>JAEEGG010002884.1_pt1 | contig 43821 bp, 30 predicted proteins | sample 9134161 | NCBI WGS metagenome assembly JAEEGG01 (sample SAMN16246543, study PRJNA631951) | gut metagenome | biome: gut microbiome; feature: rumen; material: CR-attached | host: Bos | place: Iran: Karaj | collected 2018-10 | reverse complement strand
GGATCAGAATAACCGGCAGGTCGCAGGCGACGAAATCAGGGCAACGCAGTCGGAGCAGAATACCCGGCAGGGCGCAGGTGAAGAATCAGAGGCAATACCGACGGAGCAGAATAACCGGCATGGCGCCGGTGACGAAGGGACAAAGGGAGTGCCGATGCTGATGAGGAGTAATGTTCTGACGGGGCTGCCTTCGGAGAGTAAGGAGGAGGCGATTCTGCGTGCTGGGGCATTGCTGGAGGCGTCGGGTTATGTGGATGAGAAGTATGCGCCGGCTATGCTGGAGCGCGAGGGCATCAGCTCTACATATATGGGAATGGGCCTTGCGATACCTCACGGCACTGCCGAGGCCAAGGAGTCGGTGCTACGTTCGGGAATAGTTGTGCTCCAGTACCCGGAAGGGGTTGATTTCGACGGCGAGAAGGCCCGCCTGATCGTGGGCATCGCCGGCGTGGGAGACGAGCACTTGTCCATACTCGCCAAGGTGGCCGGGGCGCTTGACGACGAGGCCCTGCTGGAAAAGCTTAGCACGACCCCCGATCCTGAAGAAATATACAAAACATTACAATAGACAATGGAAAAACATCTGGCACTACCTTACGAAGGCGGACTGATTGACGAGAATCTGCCCGCCGGCATTCTCCACAGCTACGAGAAAATCTGGACCAACGTCTTCCAGGAATCTAGAGTCGCATCATACCGCATTGCGGACATCATCATCGACTCCATCAACGCTCATACCGACGGACTGTTCCGCCTGGGACTCACCACCGGCGCCACTCCCACTTCGCTTTACAACGAGCTGGCACGCCGTTATGAAAAGGGCCTGGTATCTTTCAAGAATGTCGAGATCGTTTCCATCGACGAGTACTACCCTTCCTCAAAAGATGAGCTCCAGAGCCGTAACCATCGTCTGCACGACGCCCTGCTGGACAGGGTTGACATCCTCAAGGAGAACATTCATATTCCCGACGGCACGGTGCCCGAGGACAAGCTTTCCGAATACTGCCAGAACTTCGATGTGCACGCACGCGGACTCGACCTTCTGGTCATAGGCGTAGGCGAACAAGGCCAGGTGGGCTTCAACGAGGCAGGATCAAACGAGATGACACGCACCCGCGCCGTCCGTCTCTCCTACGCCTCCCGCAAGCGTCAGTCGTCCAATTTCGGACACGACATCTCCAAGACTCCCGACAAAGCCATCACAATGGGTATCAGCACTATGCTTTCTGCCAAGCGCATCATCTTGATGGCCTGGGGCGAGAGTAAAGCGGCAGCCGTAAAGGCAATTGCCGAGGGCAAAGTTGATCCCGCATGGCCCGCTTCTTTCCTGCAGCATCACGGCCGTATTTCTTTCTACGTCGACGATGCAGCAGCAAGCCTGCTTACCCGCATCGAGGCTCCTTGGCTCGTGGGCACATGCGACTGGACGCCCAAATTCATACGCAAAGCCGTAGTGTGGCTCTGCCAGAGAGTCGGCAAGCCCATCCTCAAGCTCACCGAAAAAGACTACCTTGACAACAACCTGGACGGTCTGCTGGAGAAAGTGGGCACCTTCAACAAGATTAATATAGATGTATTCAACGACCTCCAGCATACTATCTCCGGATGGCCGGGCGGCAAGCCCAACTCTGACGACAGCACCCGTCCCGTCAGCGCATTGCCCTACCCCAAGACCGTTCTGATCTTCTCGCCGCACCCCGACGATGACGTGATCTCCATGGGAGGAACCTTCATCCGTCTGGTAAGCCAGGGCCACAATGTACACGTAGCATACGAGACTTCCGGCAACGTGGCGGTTCACGACGACGTGGTTCTGCAGCACATCGATGCGGCAGCCCAGCTGGGATACGGAGACCGCTTCGCCGAGGTCAAGAAGATTATCGACAGCAAGGTTCCCGGCGAGCCCGAGCCCAGGGCACTGCTCGAAATCAAAGGTGCAATCCGCCGCAGCGAGGCCCGCGGAGCCGTGCGCTCATTCGGCCTTGACGACAACAAAAACGTCCATTTCCTCAACCTCCCGTTCTATGAGTCGGGCGGCATCAAGAAAATGCCCCGTACGCAGGCCGACGTGGACATCATTAAGAATCTGGTTTCGGAGCTCAAGCCTCACATGATCTTCATGGCAGGCGACCTGGCCGACCCTCATGGCACCCACAGGGTCTGCACCGAGGCGGCCCTTGAAGCTCTCCGCCAGCTGCGCGAAGACGACGGCTGCAAGTGGCTCGAGGAGACTCACGTATGGCTGTACCGCGGAGCCTGGATGGAGTGGGAACTCGGCAGGGTAGATATGGCAGTGCCCCTCTCCCCCGACGAGGTGATAAAGAAGCGCCACGCCATCTTCCGCCATCTCTCGCAGAAAGATATTGTCCCCTTCCCCGGCGAGGATCCGCGCGAGTTCTGGCAGAGGGCAGAGGACCGCACATCCAATACCGCACGCCTGTACGACCAGCTCGGAATGGCTGAGTATCAAGCAATTGAAGTATTCTTAAAACTATATTAACATTATGAAACTTATAATCCGTGACACCATGAAGGAGGCCTCCGTATGGGCCGCCCGTTACATTGCAGCCAAGATTAACGAAAAAGCTGCACGCACTTCGGAGCCTTTTGTTATCGGTCTTTGCACCGGCTCCACTCCCATCGAGACCTACAACGAGCTTATCCGCCTTGTCAAGGCAGGAGAGGTATCGTTCAAGAACGTAGTCTCCTTCAATATGGATGAATATGTCGGCCTGCCGGTCGAGCATCCCGAGAGCTACCATAGCTTCATGCACAAGTATCTCTTCGACCATATCGACGAGCCCGCAGCCAACATCCACATCCTCAACGGCAACGCTCCCGACCTTGACGCCGAGTGCGCAGCTTACGAGAAAGCTATCGAGAAGGCCGGCGGTTTCGACCTCTTCCTCGGCGGTGTGGGAGAAGACGGACACATCGCTTTCAACGAGCCTTTCTCCTCCCTGGAGTCACGCACCCGCGTAATCACCCTTACCCCCCAGACCCGCGAGGTCAATTCCCGCTTCTTCGACAACGATCCTGAGCAGGTGCCTGCACAGGCTCTCAGCGTGGGCGTAGCCACCGTGATGGGTGCCAAGGAAGTTGTGGTTCTGGCGTTCGGTTCCAAGAAGGCTCACGCCGTTAAGGATGCCGTAGAGGGCCCCATATCGCACTATTGCACTCTCAGCGCCATGCAGATGCATCCCGCCGGCATCATTGCCTGCGACGATCCTGCAGCCGGAGAGCTGAAGGTCAACAGCTATCGCTATTTCAAGGCTACTGAATAGGCTCCAGCCTGGACAGGCTTAGGGAATCGAAGCCTAAGTCGATAAGAATACCGGTCGCACGCGGGTCAGAGGCCATCTCGCCGCAAATGCCGACCGGTATTTTTGCGTCGTGCGCCGCCCTTACGGTAAGTTCAAGGGCCCTGCGGACAGGGAGAGCAAAAGAGTCATATAGATAGCCCACGGAGGCATTTCCCCTGTCGGCGGCCATGATGTATTGAGTAAGATCGTTGGTGCCGACACTGAAAAAGTCACTTTCTGCGGCAAGCGCTGGAGCATCCAGCACTGCGGCGGGAGTCTCTATCATAATGCCGAGCTTAAGCAGACGACAGTAATCGGAGTCTAAAGAACTGAGGAGGGCGCGCACCTGAAGTATCTCTTCGGCTTTGCTCACCATAGGTATTATCAAATGCAAAGGACTCCCCTCTTCAAACCATTCGGGATGAAGCTCCCGGACGCTCCCGGCGGCATCGAGTGCCCCTTGCAGCTGGGGGATGAATACGTCTTGATGAAGCATGCTGAAGCGTATTCCGCGAAGCCCAAGGAACGGGTTATCCTCCGCAGTCAGCGGCAGATACGGGAGATCTTTGTCGCCCCCGATATCCATGGTGCGGAGGGTCAGCGGCCTCCCGGCACAAGCAAGCAGAGCCTCCCGATAAATGGCGGCATGCTCCTCCCTTGAGGGCATGGAACTGCGGTTCAGGAAAAGGAATTCTGTGCGGAAGATTCCCACTCCTTCCGCCCCCGCAGCAAGGCCGGAGCGGATCTCGTCGAGGTTGGCTGCATTCACGTAAACCTTCAGCCCCGAAGCCCTTGCACGGGAAGCGACCGACTGCAGACTGCCCGAAAGCGGATCGTCAACCTGTACTGTATCTCCGTCCTTTATGCCGGAAATATCGGCTCCCACTTGAATAGGCACACCCTTCGCGCGGGCAATTATGCACACGTGGCTGGTACTGCTCCCCTTGTGGCAAAGGATGCCTCCCAGGCCCTTGAAATCAATGAGGGCAGTATCGGAAGGGAGCAACTCTTCTGCCACCAGAATACAGCCGCCGGGCATCTGCACCTGACCGCCGGAAGACTCTCCCGCCATAGCCGCGCGCAAGCGCCCGAAAACATCCCTCACATCGTCTGCGCGAGCACGGAGATACTCGTCATCTATGCCTTCGAACATAGCCACAATGCTATCTCTTGCGGCATCGAGGGCATCAGAGGGAGCAAGGCCGGACTGCAGGCCTTCCTGCACGGCATCGCGGAGCATAGGATCGTCAAGCATCTCAAGATGAGCGGCAAACACAGGATTGCTCTCCGCCTGAAGAGAAAGATCCGAGCGGACAAGGTCGAATGCCTCATCGAAAGAGCGGACCGCACTTTGGGATGCACTCCGCCTCCAGATAAATGCCGGTCCGCTGACTATCATTATTCTTTGATCGATTCGATGAACTTGACTACCGCCTCAAGCGCGGCAGCCTCTTCCCCTCCATCGACGCTGACTACCAAAGCAGTACCGCTCTTGATGCCCAGCGAGAGAAGGGAAAGCATGGAAGCGGCATTCACGCTGCGCTCCCCGCAGGTAATCGTCACCTTGGAGCCTTCCAGCCCCTTGACGAGTTTGACCAGTTCGCCCGCCGGACGTGCGTGAAGCCCGGTGGGGGCGCTTAAAGTTACTTCAGCACTCTTCATTATGCTTCCTCCTGTACGACGCTGCGGGAGCGGTCTTTAAGGTTCCATAAAGTGATAATCAGCACGAAGCCTATTACCGACACTACAGCCATAAGCAGGAAGATAGGATGCCAGCCGTAGGTATCGGCGAACTTGCCGAGAGGATAGCCGGTGATGAGGGTGCTCAGGTAGCTCATGAAGCCTATGATACCAACGGCCGAAGATGCGGCTTTCTTGGATACTTCATTGGAGGCCACGACACCCAGAAGGGCCTGGGGACCGTAGAGGAAGAATCCGGCAAGGGCGAGCACTGCGAGGAACAGCACAGGAGAGTGCATGTCCTGGATGTAATGCAGGGCCACAAGGCAGAGAGCCACAAGCACCATTTCGATAGCACATACCCTCTGGCTGCGGCTCTTGAAGAGTTTGTCCGAAATATAACCGGCGAAGATCATTCCAAGGCAGCCCGCCACCTCGAAAATAGCTACCGTCCAACCCGAAAGGGCCTGGCTGAGACCCATATCCTGAAGCATCGAGGGGCCCCAGTCAAGTATGGCGAAGCGCACCACATACACGAACAGGTCGGTGAGGGCGAGGATCCAGATTACAGGATTGAGGAACACTTTCTTGACCAGGAACTTACGCCACTCTTTGTTGTCTTTGCCCTTGCTCTCGTCCAGCTCGCCTTCAACCTTGGGCAGTTCGGGAAGACCCACCGACTTAGGAGTATCGCGAAGCGTTATTATGATGAAGAACACGCCCACGAGCGATATGGTGGCAGGCACCCAGAAGCACAGTTGCCAGCTGGTCATATAGCCGCAGATGATGGATGCGATGAATGCGCCCACGCTGTGCGAGGTGTTCCATATGCTCATCTTAGTGGCCAGTTCATGCGGCGGTACCCAGCTAACCATCAAGTGGTTGCACGGAGCGAACCCGCAGCCCTGGAATATCTGGTTGATTATGTACAGCGCCGACATTATGGCTATGAAGCCGCCTATGAAGTCCGGTCCTCCGGTGGCGCCGGTAATCATAGTGGTCAGCTTGTCGGTCCATCCGAAGAGGAAATTCACCGCCACGCATATACCCAATCCCAAAACAAGATGCCAGCGGGCGTTGGTACGGTCACCTATGACGCCGTTGATAAGCTTGGAGATACCGTAGATGATGCCGCCGGCGGAGATGATGGCGCCGAACTGGGCCTTTGTGATGTCGGGATAAACCTCCTGTAGCATGGGGATGGCAAAGGAGAAGTTCTTGCGTACGAAATAGAACATCGCGTAGCCTATCATCGAGCAGATAATGACTCTCCACTGCCAGTACTTGAAACTGTGTTTGGTCTTTTTGACTTCAGTCATAGTGTATTAACTTTATCGACATGTAAATATACAAAAAAGGCGCGACATTATTGCCGCGCCTTTAACATAATATTGCAAAACTATTTTGCCAAAGTGGTTCCGGTAGCCGAGCCGGAGCTGCCGCTACCCTGGATCAAGGTAGCAAAGTTGGCGTCGGTAAGGGCCGTTCCGTTGACGGAGCCGCCGGCCTGGCAATTGACCAGGCTGGCAACGTTGTAACCGGCTATAGAACCGACCCTGGCTACGTTGCCGCAAGTTACTGCGCCGGTGTTCTTGTCGCCGGTGACGGTAATCTTGGTGTCGTCGGTCTTGGTAGGATAGTAGCCCACGTTGCCAATCACACCGCCTGCTGCGCTGAGGGCGTCATCTGAGGTCTTGCAGGAAACTGCACCCTCGTTGACGTTGCCGGAAAGTGCGGTAGGATAATCGTTAGCAGTGGATACCATTGCGCCCACGATACCGCCGGCCCAGCTGTCGGCCGCACCCTTGTTATCCAGGGTGACGGCGCCCTTGTTGGTATTGCCAGACACCTCGGTAACCAGAGTTCCGAGTCCGAAGATACCGCCTGCCGAAATTCTGTTCTGGTGGGTAGTGTTATTGTTGGCAAGCGTTACGGTGATCTTACCGGTATTGGTATTGCTGATAACCTTGGCGGGAGCGGCATCTTCCCTCTCCTGGGAACCTACGATTCCGCCGGCTGCCTGCCAGTTGGCGTTGTCTTCGGCCTGGTTGAGGACAATGTCACCGCTGTTCACGCATCCCTGTACGGTACCGCCACGGTTGAGGGTACCGAGAATACCGGAGATACGGTTGACCTGCTGCAGGTTGGAAGAGATGGTTCCGCTGTTCTTGCAGTTGGTAAGAGTTATACCGTTGTAGTACACACCGCCGATTCCGCCGATAGCCATCCAGGTGCTAGGCTTGGTGGCCTGCTCGTAAGAAATATCACCCTTGTTCTCGCACTTGTCGATGACGATGGTACCGTTGGTACGGCCGGCGATACCGCCGATCATGACAACCTTTGCCACAGGGATGGTTATAGTAAGGTTGGCAGCGTTGACACAGGAAGTGATGGTTACGTCGCTGGACTTGGTGTATCCGAGGATACCGCCGATGCCCATTTCCTGTGTCAGGGTTCCCTCGGCATTCAGAGTAGCATAGTTGGTGCAGTTCACGAACGATCCGGCTGCAGATGCAGTACCGGCAAGACCTCCCAGACCGATGTAATCTCCGGGCTTCTCTGTTCCGGCCACATAATTGACGGTAACGAAAGTGGTTACGTTGTCAAGCACACCGGCATTGTCTCCCACGAGACCGGCATAGTCGCCGCCGGCGCCCTCAACGGCCGAGATGGCGCTCTTGCCGTCGTAGTTCTTGCCGTCGGACGAACCGAACACTACGTTCTTGATAGTACCCGTATTCAGCAGCACGAGGCCGGCCTTGGCATCGGTTGACTCAACAGTGAAGTTGTAAACCTTGTGGCCCTTGCCGTCGAGAGTAGCGGCAAACGAAGGGATAGGGTTGATCTTGGCGCCTCCGCAGTCGATATCGGCATCGATAGAGTAAACCTCATCGGCGGTATAGCTCGAAGCCTCGCTTACGAAGTTAAGCAGCTGCTCGGCGGTCTTGATAACTGTAGGATCCTCGGGAGTGGGAGGAGTGGGAGGATTGTCGGGGCCGGGTTCCTCTGCCTTACCTGCCTGATAGACAAGCAGCTTTGCAGTGCTCTTTGCATCTTTGGCCACAACGGTTACCTCACCGTCGCGCTCCTTGCCGTCATTGGCAGCGACGATGATGGACAGGCTGGTGTTTCCGGTACCTGCAGCCGGAGCTACAGTAACCCAGGAGGGCCCGGAGACTTCCCACTCGCAGTTGGCGGTAAGGGCCGCGGTCTTGGTTTCTCCATCGGCCGTCACCTTCACGATAAGCGGATCCAGCGACACCTGTGAGGGAGTCAGGATCGACTGTTTCTCCTGGCAGGCCACGAAGGCGGTCAGGGCCAGGACAGAAAAGAGAAGGGATTTGATTTTCATGACTATGTGATTATTTTAGTTTCGATAACATCCACTTTGGATAATTAGTGCAAATAAACCTAAGGTCAGCGTAGCGGTTGACATAATAGTTAACAGCCTCGTCGGTGTAGACGGCGTTGCCGTCACCCGCCGCTTTGTCAATGTTGAAAACACTGATTTGCATGCCTGCATTCTTGAACTCGTCGATAGTGCGTTCACCGTCACCGTAAGGGTTCATGTAGCTCTTGGCCGACAGGTTGGCCCAGTTGAAGCCCTTGGCCTTGTGGCCGGCGGGATTCTTGTTTGCCATCCAACCCACCGGAACGCCATATACCACCATACAGTTGGCAGCGGCGGCGGCGACAGTCTCGTTGCCGGTGCAGATGAACTCGCAGAACTTCTCGGCCTTGCGCTCCTTGATTATCTCGCAGGCGCGCTGGACAGCCTTAATCGGATAAGCCGTAAGGTTGCCGTCGAGGTTCTTTATATCCAGGACCAGTTTGGTGCAATTGCCCTCAACCTGCACTATATCAAGGAAATCCTCGAGAATAGGAATAGTCTCTCCGTTCTTGAGCACCCCGGCCTTGCGAATCTCGGTGAGCGTATGCTCCCAAGGCCTCAGGCCATTGATATAGTACGTATCCGTTGCATGCCCGATGATAACATTATTGTCTTTGGTCCAATAGATATCGCACTCCATGGCATAGCACTTAAGCGACATAGTGTACTTAAGGCCTGCACGGGAATTGTCGGGTATGCCGCTTTCGCGGGAGCCGCCGCGGTGCGCGACGACCTTGTTGTCGCAGGGAGCCGGATCCGTGGTGAACACCCCCGGAGCATCCGGGTTATCACCGGGAGTCTCCTGCCCCTTGGGCTGGGGGATATCGATCTTGTCCTCACAAGAGTAAGCCACAAGAGCTGCGGCTGCAAGCAATGCAAATAGTTTAAGTGTTTTCATTTACTTGGCTGACTGTGTAACTGTATAAATAATCGACCTGCCGTCGGCAACCGTAAACCTCAGATTGACTGTACGTTTCTTGCCGGTAGTGTTGGCCGATAGGGTGCAGGATACACCATCCTGCTCCACGTCCATGTCATCTCCGCTGTAAGTGCCGGTGAAATGGGACTTGTAACGGATCTTGCTCGCTGTTACCCAGCCGGGCGTTCCATCGACGGACAACTCCCACGGAACGTCAAGCTTGGGGCCCTGGTTTACTACCACCGCCGCCTCGAAGTTGCCGCCTACTGCAGGAATGGCAGAAGGCTCCGGGGTGAGTGCCACCCTCAGGCTGGTCATGTCCGTTCCCTCCGGGAATTGCTCCTTGCTGCAGGAGAGTACACCCAGGCCGAGAACCGCTGCAAAAGCTATAGCAAATATCTTTTTCATAACTTCATTCATTTTAAGACATTAAGACCATCCTTGAATCTGGTGGAGATTGGAATTCTTGTTGATGGAGCTCTGGAGAATCGGCCACAGCAGAATATTAGGATTCTTGGCCTGCATGGTACGGAAAGTCTGGCCGGGGATCTCGGAGTTGGGCTCCATGTCCCAGATCTTGCCGGTACGGATCAATGCCCACCAGATCATACCCTCGGCAGGGAACTCCATAAAGTACTCATGGACTATATTGTTGAGCACATCCGCAGGCGCAGTGCTGGTGTAGTAATTATCCTTGCCGTAGGCACGCTTGGCAATAAGGTTGAGGCTCTTGTTGGCCCCGGCATAGTCTTTCTTGTAGTACTTGAGCTCGGCGTCGAGCATCACCACATAGCCATAACGGTAGTAGATAAGGTCGTTGTCCTGAACCACCGGGCTCTTGGACAGGTCACCCACCAGCTTGTTGCACCAGGTAATCTCATGCTTGTCAGCAGCCGAAGAATAATTGCCGTAGCCAAGATTGGTCTTGACGCGGGAGTCGCCCTTGGCCTCGCTGGCCTTGAGTTCTTCCACGAACTTCTGGGAATAGCTCCACCACTGGGTGGACGAAATAGGTACCGGCTTGTTGCGGTACGCGCTGGCAATAGCGTTGGAAGGGTGGCAGAAGAAAATCTGGTAGCCGCCGGTGTTGGAAGCGCTGAGGGCCAGCGAGAAGATAATCTCGTTGTTCTTCTTGTTGGTACGGTCGAACACCTTGCCGTAGTCGTCCAGCAGATTGGTGGAAGAAATGCCAATGGCGTTCAGAGCCTCCTGGGCCATGTCAAGGTACTTGGCGTCACCTCCGCGGGTAGCGTACATCCAGATGGCATAGTCGGCCTTGAGGGTATTGTATGCGTCTTTGGTGGCAAAATACTTCTCGTTGCCCAGTTTGTCGGCAAGTTCGCCGCAGAGCTTCAGGTCATCCTCGACCTGCTTGTACACGGCATCGACACTTTGCTGCTCTGGATAGCACTCTGGCTGGGTGGTGGATTCCACGGGCTTGGTGTTTACAGGAACTTCTCCCCACACCCTTGCAGCGTGGAAATAACAGTAAGCGCGTGCGAAATAAGCCTGCGCAAGTGCCCAGTCCAGACGTGCCTGGGTGGCATTGCACTCTTTTCCGTGCGCTATAACAGCGTTGGCCTGATCGATTGTAGAATACAGGCCCGACCAGCCTATAGTATTGGACGGGTTTAAAGTATTGTGACGGCAGGCAATCTTGAAATTGTCAACTGCATGGCTCTCAAGGGAGGGCCCCCACATATAGTCGCCCACACGGAGCTCGCCAAAATAGAAGACATTGCACTCACTGTCGGAGAAATAGCCCTGCATCCTTTTGTAGATACCGGGAACAGACTGTTCCAGGTCGGAGGCGTCTTTCCACATATTACTCACCGACAAAGCGTTGTCATAGGGAATGTCAAGATCCTTGTGGCAAGCGCTTAAGGCAGCCGAGCATACAATCAGAAGGCAGAATGTTTTGAGTATATTTTTCATAACCTTGTCCTCCTTAGAATGATATTTTAAGATTGAACAGCACCTTTCTGGCGGCAGGCATGATGTTGGACGTCGCGCTGCCCATCTGTACGGAGCTGTACATGTTGGAATCGGAGTCGGTGCTTATACCGGTCTCGGGGCTGATTGCTCCGGAGAGCTTGGTGAAGTACCAAAGGGTGTTACCCGTAACGCCCACGGTAATCTTCTTCATCGCTATGGCCTTGGCCCACTTGTCGGGGAGATCGTAGTAGATGGAAGCGTCGCGGAGGCACAGGTAACTTGCATTCTCAACATTGAAACTGGAAGCACGCGAGTAGTTGCGGTTTCCGAAGTCGGCGTCGTTGGGGAAGAAGCGCGCCCATTTGGCATTGGTATCACCAGGCTTGCGCCAGCACCCGGAGATGAGGTTCACATCCACGTTGGAGTTGGAATAACCAAGGGTGTTCTGCACCATACGGGTCTTCATATAATTGTAGATGCTGTGACCCAGAGCATAGTCGAAATAGATGTTGAACGTGAGCCTGTTCCAGCGGATGGTGTTGTTGATACCTCCGGTGGAGTGAGGCATGACGTTACCCAGAAGGAACATGTCGGTAGCGTCAATCTGCTCAGCTCCGTCTGCAGTCTTTGCAGTACCGTAGCGGTTCACCCACTCGAAGTCACCAGCATCCTTGCGGCCCGTAACCGACTGGCCGTCGGAACGGCGGTAGCCGTGCGACTGTGTATCGTAATAGGCAGCGGCAGCCTGCTCATCTGTCTGAATAATCCCGGCAACCTTGTAGCCCCAGATACGCCCCAGAGGCTCGCCCACCGCGGTACCGCCGAAACGGTAGCCGTTGGCAGTGGTGTAACCGCCTATACGCCAGCCATAAATAGGTTCGCCAGCTGCATTGAACAGCAGGTTGCCGTCCATATCCTTAAGCTGGTATTTGTACTCATCGGGCAGAGAGAGAATCTTGTTGCGCGAATAGGAGTATGTAAAGTCGGTCTCCCAAGAGAAGTTGCGCTTCTGGACATTGACCGTATGGAGTTCAAACTCGGCGCCCCAGAAGCGGACACTACCCACGTTGGCGTTTACGCTTCCGATCTGGCCGGTATCGGGAAGGGTGATTCCGTAGATAAGGTCGTTGGTTACCTTGTCATAGTAGTCGGCAATGATACGCACGCGGTCGTTGAACAAGCCCACGTCAACACCAAGGTCAAGCTGGGTGGTGGTCTCCCACTTCAGGCCGCTGTTGACCATCTTGGAAGGCAGGAGCACGTTGTACACATCGTAAGTGCTTGCCGCGTAAGCTCCAAGAGGGTCGGTACGGGCTATATCGTTGTTACCGGTCTGACCATAGGAAGCACGTATCTTGAGCATGTTCACTTTGTCTTTGCTCACATTGAAGAAAGGCTCCTCGCTGACTACCCAGGCAGCCGACACCGAAGGGAAATAACCCCATTTGTTCTCGCCCAGAAAGAGCGAGCTTCCGTCGGCGCGGAACGTAGCGGAAAGGATGTAGCGGTCGGCGTAATTGTAATTCAAACGTCCGAAGTAGGAGATGAGAGCGGTTTCATAATCCTGGTTGCTCATGCTCATGGTTCCTGCGGTGTTGGAACCGCCGGATCCGAGAATGGGCACTTTGTCGGACAGAGAGCCCTTGTTGCCTGCGTTCAGGTACCAGTAGTGCCACTTTGACCAGTCGTAACCTACAGTGCCGCCCACACGGTGCTTGCCCAACTGCTTGTCGGCAGTGAGGTAGGCCTGGAAGTTCTCCCTCTGCGTCTGGGTGCGGGTTTCCGTAGTGCCGCGTTCCGTGCTCACGAAGTTGGAGGAGCCGTTGACTTCTCCCCTTGTGTAGTAGCTGCCGCGATAGCTGTTATCGTAGAGCGCATACTGGGCGGTACCGGTAAGCCAGTCGGTGATCCGGGCCTTGAGGTTCATGCTGCCCATGAATTTCTGGCGCTGTGTCTCACGGTCATAGAATGTCTCGTAGAACTCGGCGGTCTGCTGGTTCTTGTTGGTACCGCCGGTGGCGAAGGTACCGTCGGGATACTTGCCGATGTGGGTAGGAGACATCATGATACCACGTCCAAGGACCGTAAAGTAGTCGTTGGTCATGGGGTTCTTGACAGCGTTGGAATAGTCGAACGTGGTGGAAGCGGTGAGCCACTTGGTCACGTTGAAGGCGGTGTTGCCGTGCATCGTGAAGTTCTTGTAGGCGCTCATCGCCACCATACCGTCGTCTCCCATATAACCTACAGAGGCAGCGTACTTGACGTCTTTGTTGCCGCCGTTCACACCCACATACTGCTTATGATACAGCGAAGGATGATACCACTCATTCTGCCAGTTGTGGTCGGTGTAGATTATGGTCTTGGTCGGATCGATAGGGTCGGCCATGCTAAGGTATCCGGCGGGAACGGCTTCTCCGGCCACCAGATAACGGGTGGAATAAGTAGAAGTGGCCTCGGTGTTGCCGATACCCGCGCCGTTGGCACCGTTGAGCACTAGTGCTGCATTGGGGCCCATGAAGGCGGCGGGACGGATGATAGTGAGGAACTCCGTAGCATTGGCAAGTTTCCAGGTGCGTGCAGGAGAGGTAAAGCCCACCTGAGAGTCGAACACCACCTGGGGCTGCTTGAAAGCGTTGCCCTTCTTGGTGGTAACGAGGATAACACCGTTGGATGCGCGGCTACCGTAGATGGCGGCTGATGCGGCATCCTTGAGCACCTCTATGGACTCGATATCGTTGGGGTTGAGGTCGTCGATTCCGCGCTCGACTCCGTCCACCAGGAACAGAGGGTCGTTGCTACGGTTGATGGACGAACCGCCTCGGATAAGGAATCGGGGGCTCTCACCCGGAAGGTTGTTGTTGGAAGCGATGCGCAGACCGGTCACTTTACCCTTGAGGGCGTCACCCACCGTAGATACAGGGGCGTCCATGAGCTTTTCGCCGTCAACCTTGGCAATGGCAGTACTCAAAGTCTTGCGCGACTGGGTACCGTAACCCACCACCACCACATCGTCGAGGATGTTCTGGTCATCGGACAGGGTAACGTTCAGAACCGAACGTCCGCCAACGGGAATGACCTGCGTGGCATAGCCGATGAAGGAGAACTCCAGAGACTGACCGGGAGCGACCACCACGGAGTAGCGGCCGTCAGCGTCGGTAGTAGTACCCTTTGAGGTGCCCGAAATCATAACCCCGGCACCGGGCAGAGGGTCGCCGTTGGAATCGACAACACGTCCGGATACCACCGAGCTTTTGTCCTGGGGCTGCTGCTCGGCAGTAAGGACTACTGTCCTGTTAACCACTTTCCAGGCAATCCCCTTGCCGCTGAAAGCTCTTGTGAGAATAGATTCCAATGAGGCCTGGCTTTGTTTGATGGAGATATTCCCCAACGATTTGGAAGCCAAGTCGGTCTCATAAGAAAACAGCACGCCGGTCTGCCCCGTAAGGGCGGCCGAGAACGAGCTAACTGTAGCCCCCGGTATGGACAGGTCCACATCGTAGAGCTTTCCCTGGGTCTGCGCCGTAGCCGCAGGGCCGGCAAACAGGCCCAGCAGCAGGGACAACCCCAGAGTCAACAGAATTCTTTTTCTCATAATCGATTGGTTAGAAGTATTATAATAATTACTGAATAGTGAATTGTGCTCCAGTCATGTATTCCAATATGGAAAGGATATCTTCGAGCGAGTCGGATTTGAGAACCGCAAGATTGTAGCGCTTGTCGGGGTCGCCGCCCTCGAAGACTATTTTCTTGTGGAAATTGGATGAAAGCTTGGCGGTTATCTCTTTGATAGTAGCGTCCGATATGGACATCAGCTTATATTTGTCGGTAACGAAGGCGGTGGCATACACCGGCTCGACCCGCACATCGCCCGAGATTGACTTGAACGTAGCCTTCTGGTTGGGGCTGAGGGTCACCATGGAAGCGCCTTCCGGCGAGAGCAGTCGCACCGCGCCGCGCTCCAGCACCACCTGTGAAAACTCAGGTGATGAAGAAACGGAAAAAGCCGTTCCAAGCACCCTCACGCCAATATTCTCTGTCCTTACAGTAAAAGGACGGTTCTCATCATGAGCCACGTCAAAATATGCATCGCCGTTCAACACTGCTTCCCTGCGGCCGGTCAGAGTGGTCACATTGTAGCTCAGGCTAGACCCCGGACTCAAATAAACCCTGGTTCCGTCATCAAGCGCAAAGTGGATGGTTTCGGCCGTGCTGTTGAGCAATTGCTCCATAGGATCTTCCGGCACCGCCTCGGGACGGCGGAAAGGATGGAAGACCAGCAACAGCGCAAGAGCCGCCGCAGCAACTGAAGCAAAGGCAAGGTACAGAGGACGGAAGTTTCGGCGCGGCGCAGCAGCATCGATACGCGCATTCAGGCGTGCGACCATCGACTCGCGGTCACGGTTCAGATTGTCCGAAGATATGGTATTATGGAGAGAACAATTGGCAACGAACAACGAATAAAAGCGCTTGTTTTCTTCTGACTGCTTCAGCCATTGGAGCAAACGTGCCCTTTCATCTTCCGTCACGCTATGGCGAAGATATTTGATTATTATATCTACAATTTCATCTTGCATACATTATATATACAAGCCAAAAGACAAAAACACCTAGTGAGAAATACGAAAAATTATACTCCGGACAAACTCATCCGCAGCTGTTTGAGAGCTATGTACATATGATTCTCAACGGTACTGAGCGAAATGCCCAGACGCTCGCTGATCTCTTTGTTGGAAAGACTCTCTAAATAGCTGAGCGTGAACACTTCGCGGCAGCGAGGCGAAAGCTTGCCGACGGCCTCGGCGATGATATCCCGCAGGTCGGCATTGAATACGCTGGCAATAACAGGGTTGCGGTCAGGCGACCAGCAGTCTCCCAGCACCGAGAGCATCTTTTCTTCGTATTCGTTGTTGAACATCTGAAGGCGCCGTGCACGCCTGAGGTAATTGACGCAACGGTTATAAACCGACCTGAGCAGGTACGAATGGAGTTCGGCGTCGTTGTCGCGCAGGCGGCGTCGGTTCTGCCAGACTCCGAACAGAACATCCTGCACCACATCTTCTGCCCACGATGAGTCCAGGCCGGAGAGGAACAGCCTCGCATACGAAATGAGAGGCACATAACGCTCGCGGCAAAGTTCATCAAAGGCAGTTCGGTCAGAAGCTTTGATCCGTGTTATTAATCCGGCTTGCATATGGGCAAATATACAAAAAAAATGGACACACAATAGAGTGCGTCCATTTAATTGCAATTTACTATCTGGGGCCCCTGCCGCCGGGACCTCCGAACCCGCCAGGACCACGTCCGCCGGGGCCGCGCATATTGTTGCGGTCAAATGTGCCGAAACGCCATGTGAGCGAGAGAATTATGTAGCGTCCCAAAGTATTGTTGATAACTTCGCTGTGATAGTTGGAGTTGTCGGAAACGCTGAGGTTCTTGGCCTGGCCGAGTATGTCGTAGCCCTTGAGGGCCAGGGTAACTCTTTTCTTGAAAAGCAGTTTCTGGATCTCGGCGTTCAGGATGTACTCGGGAGCATAGTTAAGGGCGCTCGAATATCCGTTGTACCAATTGAAATTGAAGTCCGACTTAAGCGTTATACCGGGAGCGTCCCAGGTCCAGTTGACGGTGGCCCGTACCTGATTGTTGAAAGTCATGGTATTGTCGGCCTCCTTGGCAATGGTGTACCAGCTCTTGTTCATACGGGTACGTCCGCTGAGCGACAGCTCAAGGTCGTCGGTGCGGTAAGTTACCCTCAAGCGCTCGGTCGCGCTCAGAGTGCGGGTAGTATTCTCGTCAAACTTGAATTCATTATCGGCGTACGCCTTCAGGAATCCGTCATAGTCCATATCGCCCTTGGCCGCGTCGTAGTAATTGTCAATCTTGCTCGACACGTCATTGCCTCCCACATAGGCGGACGACTTGTTGTAACCGACGCGCGACATATTGCTGATGGAGAAATTGGACTGCCCGAGAGGGATGTTGGCGAACATGTTGACGTTGGCGTTAAACGACGAGGGCCCGTTGAAAGGCATGGAGTACTGGGCGCCGTTGGGGCCGTACCAAATGGCTTTGACTATGGGATCCTGAACGTAACTTCCGTCAAAGCGCACGTTCACCGACGAGAAGCGCTTGCGGTTGGAGTAACGGTAGTCACCCCTGAGGCTATGGCTGAAATAAGGTGCCAGATAAGGGTTACCGAAGCCGATGTTCAGAGGGTCGGTATTGTCCGGAACAGGAATCAACTGCGACACGCTTGGCTGCTCGGATGAGCCGCGGTAGAAAATACGCATATTGGCATTTTCGCCCATCTCCCACCAAAGCATACCCTGGGGAGCGAAACGCCAGCGGGTATCGTCGTACGGTTCGAGGGTCTTTCCGGCGCGCGTAGTCTCGTTGTGCGTGCGGACGTGCCTTGCCGACAAGCCCAGCTGGGCGCGCATCTTTTCGGTCTGATACAATGCGTTGGCGCCGATATTATGCATCTTGTTGGAGTTGATCACACGGCTGGAGTAGAACTCATCCTTGACACCCTCGTTCAGCATATCATAGGTATCCTTAATTGACGAAGAATTGGACCAGTGATATGCATAATTAGCCTCCACATAGAAATTGTTGCCGAGAGGCTCGGTGTAGGTAACACGGCCGAATATACTGGTGCTGCGGCTGTCCTGGTCGATACGCTGGTCCTGGTTCTGGACGTCTCCCCAAGTGCCGCCGGAATAGCCGCCGGAATAAACCGTCGATGTGTTACGGCTGTCCAGTTCGTTGTTGGAGAAACTATAGTTGACCATAGCGGTAAGGGTCCTTCCGGGGATTCCCAGCCTCTGGCGCAGCAATAAGAAACCTCTGGTGCTCAGATTGCGGTTGTCGCCCAAATTTGCCGAAGAACCTTCGTTGATCTTGGTCAGAGGGGCGCCCTGCAGATAATCGTAGTCGGTGTTGTACGTGCTAGCCTGATTGTAGTTTCCGCCGCCGAAATTCAGCTGGGGCTCAAACAGTATGGACGTATTCTTCGAGAACTTATGGTCCAGGCGCATGCCAACCCTGTGGCCCCAGGTGCGGGTGTCGTTGGTGCCCAGAGTATTATAAAGCATATTGTGGTCCTGCAGGTAGGTGGTCTTGGCGCTTTCTTCTTCGACGTATTTGTCGGCCTGGTTGTAAAGGTAATTGCCTCCCAGTTCCATCTTGCCGTCAAACAGAGTCCAGGCGCCGTTGACTCCTCCCATCCAGGAGGTTGTGATACCGTTGTCGTTCCAGTTGCCGCCGCGGCCGCCGCCGAAACCGCCCCCGCCGGGGCCGCCCATTCCGCCGCCGCGCATGCTGCCCATCATGGAACCGGCCAGGTCGTTAAAGCCGCGGTTGTTGGTATTGTTGCCGTTAGCAATCAACGAGAGCTGGGTCTTGTCGGTAAACTTACCCACGAAAGCCGCGGTCTGGAAACGCCAGTCGCCTTCCACGTCGGTAGAAGGAACGTCGTGGCCGCCTCCGGCCATAACGTTACCGATGGCGCCTTTCATCATGCCGGGCTTGATGCTCAGGTCGATGACCTGCTCTTCTTCACCGTCGTCGATGCCGGTAAATTCGGCTTGCTCCGATTTCTTCTGGATAACCTTGAGCTTGTTGATGATCTTGGCGGGAATGTTCTTGGAGGCCAGCTGGGGGTCGTTCAGGAAGAACGTCTTGCCGTCGATGGTTATCTTGGTGATAGTCTGGCCGTTGTGGGTTATGGAGCCGTCTTCGCTCACTTCAATGCCCGGGAGCTTCTTGAGAAGGTCTTCCAGCACGTCGCTGTCGGTAGTCTTGAACGACGTGGCATTGTACTCGATTGTATCTTTCTTGATAATGATGGGGTTACCCACCGCCGACACCGACGCCGCGTCGAGCTGCTGCTGGTCGAGTTTCATCTTGATCTCTCCCATATCGCTCACATCGGGAATCTTGATCTGCTTCTCGAATGGCTGATAACCCAGCAACTCTGCCTTGAAAGTGTAGTTGCCGGCACGTATGCCGGTAATCTCAACCTTGCCGTCAGCCTCGCTGAGGACATATTTTGCGGGCTTGGAGGCACCTTCTTTGGTCAAAGAAACGGTGGCGAATCCAACAGGTTCGCCGCTGGTTTCGTCGGAGAGTACCGCAGTCAGGCGGTTCTGGGCATACAGGCCGGTGCCGAGGAGCAGGGCTCCAACAAGGCACAATATTCTATTCAACAAATTCATAACCTTCGGTTAGACGCAAAAGGTTCTTCAAAGTTTAATCACTTTACCCTGTCGGGATTGGCGGCAATAAATTTCTCCCAGGAGCCGCCGGAGCCCTTGCCTACCAAAGGACTTGTCATCTGGTAGAAGTGGCACATCGCGATGGCGAGCGCATCGGTGGCGTCGAGGTGCTTGGGATCGATATCGATCCCGAGAGTCTTTTCGACCATAAGGGCCACCTGCTCCTTGCTCGCCGCCCCGTTACCGCAAATGGCCTGCTTTGCCTTTCGCGGAGCATACTCATAAACCTTGGCGCCTCGTGTCAAGGCTGCAGCCATGGCCGCTCCCTGGGCCCGCCCGAGCTTGAAGATCACCTGGGCGTTGCGCCCGTAGAAAGGCGATTCTATGGCCAGGTCGTCGGGGTGGTGAAGGTCGCACAAAGCGCACACCTTGTCGAAAATGATGTGCAGTTTCTCATACAGGTCGTCAACCCGGCGCAGGTCGAGGACCCCCATATCCACGTAATGCGGTTTGCCTGCCGCATCCACACGCACAATCCCGAAACCAAGAAGATTGGTTCCGGGATCGATACCTAGTATGGTGCTGCTCTTAGTCAATTACATCAAAGCCGATGTATGGACGCAGGATTTCGGGAATGACTATTCCGTCCGGCGTCTGGTTGTCCTCCAGAAGGGCGGCAACCACCCTCGGAAGTGCAAGCGAGCTGCCGTTCAGAGTGTGGGCGAGCTGAGTCTTGCCGTTCTCGTCGCGGTAGCGGCAATGCAGACGGTTGGACTGGTAAGTCTCGAAGTTGCTGACCGAACTTATCTCGAGCCAGCGGCCCTGAGCCGCGCTCCAAAGCTCGAAGTCGTAAGTGATGGCCGACGTGAAGGACATATCTCCTCCGCAGAGGCGCAGGATGCGGTACTTGAGCCCGAGCTTGTTGACTATGCTTTCCACGTGGGCGACCATCTCGTCAAGGGCGCGGTAGCTGTCTTCCGGCTTCTCCACACGCACTATCTCCACCTTGTCGAATTGATGCAGGCGGTTCAGGCCCCTGACGTCCTTGCCGTACGAGCCGGCCTCCCTGCGGAAGCAAGGCGTGTAGGCGGTAAGGCGCTGGGGGATCTGGTCCGCGGTGAGGATAACATCCCTGAAAATATTGGTCACAGGCACCTCGGCGGTAGGAACCATATAAAAATCGTCCACCTCTGCGTGGTACATCTGGCCCTCCTTGTCGGGCAGCTGGCCGGTGCCGAAGCCCGAGTCACGGTTGACCATTACGGGAGGCTCAACCTCTTTGTATCCCGCTGCCGTGTTGCAGTCGAGGAAGAAATTGATAAGAGCCCTCTGGAGCTTGGCTCCCTTGCCCTTATAGACAGGGAAACCGGCTCCGGTAATCTTGACGCCCAGGTCAAAGTCGATGATATCGTACTTCTTGGCGAGTTCCCAGTGAGGCAGTGCCCCCTCGGGGAGCTTTACCTCGGGGCCGCCCATCTTGACCACCTCGTTGTCTTCGGCGCCTGCGCCCGGCTTGACAAGAGAGCAAGGGACATTGGGCATAAGCACCAGGTTGCGTTCCATCTCGGAAGCGGCCTCATCCATCTTGGTCAGGAGTTCGGCAGAACGTGCCTTGAGAGCGGCGACGGCCTCCTTGGCCTTCTCCGCCTGGTCTTTGAGACCCTGCTTCATAAGGGCGCCAATTTCGGCGGCCTTCTGCTTCTGAGTAGCCAGAAGAGCATCGGCCTCAGTCTGGAAATTACGGCGGCGCGTGTCCAGTTCAAGCACCTTGTCCACTATGGGCTGCGCGTCGAAGTTCTTGATTTTAAGTTTCTCCACGATCCCATTCGGATCGTCACGGAGCATCTTGAGCGTCAACATAAGTATTCAAATTAAAAAAAAATGACCCGCTACCCCGATCCCGAAGTGCAAGTCATTGATCTACATAAAACCTTCGAGATCAGTTCTCAAAAGGGAGCACAGACACGTAGGACTTGTCTCCTCTCTTGCGGGAGAACTTCACTGTGCCGTCGATAAGCGCATAAAGAGTGTGATCCTTACCCATGCCCACATTGACATCGGGATTGTGGACCGTACCCCTCTGGCGTACGATAATGTTGCCGGCCTTTACGACCTCGCCGCCGAATTTCTTGAGACCCAAGCGTTTGCTTTGTGATTCACGTCCGTTCTTTGAACTGGATTGACCTTTCTTGTGTGCCATAATTCTTAAGCGATTGCGTTGATTTTGATCTTGGTAAGTTTCTGACGATGACCGTTGAGCTTCTGGAAGCCCTTGCGACGGATCTTCTTGAACACGAGGACCTTGTCGGCCTTGGCGTCGTCATCCAGAACGGTAGCCTTAACAATGGCTCCCTCTACATAAGGAGTTCCGACCTTGACGGCCTCTCCGTCGGCGACGAGGAGTACCTTGTCGAACTCTACATCAGCACCCTTGGCATCGGCAAGCCTCTGCACAAAGATTTCGTTGCCAGCCTCTACTTTAAACTGCTGGCCTGCAATGTCTACGATTGCGTACATCAAACAATTCTTTTAAATGTTTGGGCCGTGAGCGTCTGCGAAGCGGCAGATCTTATCGGGCTCATCGGTCATAAAATGGACCGCAAAGATAGTAATTATTATTGATTTTCCAACACTTGCTTTTTAGAAAAATCTTAATCATATTTGTGAAACATAGTTGTTTTATAATGGATACTCCTTTTATTTACAATAAACCCGTCACCGGACGCCACTTCATAGGGCGCAAGGCCGAGACAGCAATCCTGGGCAATTTGTTACGTGAAGGCGAGAATGTGGTGATGTACGAGCCCCCGAAAGCCGGCAAAGATTCGCTGCTGCAGCAAGTGTTCTTCGACATGAAACTTTCGACCCAGCAGTTCCGCATCGCGTCGCTCTCGCTCCTCAACATCCGGACCATCAACGATTTCTGCATTCATCTGGGATCTTCGATAGTCAAGCTCTACGGCACTACGCCCGACGAATACGACCGCCTCGTGGCAACACATTTCCAGGGCACCCATTTCATATTCGACCAGACAGCTTACCAGGACACAGGCAACATCATTTCGCTCAACTGGGACATAAACGAAGAGGACATCCGCTCCCTTCTGAGCCTCCCCTACCGCCTAGCCCGCTCGGACGGCCGCAGACTGTATGTGTGCATCGACGACTTCCAGAACGTCATGCTCACCGAAGACGGCGACCGGCTCTGCCGCCTGCTGCAGGAGGTTTTCAAGGCCCGCACCCCGGAGGACCGGGCAGCTGCCTGCTACATCCTTTACGGTTCGCAGGTCAATGCAATGAAAGAGATTTTCGAGCATCACAAATACTTTTACCGCCAGGTGGAAAGAGTGGCCCTTGGCACCATAGACGCCAAAGACATTGCGGAATCGGTCAACAGGGGCTTCCTGTCGAGCGGAAAGGTCGTGGACAGGGCACTCATGCTCGGAGCATGCCAGTTGTTCAAGAGCAACGCATTCTACATCAACACCTTCGCCGCAATTTGCGACTCCCTCTCCAAGGGCTATATGACAGAGCCCGTGCTGCTCGAGGCGCTCTCGCAGCTGCTCTCCATCCATGAGCCGCGCTTCAAGGCCACGATGAGCGACCTTACCACTTTCCAGGTCAGCTTGCTCCGCGCCGTGATTGACGGGCACAGCAAATTCAGCAGTGCCGAAGTCATTCACCGCTACGGCCTCAACTCGTCGGCAAATGTTAGGCGCCTCAAAGACGCGCTCTGCAAAAAAGAAATCTTGACCTTCGACGAAGAGGACGTCCCCCACATCATCGATCCTCTTTTCGAATACTGGGTAACGAAATATTATTTTGAGATTAAAATATGAGACAGTACATCAAACCGTACGCCGAGGCTGCGGAGTACAGCCCCGTCCTGATCATCTGCGAGAGCCTTACCAGCACCTCGTCGGAAGATTTTACCGAATCTGAAAACATTAACTGGGAGTGGTAGGAGGACAGCTGTATGAAAAAGTCATTATTCTTTCTGCTTGCAGCAGCCGCTGCTATTGTCTCTTGCGCCAAAGAAGGTTTCGAGACCCTTCCCCAGCAGGGGCGCGTCCGCTTTGAAGTTACCGGCACCGAGTCTTTCCCGGGCACACCCGGAATAAGCCCGGCGGAGGCTACCAGGGCCTGTCTTTCCGACGGTTATACCATTTGTTGGGAAAAAGGCAAGGATGTAGTCTGCATTTTCAACAAGAACGACAAGTATCCTTTTACCGTAACGGTCACAGGTACTTCCACCTGGCTTGAAGGAGATGCTCTCCCCGCCATAAGCACATACTATGCACTGTATCCGTTCAACGACAGCGCAACCAATTCCACGGGTTCCATCACCACTGTACTGCCCGCAGAACAGAAAGCAATCCCCGGCCAGTTCAGCAATATCGTTGCCGTCGCCGCAAGCAAGACCAAGGAATTCGTGTTCCGCCCCTGCGTGAGCCTGGTCGAAATCGACCTCCAGACCGACGGAGTGGACAAAATATCGTTCCGGGGCAACAACGGCGAGCTTATAGCCGGGTCGCTGCGAATGACCGCATCTACATCGGCGGAGTCGCAGCCCGATCCCACCATAGTGGACGGCATTAAAGAAGTCAGCATCTCCGACGGAGGGGTCATCCTCCAAAAGGGTGTTTACTACCTCGCCATCGCTCCCCAGGAGTTCAAGAAGGGTGTAACCGTCACTTTGAGCGGCCCCGGCGGAATCGCCGAGAAGAGCACCGGCAAACCCGTTGCCGCCAAACGCTGCAGCCGCGTACGCACCGGAGCTCTTGCCCTGAGCCTGGTTCCCGCAGACGGCTCCTTCTGCTTCGAGTACAACGACGGACAGGACTCCGGCGTCATTTATCCCGGAGGGGATAAGCACTTCGTGTATTCTTATTCCGGCATCAACTCGCTCTCTTACAACCTGAAGAGCAGCGGTTCCGTAGATGTGCAATACTTCCTTGACGGTTCTTCCTCTCCGGTCACCGAGGCTCCTTCGAGACTCAGGACAGGCATCGACGCCGGAAGCGGTGTCATCGAGCTGCTGCCCACCGAAGAAAGCGGTGGTCTGAATGCCAATGTCAGCCGCCTGCGCAGCATGCGCATAAGGGGCACCATGGATGAACCCATCGACCTCTCTACCGACAACAATACTCTGATGGGAGCGTCGCTGAGCGGCGTCAACACCGCCAACTGTTATGTAGTCACGACTCCAGGCTGGTACTCGTTCCCTCTGGTGTACGGCAATGCCATCAAGGGCGGTGCCGACAACAAAACGGCCTACGCTCCCCCGTCGGGTTCCAAGTCTTGCCTTTCTCCATTCGTAGGAGCTGACGGCAAGGGCATCACGGAGCCTTATATCAACGGCTCCGGGGCAAAGGCGGTAAGCGCCCGGCTCGAGTGGCAGGATGCGATCGGGCTCGTCCAGAGGGTCAAGCTCAAGGGCTCCGGCAGCAAGAACGACATCATTTGCTTCGAAGTTCCCGCACCCACCATCCGCGAGGGCAACGCGCTCATAAGCGCTCTCGATGCTGACGGTCAGGTTGTATGGAGCTGGCATATTTGGGTATGCGGCGCCACGGCAGATGAGCTAAAACCCGTCACCGTAACCAACAAGGCAAACAAAAGCTACAAGTTCAGCCCCGTCAACGTGGGCTGGGTAACGCCTTTCCAGGGAGCCATTTCCTACGCAGGTCACAGGACAGGAGTGCGCATCACCGAAAAGAGCAGCGGCAAAGTGATAGAATTCACCCTCGAGCAGCTTGCAGGCACTCTTTCCGAGAACGTCATAGGATATTGTCCTTTCTACCAGTGGGGGCGCAAAGACCCGTTCCCGGCAAGCGACGGTGTGCCTTGCGACGTTTCGGTCGACGCCACCAAGAAAGTATGGTACACCAGCGAGATGCGCGATACCGTGGGCACCCGTGCGGCCGTGCTCGGCAATAACATAGCCGCTTATATCAACCATCCCACCCACTACAACCTATCTTCAGGCGGCGACGGTATTTACGCCAACATATGGAACGCCACCCAGGCAGTATTCTCCTCCAGCAGCGCCTCCGAAGAGAATGCCCTCCCGATAGTCAAGAGCGTCTATGACCCTTGCCCGGTGGGATGCTCCCTGCCACCTATCGGAGCCTGGAGCGCATTCAGCAAAGACAATGTGCAAGGAGAGTTCAACAACGGATTGCTGTTCTACACCGCTCCCAATCAAGGCGGGAGCACTACCTTCTACCCCGCTACCGGATCGATGTCCATCACCAACCTCACTTCCAGCAAAGTGATCGCCTCGCTGCGGAACGTCGGTACCGGCTTCTCGTATTGGTCCGGCAACGCCAATAACGGCACTTCGGGCTTCAGCATGACCTGCTACAACAAGGGTGCAGTCAATACGACTTACGGCAGCAACCGCCAGTACGTTTACCCCATACGTCCGGCTATCGAGCAATGAAAAGATTACTGATAATTCTCTCCCTACTGTTTACCGCCGTTACGCTTCAGGCTCGTTGCAAGACGGCGGTTGCAGTTGTAATAGACTCCGCCACCTACGCCCAGACGGAGACCTCGGTCCAACGCTATGCCGACGCCATCAAGCAATATGACCGGAAGAATGTACTGATACTTGTCGCCGACTGGACTCCGGAGCGCCTGAGGGACACCCTGCAGTTGCTTCACCGCACCAAGGGGCTTGAAGGAGCCGTGCTCGTGGGAGACATACCTGTTCCGATGATACGCCGCGCGCACCACCTGTGCACTGCGTTCAAAATGAACCCCGCCATGCCCATCAAGCGCTCATCCGTACCTTCCGACCGCTTCTACGATTGCTTCTCGCTGCGCTTCGACTTTATCAGCCGTGACGGCCGGCTGTACTACTACAACCTCTCGCCCCAAGGGGCGCAGAGAGTACGGTGCGATATCTATACCGCCCGCATAAAGCCTTCCAAGGCCGATCCGGAGCACAGTTTTACCGACCTTGTGGGCGAGTTCCTCGACAAGGCCGCCGAGGCCAAAAAGAGCAGGGAGCCCCTTGACGAGGTGTTCCATTTCGGAGGTCACGGCAACAGCTCCGAGAGCTTCAACGCCCGTATCGACGAAGAAAGAGCTTTCTACGAGCAATTTGCGCTCAAAGAGCCGCAAGGCAGGGTCCGCTTCCTCAATTTCGACGAAGACCGTTTTACACGCACCCGCCTTATGGCCACGCTGGCCGACCCGGCCGTCGATTTTGCGCACATCCACAGCCACGGCGCGGTGGATGCCCAGTACATCAGCAAGGAGCCTTATACCTATATGACCGGCGAGCATATCAACAATGTAAAGTCGGCCCTGCGCGCACGCATGCGCCGCTCCAAGGACAAAGAATCCACTGCCGCCGAACTTTGCCAGTCATTCGACGTGCCCGCCTCCTGGCTGGAAGGATGGGACGATGCCGAAGTAAGCCGCGCCGACTCGGTGCGCGCCGCTTCGGTTGACATTACCCTCGAAGACCTTGACGGCTATAAGCCCGGAGCCAAGGTGATCCTTCTCGATGCCTGCTTCAACGGAGCCTTCCTTCACGACGACTATGTGGCATCGCGCTATGCCTTCGCACACGGCAGCCGCACCCTGGCAGTCACAGCCAACTCGGTAAACATCATCCAGGACCACTGGAAGAACGAACTTGCCGGCCTGCTGGGCTCCGGTGTCTGCGTAGGTGAATGGGCACGCAATTATATGACGCTCGAATCGCACCTTTTCGGCGATCCCACCTACAGTTTCGCTCCGTCCAAGGCCAAAAGTCCCGACTCACAGCGCGGCAAAGCCATCCACGACGGACGCTACAGCCCCGAGAAGTGCCTGCAGATTCTCTCAGCCGATCCGTCAATGAACGTGCGCCTGGAGGCATTCTACTATATTATGCGCGAGGCTTCCGACATCAACACCATCGACCAGGCGCTGCGCAAGGGCCTTGACGACCCCTACGAGATGCTGCGCCGCATGGCTGCCCGTTACGCCGAGAACTACGGTGCTCCCGATATGCTGGAGGCCATTGCGGGGCATTATCTTGACCCGCAGGAAGGATCGCGGGTGCGCTATCACCTGCTCAATGCATTCTCGCTCTATCCGGCCGAGAGTGTTGAAAAGGCCCTTCGCTCGGCCTGGGACGGCATTTGGCCCACAGCCGAGGATTTCGAAGCCGGTGTCAAAAGGATTTGCAACAGCATCCGCAGCAGCGATGCCGACCTGTCGGCACTTGCCAAGGGAGAAGGCAGCGAGAAAGACCGGACGTTTACCGTCAGCCATCAGCGCAACGCCTGCATCCCCGCTGCGATCGATCCTATGATTGCCGTTATAAGCAACGAGAATTCGCCTCAGGACCTCCGCCTCAAGGCCGCTGAAGCCCTTGGATGGTACACCCACTCGTTCCGCCGTCAGGAGATTTATGAACGGCTGAAAGCGGTCAAGGTCACCGACAGCGCCCTCGCCGACGAGATTTACCGCACCCTCAGAAGACTTGAAGACAATGCGCACACCAAGTAGAACAGCCATACTGACGGCGTTGCTGCTGGCGTCCATAGGAGCGCAGGCGCAGCAAAAAGCGTCCATCCAGGGGCGGGTGACCACGATTGAAAACGGGGTCAGCATTCCGGTGGATTATGCCGTTATTCTGCTCAAGCCCGCCGGAGTCTATACTACTACCGACGAGCAGGGCTCATACCGGCTGGGAGGGCTCGACCCCGGTTCGTATCAAATCAACATACAACTCATCGGATACGAGACAATCGACACCACCCTGACCATACGGGGCGAGGTTCACCGCGACTTCGTCCTCACCCTGAGTTCCTTCAGGCTGGAAGAGGTGCACGTGGTTGCAGAAGCGTCAAAAGCCGGAGAATCTACCGCTTCACTTATCTCCCGCCAGGCCATCGACCACAGCCAGACCAGCTCGCTGCGCGACATTATGCAGCTGCTGCCCGGCGCCTCAATCACCAATCCCGACCTGAGCTCGGCGCACAGCATAGGCCTGCGCTCGGTTAACGGAAGCGACATGAACAGCCTCGGGACCGCCATCATAGTGGATGGCGCGCCAATGTCCAACAACGCCAACATGGAAGGCATCACCGCAACCATGAACGGTGTATCCTCCGCTATTGCCGGCACCTCCGTATCATCCGGAGGAGCGACTCCGGGCGGAGGCATTGACGTACGCCAGCTTTCGACAGACAACATCGAGTCGGTTGAAGTGATCCGGGGTATCCCTTCCGTACAGTACGGCGACCTGACCGCCGGAGCGGTCATCATTAACTCGAAGGCCGGAGCAGAGCCCCTTACCGTGCGCCTGAAAGCCGACCCGAAGATATATCAGGTGGCTGTATCCAAGGGTTTCAAAATCAGCGAGAAAGCTGGCGACCTGCACGTCTCGGGCGACTACGCCTACAGCAACGCCAAGACAACCGAATCGTATGCACACTATCAGAGGCTCAACCTCAAGGGCCTGTGGTCCAAACGATTCGGCAGCCTCAACACTTCCACCGCCCTGGACCTGCGCCTCGGCAAAGACACCAGGGACAAGAACCCCGACGACCTCCGTACAAATCTGGCATCCGGAGGCACGTCGCTTGGATGGCGCATAAATACCAACGGCACCTGGAACATCAACCGCGGCTGGCTCAAGACCCTGCGCTACGATTTGTCCAACAGCTACACCTACAAGGAATCTTTCCACGAGCAGGACAACATCAACGCCATAGCGGTATTCACCACCAACATGACTGACGGGACCACGGTGGCAGACGCCGTAGGTAAGCATGTTTTCGACGCCGAAGGGAATGAGCTTACCGCCTTCGGCGGCTCGCCATACGCCTACGCCATCATGACTCCTTACTCCTACTTCTGCCATTACGACTTCTACGGAAAGGAGCTCAGCACTTTTGCCAAAGCTTACCTCAACCTTTTCAAGCAATGGGGCGACACCAGCGAGAAGATCATCGTGGGCGGAGACTTCAAGTCGGAAGGCAACCTTGGCCGTGGCCTGGTGTTTACCGAGGGCCTGCCGCCTAACCGCAGCAATACCGAGTCGGGCTACCGCGAGAGACCGTTGAACGATATTCCATTCGTCAACCAGACCGGACTGTTCGCCGAAAGCAGCTTCAGGACCAAAGTACTTAAGCGCAATTTCAATCTCAGCGCCGGAGTTCGCCTCGATATAGTCAACTCCCTGACGGCCCTGGGGCCCCGTATAAATGCTTCGCTGGACATCATTCCCGACATCTGGACTCTGCGCGGCGGCTGGGGAATCACTGCCAAAGCCCCCACATCGGCTTACCTCTACCCTACCGACGCTTATTACGACCAGGTGAACATCAACACCAGCCAGGCCCCGTCGGAGGCCGACCGAACCGTAATGGCCACCACGCGCATCTTCAGCGCCGTCAATCCCGATCTGGAGATAGCCCGCAACAGGAAGGCCGAAATAGGCTTCGACCTCAAGATTGCCGACCGCTACCGCCTCGGGGTGACCTGGTATGATGAACTGATGAAGAACGGCTATTCGTTTGCCCGCAGCCGGGAGTCATTTGCCTGGGTTCCGTACAAGACCTGGAACATAGGAGGGCACAACCCCGACGGATCTCCGCTGTTCGTGCCGGATGCCGACACACACCGTTTCTTCGGCTGGTACCGGCCTGCCAACAATGCCATGGAACATCACTACGGCCTTGAGTATGAACTCGACCTGGGCCGCTTCAGCGCCATCCGCACGTCGTTCTTCCTTAACGGTGCGTGGATGCATTCAGTATCTTCCAACTCCGGCGAGACGCTATCCCTCAATCTCAAGGAAGGCAGTTACGTAAACAGCAACGTGGCCATCTACGACCCCGGTGTGAGAAAGTATCATTACGAGAAGTTCCTCACCACCCTCCGTACCACCCACAATATCCCGTCAATAGGTTTCGTGGTGACGCTAACCACCCAGTTCAACGTCTTTACGCGCAACTGGAGCGAGTATCATAACGACGAAGCGCCCCAGCGCTACATATCAGTGGAAGACGGCAAGGTGTACGATTTCACCTCCCAGATGGCCGCCGATCCCGCCTACAAATACATGATAGGGCAGCTGTCGGAGTCCCGCTTCATTGTCAGCCGTACTATCCCTACGGTCGTGTTCAACCTCAACGTAACCAAGGAAATCCGCAAGTTCATGACGGCTTCCTTCTACGTGAACAACTTGTTCAACTCCAGGCCCCTGGATCCTTCGGAAATATCCAAGGGCAGTTTCACTGAGCTGAACAATCCCATGTACTTTGGTTTCGAAATAAAGCTCAAGATATGAAAAGGATACTCTACTCTCTTCTGGCGCTGTGGCTGGTCCTCTCCTGTGAAGAGACCAGGCTGCCCTCGCTTGTCGAATGGTGTCCGAGCATTGACGAGTCGGCCCTCGGGGACGTCCCCAGGCCCGACAGTTACAAAATCACCGTCAGCAACATAGGCACCGAGGCCGTGGAGGAGATGGTCTTTGACGCCCTCTCCCCGCAGACATTCAACCTGGTGCAGGGTATCTACAACATTACCGTACAGGCCCACGGGACCATGGGCGGGCGCGCATTCAACTATATAGGCACCGCAAACGCCGTAAAGATCAGTCCATACGAAACCGGCCCGACACTCATAAAAGTATCTGCTTCCGAGTCTTCCGCGCTGGTTTTCAAAGAGATCCACTACAACGCCAGCATGGTCAAAAACTCAGCCTCGGCGCGCTACCTCAAAGACACTTATTTCGAGGTCTATAACAATTCCGACCAGACGGTGTATGCCGACGGAATATGCCTGGGCGACGTCCTGAGCCACAAAGTATATGACTTCTCCGACAAACTGTCCAATGCCTCCGACTACGTATTCATGGGTACCTATGTCTGGCAGATTCCCGGCAGCGGAACCGACTACCCCATAGCTCCCGGAGAGTCCTTCATAATTGCCGCTTCCGCTATCGACCATTCGCAGACCGCAGAGACCCTCGACCTGTCGACAGCCGAGTTCGAGACCATCTGCGACAGGTACAAGGAAAGGGGCGGACAGCCGGATGCCAATGCCGTCAACATGGCACTGGTGTGCACCATCAAGGAAAGCGGTCTGGGCAATCAGCTCGGCAAATTCACCGACGGAGCCTGGGCCCTGTTCTACCCTTCCGTCCCCCTCCGGAAAGACGGAGAGTACCTGGAGTCCAACCATGCCAACAATTACGGCCTGGAGGTGCTTAAAACAGATGTTCTGGACGCCATCGACCTGCTCAAAAGCGAGAATCCCGACGACAAACGCCTCGAGAGCGAGCTCGACGCCGGCTGGATCAAGTGCGCCACCACAGGAGGCAACCAGAGCGTAGTCCGCAAGATTTCCGGGAAACGCGAGAACGGCAGCATAATACTGCAAGACACTAACAATACCACCGAGGATTTCACCGTCAGCGATTCACCCCAGATTCGCCGTGACGGAGCAAAAAGGCCCGGGTGGAGTAACTGGACTACCGCGCAATGAGAACCTACAGATTAATACTGTCACTGCTTCTGACAGCGCCCCTCTGCATCAACGTAGCGGCGCAGGAGCTCCACGACAAAGCCTGGAGCGTTCTCAATGAGGGCGGCGCACTCTGGATGGGGTCCGAAAATGCCGCAGGCCTTTCTTTCGATGCTCCCGCCGAATTCAACCTCCTCGAGGCCGACTTTTCTTATGAACGTGGGTACTACCGCCTGAAGCAAAGCCCCAAAAGAGAGGGAGAACTGACATTCGATACCCAAGGGCTCAAGAAAATAGGCAGAATAACCGCCTGGGGGCGCTTCAGCTACAGCAACTCCTCCGAGAGCGGAGCATCGTTCAACACCCTCCTGGGCAACCCGTACGATGAGCGTTTCATGTACACCGCCGCCGACTCCGTAGAGGGCCAGTGGAAAAAGCAGAGCTACTTACTCCAGTTCAAGGCAGCGCTGCCGCTGGGAGACAGGGTTTCGACAGGCTTGCATGTTATTTACAACGACCGTATAGCCGCCGGACAGATAGACCCGAGGGCCGAATCGTATCATTATTCGGTATCGGTGAAGCCTGCGCTCGCTTGGACTACCGATTTTGGTACCATGGGCCTTAACGGGTTATATACCAACACTTTCGAGCGTTCCACCCCAAGCATCAGCAACTCCCAGGAGATTCAGAAAGTATTCCTTCTCCGCGGACTTGGCAACTGGGTGGGCGACCAGGTAGGCGGCAGCGGCCTGAGTACTATGTATTTCCGCTGCAACAGCTGGGGAGGCGGCCTTCAGTATTCCTGGAGCGAAGGATGGAAACTGCTTGCCGACCTTGGCTACACGGTGGATAAAACCGCCATCACCGAAAGCGCCACCCAGCCAAAGCCCCACGGCAATACTTACCGCCAGAGCATATCCGGCTCAGTATCAGCCATCTGGGGTGAAAAGGTGCAACATTTCCTGCGCCTGTCGGCAAAAGGCGTGAAGACCAAAGGTACCGAGCATACGGTGCTTTGGGACACCGGTTCAGGGCAATGGATAACCGCCATGTCAATCGACCAGGTAATGCTGCGCTCGCTTGACGCTTCGCTGGACTGGAACGCATACCTCACCGATGGCGAAGCCTACTCCTGGCACTGGGGAGCAGGTGCCGCATGGGAAGGGAAAGATGATACTTACGCCCTCCCCCACTCTGTCTTCAGGTACGGCAACGCCTCCCTTTCGGCAATCGGCGAGAGGCGCTTCCGCTTCAGCAATTCCAGCCTTACTGCTGCCGTACGGCTGCGAGTGACAAAGAATCTTTATGGCGAGTATTCCTATCAAGGGCACCGCAGCGCCACCGCCCCCGTGAGAGATCTCTACACGCACAATCTATCCATTCTCAGCGCCGACCGCCTCCAGGCAGGCCTGGAAGCGGAATATGCATTCGGGGTAGCAAAAGGTATTAACCTCGCCTTCTTCGCCCAAGGAAGTTATCTTACGGCCTCCTGCGACTGGGTGTACGAAGCCTCAGGCACCGCCCGGCGCCAGCGAGGGAACGCCATCGGAGGCGTAAAGCTTTACTTCTAAAAAAGAGGCCGCGCACTGAGCGCGGCCTCTTTTAACATATCAGAGAGACTCTTTTAGTCTGCCTTGCGGATGCAGCGGACTTCCACACCCTGAACAAACTGGGCGTAACTCAAGTTAAGACGCCCTTCATATGCTGCAGAGAATGTGGACATCAGCACAAAAATCTGGAAACTGGTACCAGTCGCATTGGGCTGGTATGCCGAAGAAGTCATGATCTGATTCAAAGCGCACTTTCCTAACCACTCGGGAACAGAACAGAAAGTAGCCTTGACATCAGTGGCATTGTAAGATCCTGTAGCCGTAGTGCTGGTCTTGTTGCGGGCCCCAAGGAATGAGAAGTTCCATCCTTCGGCATTGAATCGAGCTATAGAAGACCCCTTGAAATCTGCCTCATAGTAAACTGCAGTATTATCATCAATGGCGGCACTTTCACCTTGATCTTTGTTAGAATTGCCAACCAGTTTCAGGAAATCAGCACGGGTAGGAATATACCAGCCCGGAGGGCAAATACCCTGGCTGCCTTCGAAACTTCTGTAGTTTCCTTCAGTAGGAGCAGAGCTGGTGGAATACGTAATGGAACTCCTCTCCACGCCCAAAGCTGTAGCAAAATCATACAGATAAGCATCAGTCCTGTCCGTAGAAGGGATAGCGGTTTTGTTATCTGTGTCGATGGTGTAAGTATACCAGATACCTGAATCCTCTACGGGATTGGAAGAGACTTTCTTGCCGGCGGGAACATAGGCAAGAGGAGCTGCCATCCAATACCTGTTGTCGGCCAGTTTGATAATAGGATACTCTTTGCCGGCATAAGTGAACTTATTGTTCTCAAGGTCTTCCTCGAACTGGACGGTAGCCACGCCGTTAACCACAAGGTTCACGCAGTTGAAAACATGGTCGCCGTTGATGTTGCCGACCAAAGGCAGAGATGCTGCACCGCCGGCAACTTCCATACCGCCGTCGACACCGGCGTTGATAGTGGCAAAATTGTATTTAGCGTCAGATGTGCTGTTGTAGCGGAAACGGCCGAGGAATGCACCTGCAGTAGCACCGCCGCTGATGGTGCAATCTACCTTGCAGCTGTTCCAATTGGTTACAGCATCCTTATCAGAATTATAACCGCCCACAATACCGCCGGAGAAACCGCCTGCGGCATTATTGGTAATGTTACCGGTGCTCTCGCAGTTAGTGTAATTGCCATAAGAATAACCGGCCATACCACCAACCTCAGGCTCCTTGCCAACAATGGTGGAGCAATAGCTGGTTTGGTTAGTCACGGCTCCGCTGTTCTTGAGGTTGCTAAGCGAACCGTTGAGCGCACCGCCGATACCGCCGAGCACAACAGGTATATTACATTTGTTGGTAACAGCACCGCTATTCTCAGCCCCGTTCAGGGTAATGCCGCCCTTGTAAGTACCCATAATACCGCCGATGTAAGAGAGGATATTATAAGTAGTGTTGGCAGGGTCACCACAACTGTACATATCTTCAATGGTCACATCCCCGGTGTTCTTGACATTCTTAATTACCGACTTCTTTGTGACTTGTCCTATCACACCGCCAAAGTATGCCTGGACAGTGATAGCTGCCGGATGGCTTGCAGAAGCGCCGTTCAGAGTCAGGGAACCGCTGTTGGTACAGTCTTCCATATCAGCTTCCAGGAAACCTACAATACCTCCTGCGTTGATAGTCCTGATCTGGGACTCGAAGACAATTTTACCCTTGTTCTGGCAGTTTTTGACATTTGCAGTAGAAGCACCGATAACACCGCCGAAGCACATCTGAGGGCCTCCGGTAGTAACCATATAAGGCTTAATGGTAAAGCTTGCTTCGTTGCTGCAGTTCTCAACAAGTACTCCCTTGCTTGCACAGTTAGTATTGTCAGCTGCGTAAGGGCCGGCATTGCCGAATACGCCGCCTATTGTAGTGAAAGACGTATTACCGCCGCTCTGTGCCATTGAAGTACCGCCGGCAAGCGTGCCATCGACAACAATTTCTCCGTAGTTATGGCAATCAGATGCACCAAGGGTGACATAACCTGCCACACCGCCTATGCTCGCATCGGTAGCGGCAACGTCAGTGCCGCCATGGTAGGTAACCTTTCCATAGTTCTTTGCAGACTTAAGCTGGCCTTCTACTATACCGACCACACCGCCAAGGGCAGGATAGCTGCCGGAACCGCCTGCAGGATAGCTCCACTCGATGTTGCCGCGGTTGATACAGTTCTCAATAATGCCACAATCCTTATCGGCATTTTTGACAGAAGGTGTCTGGCCGACTACACCGCCGATACCGAACTTCTTCATTCCTGCGGAGGGTCCGCTGAAGACAAACTTGATAGAACCTGTATTCTCACAGTCCTTGACAATTGTCTTGCCGGCCTGCTCAGCATTGCCGATACGGCCGACAACACCGGCTATGGCGCTGCAGGATGCAGAGTTATTAGTGAGTTCAACGTCGATAGAGCCTGTAAACTTACAGCCCTCTACTATACCCTTTTCTGATTCACCGACCACACCTGCGCAATAAATACGGCCGGCGTCACCGGACTTAACCGTAATCTTACCTGCGACATTGCAATCCTTGACCAAGCCTGCGGAAGAAGACACGATGAACGATATTCCAGTCATGTCGGAGATAGCCTCGGTCCAATTGATAGCGCAAGTGGCGTCGATATTGACATCCTTAACGACACCGGTGGCGGCAAGTTTGGCAAACAGTGCGTTAGTGGCAGCAAGATTCTTGATAGTGAAGCCCTTGCCGTCAAATGTACCTGCATAAGACTCGGCAGGGACAATCTCAACCTCGGTGCAGTCGATATCGTTGCCAAGTTCGGCAACGTCGCTATCGGTATAATTTGATGCGTCGGCAAGGAATTCCTTAAGCTCCTGGGCGTTGGTGATTACACCGAACTTCCAGCCGCCTAACGGAGAAATGTCGCCGAGGGGAAGGATGGCGCCGCGGGCGATGGTAGCACCGTTTTCACTGACCTTCTGGGCAGATTTGCCATCTTTAACCGATGTTACATTGAGGCCGCTGAACTGGCCGGGAGCAACTGCAGCATAGTAGGTGGTTCCTACCGCAAAGCCTTCAGCGCATGACACCGCCACGCCTACGGCAGGAGTTGCAGCAGGGGTTGCAGGGAAAGCAACTTCAGGGGCTGCACTTGCAGAAGCAGTCACTTGCACGGTGCCGCCGAACGATCCGGTAGCAGGAGCGAAAGTCACCTTGGTAAAGCCTTCCTGGGCCACCTGGAAAGAAACCAGCGACACAGTGTTGTAGAATGTCGGCTTAGATGCCACGCTCTCGAAATAGGCTACAGATGAAAGGGCGTCAGGATCGACAGTCGCGGTACCGGAAACAGTCTGGTCACCAATTTTCATCGTCACCACATTGCTGGAGCAAGATACGGCGTTCTTGAAAGGATAAGCAGCCACAAAAGTAGTGCTTCCTTCAGGTACCGAACCGGAAATGGTAACGGAGGAGCCGTCAACGGCGCTGACCGTAAACTTCTCTGCGCTTCCATTCCCGCCGGGGAACACGGCGACTTCTTCGCCGACGCTCCATACGACCTTCTTGCCGTCGAGAACAGCCTTGGAATCTACATCGCAATTAGCGGAAAGTGTAATCTGCACGTAGCCCTTCTTGGGTCCTACGATTTCTTCGGTAGCAAGTTCCCTGGTACAGGAAACTGCGGCAGCAAGGACGAGTGCTGCAAAGACAAAATACTTCTTCATAGCAACTCTCATTTTACCAGTCGAAAGACTCTTGCTCGGTGAAATCCTCGGTGCTTGCATCGGGGCTTTCACAAAGAAGCGCTGCGAGGCTCTCCTCTACTGTTTCACAAACCGGAGCAGCGTATGCTCCAAACAAAGGTTTTTTGATCATAATAATATGGTTAATAATGATAATCAATCTTATTCGCCAAGATGCAAAAATAAAAAATTTCGAGCAAGAACAAAATAATCGGGAGGATAATTTAAATGCCCGACAGCATCAAATTATCCTCCCGAATCGAGAAAACGGACTTTCAATCAAAGCCGCATATACAGCATCCCTACCAATTAAACTCTCCCCCGTCTTCGAAATCCTCGATGACGGCATCTTGGCTTTCGCAGATCAAGCCCTCGATGAGTTTCTCTGCAATTTCACATACAGGAGTTAAATAGGCTCCGGAGAATGCTTCTTTAATCATAATCGAAAAAAACTATTTCAGAATAACATTAGTCAGGAGAATATAACCAGCATGACCGGATTCTGTCTCTATATGGCCCACGAGTTTGGAAATGGAGGCTACATCCATACCGGTAACTGCAGCACCGTTAACCTTGGTGGAAGAAGCTATGTTAATCGGCTGCCCTGCCAGACCCATATTAACATTTTTTTGGTTGTTTATCTGCCCGCCAATAATAATACCAGTACACACCCCCTCGGAAGATGTGATGTTCACATCCATATCTATATTGTAGAAGTCCTGGGCAGTATTTCCAACGGCTCCCACAAGGCCTCCTATAAACGAGTTAGCCTGGGAATTGCTGGAAACACTACATTTGACGGTACATCCAAAGATATTGCCCTGCGCAAAGCCGGCGATTGAACCGACGGAACTTGCATAATCAGAATAATCTACTGCGGAATCCTCCTTCTTTCCCCAAGTAGCACCTGTAACGGAAATATCGCCATAATTAGCACTGTTTTCAATAACTTTCGGCAATCCACCAATACCGCCGACCCTCAACTGAGAAGGTGAGGTAGTGGTAATCTTACCCTTGTTGGTACAACCAGTTATGATAAATGCACTATTAGTTCCTCCAACAATGCCCCCTATGTAGCTAAAAGTGGTATTAACTTGAGCGGAAGATAACGTAATATCGCCTTCGTTAATACAATCTTTCCATTCAAGCTCTCCGGCCTTATGAATAGCACAATACCCTCCGATGCCGCCGATCGCGGTCTGCTTGCCAGTGGAGGTAACAATCACGTCTCCCTTGTTTGTACTACCGTTCATGCTGGCATTGACAAATCCGCCAACACCACCGACGCGGATGTAACCAGAGCTCCCAGTAGCAGCGTCAAGAGTAACTTTACCGGTATTGTGACAATCGTCACATATAACTGTCTTTGAGGCATGCCCAACGCAACCGGCAACACCACCTATAGCCGGGTAGGGCATAGACCCGGCAGAGCTAGGAGTATCGGCGCCTGTTTTGGTAGCGCCGAACATACCGGTTACGCTTACATCGCCACTATTGCTGCTGCCCGTAATACCGCCCGACACATACCCGGCAACACCGCCGATATTGGGACGTGTACTCTGGCTCTCTTTAGATGTGGTGTAAGTAACTGCTGCTGTATTTGAACAATCTATCATCTTGGCTGCAGTATATCCAACCACTCCGCCTAGATTCACATAAGCCCCGGTTCCGCCCGCAGTGAACTCATAAGATATTTCTCCGGAATTCTTGCAATTCTGGATGATACCACTGTTGTTGATGGTACCAAACAAGCCACCAGCATAAAGATTCTTACCGACTCCTGTATTCTTAATAGTGAGTTTCCCAGTATTCGTGCAATCTTTTACTGTTACTTGACCGTTCGCACCTATTGAGCGTCCGGCAATGTTGCCAAAGTAAGGCACATTTGTCTGCCCAGCAAATGTAAGGGTAACGTCTCCGCTGTTGGAACAACCGTCAATAAGACTTTTGTCCCCAGTGGGCTGTCCAACAAGAGATCCATAATAAGCACGGGCAATTTCAAAGTCCCAGTTAGACGTAATATCGGCAGCATTAGAGCAATTCTCGAGCTTGCCATCGTTATAGCAGCAGATAAAGCCGAAAGATTTTTCAACATCCGGGTCGGGATAGCTTAAGGTGCAAGACTTGTCAAGTTTCAGATTTGAAATCGTTCCAGTATTGGTGCCAAACAAAGCCACGCCGGCGGAAGTCCAGTTCTTCAAGCTATAGCCGCAGCCGTCAAAGGTTCCGGCCCAGGATGCCGCGGAAGTAAGGGTTACACCGGTCAGGTCAATGTCGTTGGCAAGAGCCACCTCGTCGCCCTCAGCGTAAGTTTGGGCTGTTGAGAGGAATTCCTGCAGCTCGGCAGCATTGTGTATCTTGCTGTACTTCATGGTTACCTTGGAAGCAACATCACCAAAATCAAGGCCTTTGTTGCGCTCCAGAGTAAATGATTTATCGCTTGTGACAGTACCAAGTTTACTATCGTTTCCCACTCCCACGGTAAAGCCGGTAACGGCACAGGGGGCTACAACAGCATAATATGTTTTTTTAGGGGTAAAAGCCTTGTCGGAAAACACCTCGATACCATTCCAACCCTCCCCGTCAGGGGCGGTGATAACGGGATCGGCATCAGCAGAAAGAGCAGCCTGAACATTACCGGTAACGGCAACCTTATCGTCATTGGCAAGCAGTCCGACTATGTTGGCATCTGCCATTTCGCCAACGTTAAACGCAAGCAGGGCAAAAAGGTTCTTGAACTGAGCCTTTTGGGTTAAGTCAGTGTAAACCGCGGCAGAAGACATAGCCTCAGGGTCGATGTTTCCATCATCGGGAATGTTCTGCGAGTCGGGAATACTGAACTTCACGGAATTGCCATCACGACTGACAGCATTATCAAACGGATACACAGCAACCAGGCTGGCCGTACCTTCCGGCACCGATCCGGAGATGGTGACGTTGCTGCCGTCAACAACCGTGACAGTGAACTTTTCGGCTGTAGTGGCCTCGCCCGGATAGACAGCGACCTCGTCACCTACCGCCCATACTACTTTGCTGCCGTCAAGAACTGCCTTGGTGGAGTTGTCAACACCGGCAGAAAGAGTAATCTGGACATAGCCTTCGCGAACTGAAGGCTCTGGAATCTGCTCAACTGTACCGATTTCTTTGTTACAGGAGACAAGAGCGGCAAATGCAAGCGCCGCTAAAGCAAAATACTTTGTTTTCATAAGGCTCAACATTTACCAGGTGAAATCTTCAACGGCACCAAAATCCTCGGTGGTGCCTTCCGGGCTTTCACAGATCACTCCTTGGGAGAGTTCCTCTGCAAGTTCACATTCTGGAGCTGAATAAGCTCCCGGAACTGATTTTTTGATCATGGTTAAAAATATAGTTAAGGTTATTTGCGATATTTTGCCGGCACACTCACGTGGTACGACACTTTGAGAGGAGTGTCGGTGTCGGTGAGCCAGTTGGTCACATAAAAATTGACATCGAATTCATATACATTCCAAGGCTTGCGGCTGTCGATGCCGTTGACGGAGAAGCTGATTTCCTCTTTCTCGTTCAGACGCCCCAGACGGGAATAAACCACCATCTCGCTGCCTGGAGCCTTGACAAAACAAACCGGAATGGTACTGAGGTTCTTGACCGTGACGGTCATTTTCTTTTCCGAGAACTTAACGTCGCTTATGCTTATGCAGGCATCAAGAAGAGGCTTGATGAATTCTTCTTTTCCGTAAATGCAACCGTCCGCGAACGCTACGGTCCGGCGGGCGTCAAGAGCCTCGCGGATGCCCTTGAGCGAACGCTCTTTCGCAAACACCAGGGTCATGGGGCGGTACTCGCCCTTTTCGTAATCGACCCACTGGAACATAGGCTTGTGGGCATCGGTACCCGTGGTTATGGCAAGGTCTTTTTCCATTGCCCAGTGGAATGCCTCGGGATCGAAGCCGGAGAAGCTGTTATAAATCTCTATACCGTCTATCAGGCCCCCGTTGAGAAGTTCCGTATGGATGGGCCACCATTTTGTTTCGTTGGGTGCCTGCTGCTCCCAGTCGGGATGGTTCCAGGTAACGAATGCACCCTGCTTCTTGGCCTCGGCAAGGCCTGCCTTGATGGCGGTTTCTTCCTGTTTGACTTCATCGGAGCCGAATTGACCGTCGGAGGCCTCGGCAGCCGCGCATATAGCGTCGGCGTCAGAAATGAAATGGGTGTTGAAGTGCCCGGGGAAGATCCTGGTGCCGCGTGTGAGCTCGGCGCCGTGAATGACCATTATGCCGTACTTCTTGGCGGCCTTGGCAGCCATTTCATAGGATGAATTGCGGTTAACATTAGCACTCCAGTCCTTGACCATATGCTGATGATGAGTATCAAGATGATCGGTGATGGAGATAAAATCAAGGCCGTCAAAATCGGCCTCGTCAACGCGGGTGACCGGCCAGACCTGGGCGTCGCTGAAGTTGGTATGAAGATGGAAATCTCCCTTGAGGGTTATGTATCCTGGAATGTCGGGAATGCTTGAACGATGTGGTACAGTAGCATTTAAGTTGATGGCCGTGAAGGCCAAGATGGCGAATACAAGTAATCTTTTCATAATTTTTAGTGTCATAAGACTACAAATATAAAAAATTTATTTATCTTTGCCGTCCAAAAATGAAAAAGGGGGTGATAAAAGAATGATCATAGTACCGGTAAAAGAAGGCGAAAACATCGAGCGCGCTCTTAAGAAATTCAAGCGTAAGTTCGAGAAGACTGGCGCCGTGCGCGAAATGCGCTCCCGCAAGAACTTCGAGAAGCCTTCTGTGAAGAAGCGTATCGCTAAGCAGAAAGCGATCTACGTCCAGCACCTCCGTCTCCAGGAAGAGCAATAATAACTACCAATAAAAAAGGCGCAGACTTCAATCAAGTCTGCGCCTTTTTTATTTAAGGGCCTGGCTACACAGTGCCCTGCTCAAGCATTGCGGTTGCGACCTTCATGAAGCCGGCGATATTGGCGCCCTTGACATAGTCGACGCTGCCGTCCGGCCTGGTGCCAAACTTCACGCACTGCTCGTGGATGGACTTCATGATAAAGTGAAGCTTGTCGTCCACTTCTTTGGCATCCCATGAGATATGCTCGGCATTCTGGGTCATCTCCAAACCGGAAGTGGCCACGCCGCCTGCATTGACGGCCTTGCCGGGAGCGAACAGGATACCATTGTCCTGGAAGTAGTGGATAGCGCCCGGCTGGCATCCCATATTGGACACCTCGCAGCAGCACCAGCAGCCATTGGCAGCGAGTTCCTTGGCATCATCCTCGGAAAGCTCGTTCTGGAAGGCGCAAGGAAGGGCGATATCGACAGGGATGCTCCAAGCCTTCTTGCCGGCGGTGAAGAATGCCTTGCCGGGGAACTTGGTGGCCATATCCTCAACCCTGTTGCGGTTGGATGCGCGCATAACAAGCATATAGTCGATCATCTCCTTGGTAATGCCCTCGGGAATATGGCATACTCCGTCGGGACCGGAAATCGCAACGACCTTGGCACCGAGTTCGGTAGCCTTGGTTGCTGCACCCCAGGCCACGTTGCCGAAGCCCGACAGGGCTATCTTCTTGTCCTGGATATCCTTACCAGCTTTCTCCAGAAGGTGCTGGGTAAAATACAGAGCGCCGAATCCGGTGGCCTCGGGACGCAGGATGCTGCCTCCCCAGGTGCCGCCCTTTCCGGTAAGCACACCGGTATTGTACTGGCGGGCCAGTTTCTTGTACATTCCGTACAGATAGCCTATCTCACGGCCGCCTACACCCACGTCGCCGGCAGGTATGTCCTGATCGGGGCCTATACACTGCCATAGTTCAAGCATAAAGGCCTGGCAGAAGCGCATGATCTCGTCGTTGCTCTTCCCTACCGGGTCAAAATCGGAGCCTCCCTTGGCACCTCCCATAGGAAGGGTGGTGAGAGCGTTCTTGAAGGTCTGCTCGAAGCCGAGGAACTTGAGCATGGAAGGAGTTACCGCCCTGTGGAAACGGAGCCCGCCCTTGTAAGGGCCGATGACGCTGTTGAACTGGACGCGGTAGCCGGTGTTGGTCTGCACCGCTCCCTGATCATCAACCCAGGTCACGCGGAACGTAAAGATGCGGTCCGGTTCGACCATTCTCTCGACAATCTTTGCCTTCTCGAATTCGGGATGCTGGTTATACACATCCTCCACCGATTCCAAAACCTCCTGAACAGCCTGGAGATACTCATTCTCCCCAGGATACTTGGCCCGGAGCTTGGCCAGAATTTCATTGGTATTCATAAGTGTTATTAAAATAGTGTGTGGTTAGGTCTTATTGCTGCATCTGTTCAGCTTTGGCCTGAAGCTCCTTCTGGAGCGACTCCATAGTCCTGTCGGCAGGAATGCCGAGGGCCTTGCGGGCGGCGGCGGTAAGATCGTCGGCCTGTGCAGGGTCGATGTACAGGGCAGTGGTCTGGTCGAAAACGAACACATAGCCGCCATCCTTAGCAAGCTTCTCGATCGTATCCTGGGCTTTCTTATAGAGCGGAGCCATAAGCTGCTGCTGTTGCTGCTGAAGCTCGGCCTGAACAGTCTGGTTGAACTCCTGGATACGCTGCTGG
>JAEEGG010002883.1_pt1 | contig 43830 bp, 34 predicted proteins | sample 9134161 | NCBI WGS metagenome assembly JAEEGG01 (sample SAMN16246543, study PRJNA631951) | gut metagenome | biome: gut microbiome; feature: rumen; material: CR-attached | host: Bos | place: Iran: Karaj | collected 2018-10 | reverse complement strand
AGGTTACCCCATGTTTTCTCCTCACGTGTGTTACCGTACATGTCAGGCACTTCCTCATCATCATCTGTAGGTAGCGAAGCAGGCAAAAGAATGCTCTTCTCTGTCACGATATCTTCGACATCGAACCAAGGTGTCTCATATTGTTTTTTCATATCCATTTCAGTTTACGTGCAATAATTAATACTGGTTGATAAAAACTATTGGCTAAGAACGCCTATCTAACAAGAACTTTCTTGCCGTTGATAATGTAGAGGCCTTTGCTCGGTTTGTTCACCTTACGGCCTTGAATGTCGTAAATCTCGCCACTTCCATTAGACTGCTCAACATCTATGTCGTCAATAGCAGTTGGACCCATTTCATCGAAACTCATGGTGTAAGTGTTCACGAGTTCATCAGTAATAGTGCTGAGGTCAAGGTAACCCTTGTTCTTCACGAGTGTGTCACCTGTGTATTTGTAGAATCCCACAACACCCTTGCTGCTGATGTTAAACACGCGGATGTTTTCGCGACTGCGTCCGTTAGCCTCGATTGGTTCTGCAAGCAATGTACCGATGAGGTAGTTGTTGGGGATTTCGATGGCATCAGTCACTTCTGGAATGATGTCGATGCGGTTTTCTGTCACTTCTGTAGAAAGGCTTTCGAGAATCACTGGTGTGTTTGCTGGAATTTGAATGCCAGGTCCACCAATGAATTCAGGATGAGCGATACCCTTGGTGACTGTTGGTACCACATATACACCTACAATCTGACTTGTTTCAGGAATGGTGTATGCGAAATCTGTATTGAGTGTGCAGTAGTAGTATGTGATGCCATCTTCGGTAGACGAAACCTTGGTTGGGAAATTGAGAGCGAAGTACTCATCATTGTTGTTGATTTCCCTCAGTTTCCATACGTTGTAATCGTTAGGTTGGTCGCCTTCCACTGCTATGACTTTAGTGCTGCCAGGAACCTGTGCTATACTGTAACGTTTGTTTGGTTGAACGTTCGAGAAGAACAATTCAGTGGCGGCAGGATCCTTCACGTCGTTGAGTACGAGAGCGAGCACTGCGAGGAACTGGCGGTCAGTCATCTTAGGCATATCGAAGTAAGCCACATAGTTGTTAGGCTCATCTCCAACAGGTTTGATGTGAATCCTTGGGAATTCTCCAAGACCTGCTCTTTGAGCTAGAGCGTTCAACATGTCACCTAAATCACCCATGAAGTCAACACCTTGGCTGGTCATGCCCATAATCTCATAGTCGATGACATTGTTGTTGAGTTCGAGGCCGAATACGGTGCTTGCGTTTGTTACGCACTCTTCGTCGTCAGAGGATACTTCTATAGTGGAAGCGTCATTGCCCCAAAGCTCCAGAACATTACCTGTTGTGGCATTCTCTACTCTGTAGTAACCGCCGAGCGCAACCAATTCCTCTGTCGAACCAAGTGACCATTTAGCCTTGTCACCGGCAGAAATGAAATCGGTAGCGGAGACGAAGTCAAACTCATTGTCGTCGTTGGCTATGATGTAATAGCGGCTACCTGGGCTCAGTTTGTCGAGCTGATTGGCAGCGAATTCATGTTCATCGTTGTCGGTGATTTCCACAAGTGCTGAACTTTTCAGTATTTCCCAAAGACTGGCACTACCGAAATATTGCTGGAGGTATGTGGCTGTGTAAGGCATAGGGGGTAAATCAACGAAGAACGACACTGTTCCGTCTCCATTGTCCTGCATCTTCAATTTGCCGAATTTCTTGATGTACCAATCGGCTATCATCACAGTTTCGTAATCTCTGATATAGCCAAAGTTGGGGAAGAAATTCTGTCCACTTGCTAAAGCCTCATTGTAGAATCCCTTTTTGGACCTTATCTCGCTCTTTGTGTAGTTCTTGATGGTAGTTTCATCAGGACTGATGGTGTTAATGAGGTAATCGAAAATACTCTTGCCGTTGACGTTGAGTTCGTCAATTTGGTAGATGTTTTCGCCCTCTCTGATTCTGCCCACTTCAAGGTTTGAAACAGCATTTCCTTTATTGTTGAGGCTGAGGATGCTGAGGTCTGGCTGAGCAACTTGTGTGCCATCATAGTTGATGTATTTGCCGTTGCCCACATTTTTGATGTAGTATTCTCCGCTTACAACATTTTCAGGCTGACTTTCACCAGCGAGAGTCCACAGTGTTGTGTTGTAGTTGGTGTTGTTCACTAAAGACTCCCTGATGAAGGATACAGAACCATTGTTGGTAGCACAAATATAGTAATACCTGCATTTGGCGGGTATTCTGTCAGCGGGGGCGTTGTTGTTGATTTGATAGGCTCTGTATGTGATGGGCGCTAAAGATCTTTTAGCTGTTTGCACAATAAAGAGTCCGGCAGGGTCACTGGCATATTCTTCAGCAAGGACATCGAGTGCATATTCCCAGATAAAACCGCTTCTTCTAGCTCCTTGAGCCTCAACCAAGGTCATGAACGCATTGTCCATAAAATTGGGGAATGTAGGAACGCCAACCTTGAATCTTACGATGGCATTGCCTTCTGCGTCAGTGGTGTTGGTGGGCTCCACGTTGATTTTTGTGTATCCCTCACTGACGAGTTGCACTAAAGTTGCCATGTCGGGAGCAGTGAGTCGTGTCATTTCATCACCAATGTGGAAATTCTCTTTGACGTTTTGCTTAAGAGATGCAAGAAGTTCGTCGAGTTTGGCATAAACATCAAACACGGTTGTGGTGCCCGGCTGATTCATTTGCAGAGAATAAGTCTGGTAAGTACCGTCATCGTTCTTCGCTCCTATGCCAAGGAATTGATTGTCGGCTAAGGTAACCTCAGAATAGGAAACATTACTGATGGTGTAAGTTCCAGATTCAGGCTTCTGCGCATGAAGACCTAATGTGGCAACGCTTAGCAACAATGAAAACAAAAAAGTACTTTTTTTCATTTGTTTGTATTATTTATTAATTTAACATTTCTCTTAATTTAATGGCTGCCTTTTGTTGTATTGACAGTGCGATTGGGTCCTTTGTCTAATTTTCTCAGCCAATTACCCATATTCTGTGCAAAGTTATATAATTTCAAAATAATAACAATAAAAAACTACAAAAATATTATATAAAATGCGGTGTTTTTCTATTAAAGACGATGATTGCTTGATAAATCCGACATGTCCGTTGTGTCTTAATATGCTTTGCAAATAAAAACGTCACGATATCCAAGGATGTCGTGACGTGAGATAGAGCCTCATTAACAGTGAAAATACGATGTGTGCACTGTGTGGCTAAGGCTGGTGGATGGTTAGAACTCGGCTGTTCTTGGTGTACGGGGGAATGGGATGACGTCGCGTATGTTCTGCATACCTGTGACAAAGAGTATGAGTCGCTCAAATCCCAGTCCGAATCCACCGTGTGGACAGGTTCCGAACTTACGTGTGTCGAGATACCACCACATGTCTTTCATCGGTATGTTGAGTTCATTGATTCTGTTGATGAGCTTGTCGTAGCTCTCCTCACGAACGCTTCCTCCGATGATTTCTCCGATTTGTGGGAACAAGACATCGGTGCCTTGAACAGTCTTGCCATCTTCATTCTGCTTCATGTAGAAGGCCTTGATTTCCTTCGGGTAGTCGTTGAGTATGACTGGCTTCTTGAAATGCTCCTCCACCAGGTATCTCTCATGCTCGCTGGCTAGGTCCATTCCCCATTTGACGGGGAATTCAAACTTGTGACCGTGGGCAACGGCATCTTCCAAAATTTTCACTCCTTCAGTATAAGAGAGACGGACGAACTCTGTTGAGATGACAGACTGGAGTCGTTCAATGAGCGTCTTGTCAATCATCTTGTTGAGGAATTCCAAGTCGTCTTGGCAGTTGTCGAGAGCCCATTTCACACAGTATTTGATAAATTCCTCTTCCAAATCCATCAGGTCGTTCATGTCGATGAAAGCCACTTCTGGCTCAATCATCCAGAACTCTGCAAGGTGTCGGGGTGTGTTGGAGTTCTCTGCCCTGAATGTAGGGCCGAAAGTATAGATTTGCCCGAGAGCTGTGGCTCCGAGCTCACCTTCAAGTTGTCCAGAGACCGTCAGACTTGTCATCTTTCCGAAGAAGTCGTCGTCGTAGATGATGCGTCCTTCTTCGTCTTTTTTGAGGTCATAAAGGTTCTTTGTTGTCACTTGGAACATCTCACCAGCTCCTTCGCAGTCGCTAGCAGTGATGATAGGTGAGTGAAAATAGAAGAACCCTTTGTCATGGAAGAACTTGTGGATAGCGATGGCCATGTTGTGCCGTATACGGAATACAGCTCCGAATGTATTGGTGCGCAATCGCAAGTGGGCATGCTGCCTCATGTATTCGAAGCTTTGTCCTTTCTTTTGCATAGGATAGTCTTGTGGACAAGTGCCGTAGATTTCAATTTCCTCAGCCTGTATTTCCACATTCTGTCCTGCGCCAGGGCTTTCCACGAGTAGTCCGTTGACGTTGATGCATGCCCCTGTGGTGATTAGCTTGATGGTCTCAGGATCAAATTTCTCTCCGTCGGCCACGATTTGCACGTTTTTGATGATAGAACCGTCATTGAGTGCAATGAAATTCACGGTCTTACTGCTTCGTTTGCTTCTCACCCATCCTTTTACGTTGACCTTTGAACCGTAATCGGTTCTTTTCAGCAGGTCTACGATTTTTGTCCTACGAATAGTTTCCATTTAAGATAAATTCTTGTTGTATTGTCTATTAATTAATAGATGCAAGTCTGTCATTATTCAAAAGACCCGATATGAAGCATGGCCACCTCTTGTTCTGTGAGGTATCTCCAATCGCCTCTTTTGAGCCCTTTCTTGGTGAGTCCTGCGAACATCACCCTGTCGAGTTTCATCACCCTGTATCCCAGGTGCTCGAAGATTCTTCTTACGATTCTGTTCTTTCCTGAGTGAATTTCGATGCCTACTTGACTCTTGTCGGTGTCGGATGCATAGCTGATGGCGTCAGCATGAATCTCTCCGTCTTCCAGTTCAACTCCCTCAGCGATTCTCTTCAAGTCGGATGCTGCGACATTCTTGTCGAGGTAGACGTGGTAGATTTTTTTCTTCAGGAATTTGGGGTGAGTGAGTTTGGAGGCGAGGTCACCGTCGTTGGTGAAGAGCAGCACTCCCGTTGTGTTACGGTCGAGTCTTCCCACTGGATAGATTCTTTCGCGGCAGCAGTTCTTCACCAGGTCCATTACTGTTTTCCTAGCTTGTGGGTCATCGCTAGAGGTCACATAGTCTTTGGGCTTGTTGAGGAGCACATAGACTTTCTTCTCAATGGTCACAAGTTGGTCGTGGAAATGCACGACGTCTGTGCGATTGATTTTTGTTCCCAATTCAGAAACGATTTCGCCATTCACTTTGACCACACCGGCTTGGATGAAATCATCAGCTTCACGCCTTGAGCATACGCCTGCGTTTGCAAGGAACTTGTTCAAGCGTATTGGTGCGTCTGGGTCCTCGATATATTCCTTATATTCTATTCTCTTCTTGAGACTGTATTTGGCATTTGGGTCGTATCCTTGTTTGCGCTGTTTGTTTTTTTGCTGTGTAGGTCTTTGGTTGTAACCTCCACCCTGCTGGTTCTGGTTGTTGTAGCGTGGGCGTTGCTGGTTGTATTCTCCATTGCCATACTGCTGACCGCCATTGTATCGGTTGTTGCGCTGTGGATTGTAACCACCTTGTCTGTAGTTGCCCTCGTTGTTGTTCTGTTGTCTGTAGCCGCCTTGCTGGTTGGGACGGTAGCCATGTGTGTAGGTCGTGTGGTTTCGGCTGAAGGCAGGTCTTTGACCTTCATAGCCACCATCTTGCTGCCTGTTATTGTTGTATTGAGGTCTTTGCTGTCCGTACTGCTGGTTTCTATGGTAGTCGTTGGTATTGGAATAGTTGTAGCCCTGTGGTCGGAATCCTCTGTTCCCTCCATTGTCACTGCTGTAGGCGCGTTCTGAGCGGTTGAATCGTGGGCGTTGCTGCCTTGGACCTTGTCCTTGTCCGCGTGGGTGTGTCCCGCGCTGTTGGTAGTTGTTGTCACGATTGTATGCGCGATAACCTTCACGGCTCTCCGCATTCTCTTTGTTTCTTGTGCTGTTGTCTTGGTCGGAATCCATGTAGGAATCCTCCTTAAAAGAATCATTCTCGTTCATAGTGGTTCTTTTTTCTTAAATGATGTTTATACTGAATATATTAGGGGTAAATTGTGCTGGGTTATCTTTTTAGAGCCCCGTGTAGGAATGTGGAGTGATTTTCCTCAGCTCTTCTTTCACTCTTTCTTCCACATCGAGTTTATTAATGAAGTCCTTGATGCTCTGCTCGTTGATTGTAGCGTTGGTGCGTGTGAGAGCCTTAAGCGCTTCGTAGGGGTTGGGGTATGCTTCACGCCGTAAGACGGTTTGTATTCCTTCCGCGCACACAGCCCAAGTGTTGTCGAGGTCTTGGTTAATCGCATCGACGTTGAGCAGTAGTTTACGCAGCCCCTTGAGTGTGGAAGCGATTGCGATGAGTGCGTGTCCCATGGGCACACCTATGTTCCTCAGGACGGTAGAGTCTGTGAGGTCTCTTTGCAGTCTTGATACTGGCAGTTTGGTGCTTAAGTGTGAGAGAATGGCATTGGCTATTCCGAGGTTGCCTTCGGAATTCTCGAAATCGATGGGGTTGACTTTGTGTGGCATCGCGCTTGAACCAACCTCTCCTGCCTTGATTTTCTGTTTGAAGTATTCCATCGACACGTACATCCAGAAGTCGCGGTCCAAGTCTATGATGATGGTGTTGATTCTCCGCATTGCGTCGAACAAGGCCGATAGATTGTCGTAGTTGCTGATTTGTGTGGTCCATTCTTCCCTTTGTAGTCCGAGTTTCTCGGCCACGAATCGGTTGGCGAAAGCTTTCCAATCGTATTGGGGATAAGCGACATGGTGGGCATTGAAGTTGCCGGTAGCTCCTCCGAATTTAGCTGAAATCTTGCAGTTTTTGAGGATGTTGTACTGTTCGGAGAGTCTATAGACATAGACCATCACCTCTTTGCCAAGCCTTGTGGGGCTTGCAGGCTGTCCATGTGTCTTTGCGAGCATTGGAATGTTTTCCCACTCTTCTGCATAGGTTTTGAGTTGGTCGATGAGTTCTTCCAAGGCTGGATAATAAACCTGGTTGAGTGCGTCTTTTAGTGAGAGGGGCACGCTGGTGTTGTTGATGTCCTGGCTTGTGAGACCGAAGTGTACAAACTCCTTATATTCAGAAAAATCACCGATTTTGTCAAGCTGTTCCTTGATGAAATACTCCACGGCTTTCACGTCGTGATTGGTGGTTTTCTCTATTTCTTTAACTCTTTCAGCGTCACTGAGCGTGAAATTCTTGTAGATGCCTCTTAGTTTGTCGAAGAGTGCCTTGTCAAAGTTTTGGAGTTGGGGCAGTGGTATTTCGCATAGCGTAATGAAATACTCGATTTCAACTTTCACTCTGTATTTTATCAATGCATATTCCGAAAAATAATCGGATAATTTCTCCGTTTTGCTTCTGTAGCGTCCGTCAATGGGAGAGATGGCAGTAAGAATGTTTAAATCCATTTTTCTGATAATCTTGTGTTATTTGAACAGGATAAGTTTCACCAACAAATAGATAGTATGAAGAGCATATTGGTTGTCAGCTCTACTGACAGGATGAAAAAGAGGGGTTATTTCTTTCGAATGAGTTTTGTGATGGATGATGTTGTGTGTGAATTGCTTTTCGTTTGTCTTGCATCCTTGTTCGTGATCCTAAAATGATGCGTTGGAAGGGGGTGTTACTTTTTTCGGGTGCAAAATTACAACATTTTTCGTTAGCAGAGCAAATAATATGGTCTGAAAATGCTATTTTTGTTGATTATTGTTGAGGTAAGACAGCCTGAAGGTGGTGTATACCTCAATGATGACAAAAACGAGGAAGGGAATTAGCCATGCAGATTTGGTGAGATAGTATCCCAAAAACCATGTGGGGGTGATGACCATTGTAATGGCTGCGAGCAGTAGAATCAGCGCCCCTACCTTCTGTTGTGTTTGCAGACGCCTGATGGTGATGTCGTCGGACTGGACAGGATTCAGCATTCTTCCTGCGAGAAACAAGCAAGTTCCACCGACAAACACGTATACAGCCAAATCAGGTAGCCATGACCATATCACAGCACCTATCAGCACCATTGTCTCCCCAACCAGTGTGAGCATTGTCAGTGTTTTCCTCCAGCCCATATCCTTATTCCTGGTCTTCAATTTTTTGGTCTTCGATGACAAAGATGTCTTCGTTTTCTGTTTTCATGTAATATTGTTCTCTCGCCACTTCCTTGATGGCTTCAGGGTCGTTTTTCAATCGGTCGAGCTTGGCTTTGTCTTCATCGAATTTCTTTTGGTATTTGTCGATTTCCGCCTGCAAAGCTTGTATTTCCTTTTTCTGTTTGCTACGGTTGATGAGACTTCCCTCACCCACGAAAATGACGGCTACAGCGAAGACCAGAATAGCCAGTGGGTACTTGAATTTGAGAAAGTAATGTCTTATTGCATGCTTCATATTCTCACATATACTTAGTTTGAATGTGCGAAATTACAATTTTCGTTTGATATAATCCAAGATTCTCGGGATTTTTTTTCATGAGTATGATGGCTTTTGTGTAGCCTTAAGGCATGAAGTGCTTCAATGTTATGGTGTTTATTCGTGCTGAACGGGTGATGAAATTGGATGTGGATTCAAAAAACATGTTGATAGTTTGTGTGTATGGTTGTTTTTTTTTAATTTTGCAGCGCAATTATCAAGGAGGGGTGCCTATTTTGTGATTGGCTGAGATTATACCCATTGACCTGATCGGGATAATGCCCGCGTAGGGATTAGTTTGGATAAATGCAGGACGTAAGTCGTCCTTTGCTCTAAAAGAACATTTTCCACTTCTCCTGTTTCTTTTATTAATTTTTTCAACAATGAGAAGAGTATTTTTCATGGCAGTATGTACTGCCGTTGCCATGTCGGTGGCGGTAAAAACCGACGCACAACAAAAAAACGACAGTCTGAGACTCATCAATCTTCAAGGTGTAGAGGTGGTGGCAACAAGAGCCACCAAGACAACGCCCGTTGCGTTTCGTGATATCAGTCAGGAAGAACTGAAAGAAACCAATTTCGGTAAGGACATCCCCTCACTTTTGCAGTTCACTCCCTCGGTGGTGACCAGTAGCGACGCAGGTACGGGTATAGGTTATACAGGAATCCGTATCCGAGGAACCGACCCCACTCGAATCAATATCACATCCAATGGCATTCCTCTCAATGACTCAGAATCGCAATATTTGTATTTTGTGGATGTACCCGATTTCACGTCCTCAGTAGAGAACATCCAGGTGCAGCGAGGAGTGGGAACATCTACCAACGGAGCTGGTGCTTTTGGCGCATCCATCAACATGCAGACACGAAACTTCTCATATACACCTTTTTTCAGTGTAGATGCTTCTGGCGGTTCTTACGGAACACATAAAGAAACCTTGAACTTCGGCTCAGGTTTGCTGGGTAACCATTGGTTTATGGAAGGTCGCCTCTCCAATATTGGCAGTGATGGGTATATCGACCGCGCTTCAGCAGACCTCAATTCCTACTTTATTCAAGCAGGCTACTTTTCGCGCAACACCTTGCTGAAGTTCATCACCACCAATGGCACAGAACGCACCTATCATGCATGGGACTATTCTTCTAAGGAACAATGGAAAACCTTCGGCCGACGCTACAATCCTTCCGGCACTTACACTTCCGCTGATGGAAAAACAGCCTATTATGACAATCAAATCGACTATTTCCACCAACAACATTATCAATTGCTTTGGAACCAATCCCTATCAGAAGCGTTTCAATTTAATGTCGGCCTTCACTACACCAACAATTATGGATATTACGAGCAATACAAGGAAAGCCAGAAACTGTACAAATACTTGCTTGATTCAGAAAATGGTTCAAAGACTGACCTTGTACGACGGAAGAATATTGACGGGGATTTTTATGGTGCTGTGGCATCTGTCAACTACAGCAGCGGTAAGTTAAATGCTAACCTTGGGGGTGCTTGGAACAAACACGATGCTGACCACTATGGCACCTTGCAATGGGTACGTGAATTCAAGGGAGGTATAAACCCCGACCATACCTATTATGATAACAATGGCAAGAAAATAGATGGTAATATCTACGGAAAGGTCGACTACAAGATTTACAAAGGTCTTGTAGGGTATGTCGATTTACAGTACCGTCACGTCAACTACAAGATGACGGGAAGCTCACAAGAATTTGATGACAACCATGACCAGCGTCCCTTTGCCATTGATGCTACCTATGATTTCTTCAACCCTAAGTTCGGCCTTTCCTATCAGATAGGTGGTGGTCACCAGGTCTATGCCTCTTACGGTATAGCACATAAGGAACCAACCCGAAACGACTTTGAGGACCAGATGGCTGAATCGCAAGAGGTTATGCCTGAGTCAGAACGTCTGAATGACCTAGAGGTGGGCTATAAGTTCAATTCCCGATTTGTGGATTTCGGACTCAATTTCTACCATATGGACTATGATAACCAGTTTGTGCTGACTGGTGCTCAGGACTCAAATGGCGAGATGATAGCTCGCAACATCAAGGACAGTTACCGCATGGGGTTTGAAGCTGAATTGCAAGTACGCCCCTTTGACGGATTTGTTTGGAACCTCAATGCCACCCTCAGTAAAAACCGTGCAAAGAATATGAGTTTGAATGTAGTGGATGAGAATTGGAACGAGACGCCGGTAAATGTGGGCTCTACCCACCTTGCCTATTCTCCCGATTTCATTCTCAACAACATCTTCAGTTATGAGTACAAGGGATGGAAAGCATCGCTGATGAGCCAATATGTCAGCAAACAGTATATGACCAATTCCAATTTCCAGTCTTATGTGGATGAGGCTACAGGAGAGAATATCAGCGCCATGATAGATGCCTATTTTGTGAGCAACCTTGACCTTTCATATAGTTTCAAGTTGAAGGGAGTGAAAAGAATCACTGTGGGTGCCACCGTTTATAATCTCTTCGATGAGAAATACGAGAGTAATGGTAGTTGCTCTATGTACTTCAAGCAGGATGGCGGTAAGGTAAAGGCTTTCCATGATGGCGATGCTGGTTTCTGGTCTTGGTCCACCTATTCTTGCCAGGCACCTATTCACTTCTTGGCTCATGTGTCGCTGAATTTCTAAAAGTTGAATGAGTTCATGGACTGGAGTTACTTGGAAGTATTTGGAACCCTGGTAGGATTAATCTATCTGTGGTTGGAATACAAGGCAAGTATATATCTTTGGATAGTGAGCATTATCATGCCAGCCATCAACCTTTTTGTCTATTTCAATGCAGGTCTCTATGCCGATTTTGCCATGGACATCTATTATCTTCTTATTGCGGTATATGGATGGTTGGTGTGGCGTTATGGTCTGAAAATGAAAATGGGGAAAAAGGCAAAGCCGGCATCTATCACTCATTTACCATTTCGCGTATCAGCTGTGCTGCTATTGGCGTTTGTGGTGCTGTTTGTGGTCATTGCCCAACTGCTTATCCATTATACCAACAGCACTGTGCCGTGGCTTGATTCTTTTACCACTTCACTTAGTATTATCGCTATGTGGGTACTTGCCAGAAAGCACATAGAACAGTGGTTCTTTTGGATAGTGGTCGATGCCGTGAGCGCTTATTTGTATGCCTATAAAGGACTATATTTCTATTGTGGACTTTACACACTTTACACCTTTATCGCTTTTTGGGGCTATCGCAAGTGGAAGTCGATGATGGTGGAAGAAGAGAAATAAACAATGCCGCGGGGATGAACATTCATTCTCGCGGCATTGTTTACTCTCTGTTGAGAAGTCTGGTGACCTTAGTGTGTTATGTTTTTATTGACGGCTTCTCCTACGATGAGGTCAAATTGTGTGGTGACTTTGATGTTCTCGCGGTTGCCGGGAACTAACGCCACGTCATGCCCCATATTCTCGACCACGGAAGCATCGTCGGTGAAGCCTTCCTCGTAATCTTGTTTGTAGGCCTGCCTAAGCAATTCGGCACTGAACACCTGAGGGGTCTGCACCAATTTGTATTGGTTGCGCGGAACGGTTGTGGAATGAAGGATAACGTCGCTGTTTTGTTCTTTATCAGGTAGTTGACGTAATGTGTCCACGACATCGACTACAGGCATTGCCGCACCGAAAGACATGGCTTTGGTGTAGCATCTGCCGATGACTTCAGTCGTAACAAATGGACGAACCCCATCATGTACTCCGATCAGCTCGATGTCGGCATCAATCTTTTCCAAACCGTTTTTCACAGAGTGGAAACGAGTCTCACCGCCATTGGCAACAATTACTGGAATATTGAAAAAGTAATCCTTGCAGATGGTACGCCAATATTCCTGTTGTGTCAGTGGCAGCACCACCACAATCTGCATGTCGGGGTCAAATCGGTGGAAAACTTCAATGGTATGCATCAGAATGGGTTTTCCTCCGATGGGCAAGAACTGTTTGGGAATATCGCTTCCCATGCGCAGCCCCTTACCTCCAGCCACGATGATGACAGCCTTTTTCATCAGCATCCCGTTACGAGCATACCCTCTGCCACCTGTTTGGCGGCTTCATGTCCTTTGAAAAACTCTATGATGGCATAGCCGAGGAAATAAGCCGCTGCTGGTCCTTTACCTGTGAGAATATTGCCATCCACTTCCACCAACTTGCCTGTGGTGGTTGCTCCTGTCAGTTCGCTCTCAAATCCAGGATAGCAGGTGGCTTTCTTGCCAGAGAGCAGTCCGAGACGACCCAAGACGAGAGGTGCAGCACAGATAGCGGCCAGAGCCTTTCCGGCCTTGGCATGCTCAATTATAAGCTCACGCAGAGGGGCATAGGCATAGAGGTTGGTAGCTCCTGGCATACCCCCAGGCAGTGCCAGCATCGAGGCGTTGCTGTAATCGTTGTCCTCGAAAAGGCTATCGGCGCAGATGGCCACACCATGAGCGCTTCTCACCACCATCTCTCCTGTAGTGGAGACGATATTCACTTGGAGGCCCGCACGTCGGCAGGTGTCGACCATTCCGAGTGCCTCGCACTCCTCAAATCCTGTTGCTAAGAATAAGTATATCATATAGTTCTCTTTTTAATAATAAGGTTTTTAGTTCAGTTTGAATTTATAGGTGATGGTTCCGCTCTCCGCATTGTTGGCACCGGCAGAGAATGTGGACTTTCTGGCAGCCTCTAAGGCGGCGTTACGCAAGGCAGCCGATGTCGTGCCGGACTTTACGGTGGCACTAGTCACTTTGCCCTCTTTGTTGACGACAATGTTTACCACTACAGTTCCCGAACTGGTGTTGTCGGGATAGGCTGGTTTTGCGAGATAAACGGCTGTTCGGTTGCCTACTCGTGCTTCTGTACCTGTGCCGCCTACACCCGAGGTGGCACCGCGTGGGGCATTACCCGTTTCCACACCTTGAACACCTTCACCTGTGGTCTCGCCTCGGTTGCCGTTACCACGAGTTTTTCCAAAGGCCCCACCTACTTTGTCGGCAGCCTTGGCTGCTGCTTCAGCTTCTGCCTTTTTCTTGGCTTCTTCTGCTTTGCGTTTTGCTTCTGCCTCAGCTTTTAGCCTCTCAGCCTCTGCTCTTTTTTTTGCTTCAGCCTCAGCTCTTCTTTTGGCTTCTGCCTCTGCTTCGGCTTTCTTCTTGGCCGCAGCTTCGGTTTTCTTTTTGGCTTCTTCTTTCTTTTTAGCTTCGTCTGCTGCGATTGACTTGTCGTTAGTCTTCGAAGTCATTAAAGGTTCTTTTGCCGTTGGAGTCTTTGGCTCTTTGGCTGGGCTTGGTGTGGTGGGGGAAGTTTGCTCAGCGGTCTGCTGGATAGGTTCAGCAATGGCTTCCTCTGGTATCTGTTCGTTGTCATTGGTCCCAGGTTGTAAATTACCTCCTTCATTGTCGCCCCCAGCATCAGGCACATAGCCCAACATCACTGGCACTCCTTCCTCTTCTGGTCTTTGCGCGAGATTGAAGTTCATCGACGCGAAAAACAGGAGGAGTAGCAGTCCGAGGTGGATGGCTATGGTCAGTCCAGCGGCTTTGAGTTTGTCTTTTTTCTGGTTGTCGGTCATTTTTTTGATAAGGGTTTCTAGGCGATTCTATGAAAATCTAGGTGGTTCTGGGAAAACCATATAAACCTGGGTTCTGTCTATTGTGTTCTGTCGGGTTGACGTGTGGCAAGAACCATCTTGAGGTGTAGTTCGTTGGCGATGTTCAGAACCTCGACGATGTTCTTGTAGGGTACCACTTCATCAGCGTAGAGGGAGACGTAGAGTTCTGTGGAGTCGTTCTGCTGCTGGGTGAGGAAGTCGGGCAGTTGCTCTATTGTGATGGGCTGTTCAGTGTCGTTGCCCAATGCTGCGTACATATTCAGCTGATTGTCAATGACCACTCTAGCTGAAGCCTTGGCCTGGGTTTGCTTGTTGCCTTGTGGCAGCAGCACCTTGATGGCGTTTGGCGACACCATAGTGCTGGTGATCATGAAGAAAATCAGCAATAGGAAGATGATGTCGGTCATTGACGACATGCTGAACAAGGGATTGGTTTTCGTTCTTCGCTTAAGCATATATCAAGCTTTAGTGTGGTCGTTTTCATTTTCGTTCATCAGGTCCATGAATGCAAGTGACTTCTGCTCCAGTTCATTCACTGTGCCATCTATCTTTGCCACGAGGTAGTTGTAGGCGAAGAGTGAAACAATGCCTACAATCAAGCCACCGACGGTAGTGACCATGGCTTCGTAGATACCTCCTGCAAGCATGCTGATATCGATATTGTTGCCAGCATTGCTCATCTGCCAGAAAGCCTTGACCATACCGGTAACGGTGCCGAGGAAACCGAGCATGGGCGCACCGCTGGCTATAGTGGAGAGCACTGGAAGCCTGCGCTCAAGGTTGGCCACCTCCACATTGCCAGTGTTCTCAATGGCTGTCTGTATGTCTTGTGCTGGGCGGCCTATTCGGCTTATACCTCTTTCCACCATGCGGGCGGCTGGTGAGTTGGTGACACGGCAGAAGTTCACCGCCGACTTGATGTCGTTGTCTTTCATGTAATCGCGTATGCGCTCCATGAATAAGGGGTCGCTTTTGCTTGCCTTTCTGATGGCGATGAAACGTTCGAAGAAGATGTAGATTGCCAGTACTGACATAATGCCAAGTACAACCATAATCCAACCGCCTTTGCTGGCGAGTTCGAGTAAGCTCATTGATGATTCCATTTTATTTATAGTAGTTGTAAAAAAACGATTTTTTTGTTCCCTATGTTATATTTTCTGGGATAAAATGTGCATTAAAGATGAAAATAACGTAAATTTGCGCACAAATGTATATAATTTGATTGAATTAGAAGTGTTTTCAAAGCTTAAAGTTGCTTTCAGAATACTTAAAGAATCTTTAATCGACGTTCAAGGCGTGTAAAAAAACTTTTATTGACGATGAAAAAGATGCGATTTGCCATTTTCGGGAATGTTTACCAAGAGAAAAAATCGATGGCTGTGCAGAAGATGTTCAATGTGTTGCTGGCCCATGGAGCCGAGTTGGCGGTGGAGCGAGGTTTTTACACATTCCTCACCGAAGGCCACAAGATAGACGTACCTCCATGCCAGATTATAGATGGTAATGACTTTGATGCCGATATCGTAATCAGTATGGGTGGCGATGGTACTTTCCTTAATGTAGCAAGCCGTGTGGGTGATAAACAGATACCTATTTTGGGTGTGAACACTGGCCGTTTGGGTTTTCTCTCGTGTATTTCAGCTGAGGACATTGAGCCGATGATCGCCGAGCTTTATAATGGAGATTATCTGGTGGCAGACCATTCTGTGCTTCACGTCACTTGTGATGAGGAAGAGCTTTCGGGCTATCCTTTCGCCTTGAACGAGGTGTCTATACTTAAGCACGACAGCAGCTCGATGATTAGTATCAACACCAGTATCAATAACGAGTATTTGACCACCTATCAGGCTGATGGTCTTTTGGTCAGTACGCCTACGGGTTCCACTGCCTACTCTCTGAGTGTCGGTGGCCCAGTCATTTACCCTGAGAGTTCCAATATACTCCTGACACCTGTTGCGCCACATAGCCTGAACATGCGTCCTTTGGTGCTCAACGATAATATTGAAGTCGTGATGAGGGTTGAAAGCCGTAGTCACAGTTTCCTCATTTCCATTGACGGACGCAGCCAGAGTTGCAAGGAGGGGGTTCACATCAGGGTGAAAAGGGCCCCATTTGTGGTGAAGGTGATATCTCGCAGAGGACAGAGTTTTTTCTCCACAATCCGTCACAAAATGATGTGGGGCGCCGATAATCGAAACTAATTCAGAATTAAATTGACAAAAAAACATAAAATTTTCGTTGTTATTGTCAACTATTGATTACATTTGCTTTGAATTTAATAACGAACACATACCAAACATTCAATGAAAACAACTGATCCATTTGAGGATTTAGCGTTGGAGGTAACTCCGAAAGCGATTCTGCAAGGTGAAAGCACCGATGCAAAAAAACTGGGATTCCAAGAGGCCCTGACAGTTCTTAAGACTATCGTCAGCAATGATTATGACGTGCTGAAAATGGTAAGAAAGTATTTACGAGAGAAGAACGCACAGAAAGACACTGGTCGTATCACTGAAATCGTCAACACATTCAATTCCTACAGCAAGACTGTACTCCAAGAGAAACTTGATGCCTTCAAAGCGGGCGCTGGTGAACTTTCTCCTTTGTCGGTGGATATGGTGAAGAAGTTCTTCAAAACCAACAGCGCGCCTGCAAAACTTGAAGACGCAGTGAATGCCTTCGTAAGTATTCTGAAAGACTGAAACCATCTTTTGCCAGATGAATTATGGGGGAGTGAAACAAGGGCGATTACATCATTTTACGTACTGTCTGTCAGTTTTGGTACTGGCAATGACGTTTGTTTCCTGTGGTGAGGACCGTACTTATCAGTATGATGAAATCACCAGAGGAAATCATCGTATTGTTGAACTCATGCAAGATTATTACCTGTGGGCCGACGAGATGAATACCGACATTGATTGGAAAGGCTATTTTGGTAATGGAGACACATTTTTCAAGAAATTGATTGCCATTAAGGACGACTGGTCCTACTGCACCATTGACTCGGTGGTTGAGGACAAGTTTGCCCGTGGCTATTTCAACCATCTCAACTCATACGGGATGGACTTCGATGTCATTGCCGACCCGACAGGCGCCACCAGTCGCACTTTTGCCCGGGTGCTATTTGTGGCTACAGATTCCGAAGCAGACAAAGCAGGGATAACTCGTGGCGATTTCATTTCCTTCATTGGTCAGGCGAGGGTCAGCAACAGCAATGTGAAGTATTTGGTCAGTGGCGACACCGTCAACTTGACAATTAATCATTTGGCTTATGATGTAGAGGAAGAACTACTCTACTGGGAAGATACCGTTGATGTGGTGATGGGCAAGTCGGGACATCTGGAAGACTATCCTTATTTCGTGAACGAGGTTTTCGACTTTCAATCTCGCCGTGTGGCCTATCTGATGGATACCCGTTTGATTCGCGGTCCTTACGAGACCGATCCATCGAGTGTGAAGTACCGCGATGATATGGATTCTATCTTCGCGACCTACAAGGCGCTTGGTGTCAACGAACTTATTGTCGATCTGCGTTTCTGCAACCATGGAGAGATGGATATGGCACAGCGCCTGGCCTCGTATATTGCTGCCTCCAAGCACAATGGCGAAGTGTTTGCCACCACAGCGTGGAGAGATGACCTTAGTGCAAACAACACTACCAATAACTATGATTTGTCCTTGACCAACGGTAATGCCCTCGAACTCGACAGAGTAGTGTTTATCACAGGAGGTTACACCACTGGTCCCGCGGAGTGGATGATCCACAGTTTGCAACACACCATGGGGACCGGCAATGTGATTCTCATTGGTGAGTGGACTGCAGGACAGAATGTGATGACTGTACCTGTCGCCACTGATTTCCACATGACTCTGTATCCAGTTGTGGCAAATGTGGGTGATGCCACAGGCGACAACGATTATCCCAAAGGTATTGAACCCACCTTTTTGAATAATGAGAGCAGTTATGTGTATCTGTACGAATATGGTTCTTTAGACGAGATTTTGCTCTTGGATGCCTTATACACTCTCTTCAATCTCGGAGAAGATTAATAAAAACACAGAATATTTGCAGGTTTGGCTGAAAAGTTGTAACTTTGCGGCCTAAAACCACACGAGTCCTTGAAAACCTCGTTAAAAAAACAAGAATCAATGAATAATAAAAACGTGTCGGTATCCTTTATGTTTTGTGGGATACTGTTTTGTGTATGTCTCGTAGCATCTAATTTGCTTGGGACAAAGATTCTACAAATTGGGCCATTCGCTTTGACGGCCGGAGTTATTGTTTTTCCGATTTCTTACATCCTTAATGACTGCATCTCCGAGGTGTGGGGATTCCGTAAGGTACGCCTTGTCATCTGGATGGGATTTCTAATGAATTTTTTAGTGGTAGCACTTGGCGGTATTGCCACAGTCATTCCTGCACCTCCTTTTTGGGAGGGTGAGGAAGCATTCAATTTCGTCTTTGGCCTGGCACCCAGAATAGCCGTGGCCAGTCTGACAGCTTTCCTCGTCGGTTCGTTTCTTAACGCTTGGGTGATGAGTCGTTTGAAGTTACTGCACCGTGAGCGCAAGTTTTCGTTGCGAGCCATTCTGTCCACTTTGGCAGGTGAGGGCGCTGATTCCCTGATTTTCTTTCCTCTGGCTTTCGGAGGCTTGATGCCAGCATCAGAATTGCTCAAAATGATGCTGTTGCAAGTGACGGCAAAGACCCTCTACGAAATACTTGTGTTGCCGTTGACCACTCAAATTGTAAAGCGTCTCAAGAAGAGCGAAGGCGTCAGTGTTTATGATGATAATACTTCCTACAATGTATTTAAGATCAACGAAATATGATACTTGACAGAAAAAAAGCATTGGTTGTATTTTCTGGCGGGCAGGATAGCACTACATGCCTGTTCTGGGCCAAGAAACATTTCGATGAAGTTTATGCCCTCTGTTTCCGATATGGTCAGAAGCACGTAGTGGAGGTGGATATCGCAAGAGGCATAGCTGAACGTGCTGGCGTGCCATTTGAAGAGAAGGACATTACTTTCATCAGCGATTTGGTCAGTGGTTGTTCGTTGACCGACGGAAGCATCAAGATGGACGAGGAGAAGCCTGCCGATTCGTTGCCTAATACGTTTGTTCCTGGACGGAATCTGTTTTTCCTATCTATTGCCGCAGTCTATGCACGTGAGCGTGGTATCATGAACTTGGTGACAGGTGTGTCGCAAACCGACTATTCGGGCTATCCCGATTGTCGCGATTCGTTCATCCGCTCTCTCAACGTCTCGTTGAATTTGGCCATGGACGAGCAGTTTGTCATCCACACGCCGTTGATGTGGAAAGATAAGGCTGAGACATGGGAACTGGCTGACAAATTAGGTGTCTTCGACATTGTTCGCTATGAAACCCTTACATGCTACAATGGCATCAAAGGTGATGGATGCGGCAAGTGTCCGGCATGCAAACTTCGCAGGATTGGTCTTGAGAAATATTTGAAAATCAGAAAGCAATGAATACAGAACGCGAACAAGAGAACCTGCAGGTGCTGGGACGTAAGACTGAGTATAGGAGCGATTACGACCCTACAGTGCTAGAGACCTTTGAGAACAAGCATCAAGAGAATGATTACTGGGTGAGGTTCAATTGCCCTGAATTCACGTCTTTATGCCCCATTACCGGTCAGCCTGATTTCGCAGAGATTCTAATTGAGTATATTCCCGATGTCAGGATGGTGGAGAGCAAGAGTTTGAAACTGTATCTTTTCAGTTTCCGCAATCACGGTGATTTTCATGAGGATTGCGTGAATATCATCATGAAGGATTTGATTCGGTTGATGGATCCTCGTTATATAGAAGTGACGGGTTTGTTTATGCCCCGTGGAGGCATATCCATACATCCGTATGCCAATTACGGTCGTCCTGGTACAAAGTATGAAAAGATGGCGGAATATCGGATGATGCACCATCATTTGTAAACTGCATCATGATAGACAATGCTGTAGTTGTGCCACAGCCAAAGGAGAAAAAACGCGGTAGATATGAGTCTGCCGCGTTTTTTTTCTATGAGAGATCTAGGTTCAGCATGTCCCGGAGTTTTCTGAGGCTGGGATTCATACTGCACATGTTTTGGTATTGTTCCTGACGGGAATAGGTTCTTTTTTTCTCGTCGATTTCCCTTATTCTTATGTTCATGTTGACGTTGGCATTGCTGAGTCTGCTCCGTAAATGATGTTCTATCGCAGGCTTGTATTGCTTCAGTTGGTCGGCCACAGATGGATTATTGGCCACTACTTCGAAGTTGTCGTTGCTTGTAATGCTGAGGTTGCTTGCCAAGTCGATAAGCCTTTTGGCCATAGCTGTTTCCTGTTGTGGTAGTGCCTTGGCGAAAAGGTTCCATTCCATTATCAGTTGATTGCTCTCTAATGGCTTGTTGGTCGTTGGTGTGGATGGTACAGGTTTTTGGGGGGCCTGATTGCCAGTGGCGTTGGTGCTATTGCCATTGTCTCTTTGCAGTTTGATAGAACCAGAGATGGAGAATCTGTTTGCTTTGACGTTGTTGGCGCTAGTGTTGACTGGCGCCTTGTTGGTCAAGGTTTCGGCTGAAGTTGCCTGTGTTCTCTCCTGGACAGGTCTGGTGGTTGTAGAAGTGGTGGTGGTAGCCGAAGCGTTGCTTTGCACGTTCAGCTTGAAAATGGGTTTAAGAATCTTAGCAGGGCAACGCCCCGCACTTTCGTCATCGTCTTGTGCTGCCTGAGCCACTTCAATCAAAGTGAGTTCCACCAACAAACGTTTGTTCTTGCTCTGTTTGAAGTTGAGGTCACAGTTGTTGAGCAGTTTCATGGCGCGTATGATGAAGTTGCTCTTGCATTTCTGCGCTTGTGTCAAGTATTGTTGCTGTATTTCTGTGCTTGCCTCGATGAGTGAGATGGTTTGAGGGTCACGAGCGACGAGCAGGTTACGGAAATGCTGTGCCAATCCGGTGATGAAGTATCCCATGTCGAAACCTCGGTTCACGATATCGTTGAGTGTGAGCAGGGTCTCAGTGATTTTGTTCTCAAGAAAATATTCCGTGATACGGAAATAGTAGTTGTAGTCGAGTACGTTGAGGTTAGCTATAGTGGTTGCATACGTGATGTTGCCTTGGCAGAAACTGGCCACTTGGTCGAAAATGGAGAGAGCGTCTCGCATGCCGCCGTCTGCTTTTTCCGCGATGACATTGAGGGCGGCCTCCTCTGCAGTGTATCCTTCTTGTCGGGCTACTCCTTGTAGGTGCTTCACGATATCCTGTATCTCCATTCGCTTGAAATCATACACTTGGCATCGCGATAGGATAGTGGGCAGAATCTTCTGCTTTTCAGTGGTGGCGAGTATGAAAATGACATGAGCGGGTGGTTCCTCAAGTGTTTTGAGGAAAGCGTTGAATGCCGCTTGAGAGAGCATATGGACCTCATCGATGATGAAGACTTTGTACTTGCCCACTTGTGGCGGTATTCGAGTCTGCTCCATCAGCGTCTTGATGTCCTCCACTCCATTGTTGGAGGCGGCATCGAGTTCTATGATATTATAGGAACGTTGTTCGTTGAAAGACTTGCACGACTCGCATTCATTGCAAGCCTCGCCGTCGGGTTGCCGGTTCATGCAGTTGATGGTTTTGGCGAAAATGCGCGCGCAAGTGGTCTTGCCCACTCCCCGTGGTCCGCAGAAGAGGTAGGCATGTGCGAGATGTTCGGACGCGATGGCGTTTTTCAGTGTGGTGGTCAGCGCTTGTTGTCCCACAACGCTGTCAAAGCTCATTGGGCGGTATTTACGTGCTGAAACGATGTAGTTGTCCATGATTTTGAATACGATAGGTTTCTCTTTTTGGCTGGTGTTGAGTTGGTGTGCAAAACTGGTGATGATGCCTCACTTTACAATTAGGCAAAGTTAATCTTTTTTTTCCAATTAACAGCTATCGGACTGTGAAAATACAAAAAAAAGTATGCGACCAGTTCCCACTGGCCGCATACCTTTACAAATGAGAATCATTTGTGTGATTAGGTGTGAATAAATGAGAACAACACACTAATCTGCGTAATTGCTATAAACTAACTAACTTAACTAATTATTTCCACAAGTAAAACTTTTTCTGATGCAAAGTTATTACATTAGCCAAGAACTTGTATTATATATTTGTTTCAAAAACTTGCATATTTCTATCATATTGAGAAGATGTGATTTTTGATACAGAATTGATATGATTTGGTTTACTTGTTGTATACAAGTTGTTTCATTATCAGTAAAAATGCTATCGTTCGAGAATGAACATGTATGCAAATACCAAAATCTGTAATTCGTTAATCAATCACAGTTGTGAATGATATATGATTATTAAATGTATCTTTTATATGATGTTTTATAATTATTTTAAAGCCTTGATTATTTTTTAGTTGCGATTTAGGCGTTTATATAAGAAAAAACTACTAATTTTGCACTGAAAAGAAAGTAGAGCATAAGTATTTATAATATATATGATGATTCCATTTCGTGATTCATCAATTCATTAGTCATCAAGAAAGAATGAAATAAACGATTAAATATTCCGGATTATTAAATGATTATTATGAAGACAAGAAATGTTTTGATGATGGCTTATGTTGTGTCCGTTTTGGTTTCCTGCCAGAATACAGACATTGTTGAGCCTTATTCTACTCAAAGCCAAGATGATGTTGCTTTTTTGAGTAATTACACTAAGAATTTTGAATCGAAGTTTGGGCCAGTCAATGCCAGTCATGATTGGGGATTCGGTTTGCAGCCCGTAGCTGGTACAGAAGCTGAAACTCGTGTGGCTGTAGTTAATTCCAATGAATGGGTGACTCGGTATCATTTTGATGTTCCTGGTGGGTTGTCCACCAATCAGAGCTCTCCGTGGGGGTGGGCACATGGTGATGTGACCAATTACGAGCGCGCCTATGTTTATTGGTGGTTTTCCACCCATCAGTGGCCTGTGACCACTGAGGTGAACTGGAGCGACTATTTCATCGAGTATGTGTGGGGACAACCGGAACATTCTGATTTAAATGGCGATGGAAGTCGGTACAATGATGGTATTCCCGACTATGGTATGGACAACATCAAGTCGCTTCTGCCTGGTAAGGAGTCCACCAATCCCGCCTCCAATATCACTTCTGAGAACGCACATGAGCATATCATCACTAATTTGAGCGACTATGAGCATGTGAGTGATTTCAACGCTGGCGGACGTACCCGTGAGCAAGTAATGTACGAGGCCAATGCCACTACGAAAGATTTCCTCTATGCATCGTCTTTTGGTAGCCAGTTTCACAACAATTGGACACTACAGTTTATCAATGGCAGTTATTACCTTGCTTTCGACTACTGGCATGAGAAGAAGAACGGCAATGGAGAGTTGGCTCATGAATCATGCAATCCCGTGCTTCCTGACGGTTATTATAACGACTGGATTCTGAAATTGACGAATGGTATTCACACTGTCGACAACTATACGCGTCGAGTGATGTGTGAAGACTTGGGCAACACCTTCGATTGGGACTTCAACGACGTGGTGTTCGATGTGACCACTTTTGTGGAGAATGGCGATTACTATGCGATGATTACCCTTCAGGCAGCAGGTGGTACAAAGAAAATCTATGTTGGTGACTTAGAGCATGAGGCTCATGCCATGTTTGGGGTGCCCCATACACAGCCTGTGAATGTGGCTGCTGGCGTGATGCGTCCTGCAGTCGTGTGGCGCATGAGGCTGGAACCAGACCAACTGGAGACTAAGAATGGGGTGGTGTATGCCAAGACAGAGTCCATCCCTATATATGTGGAGTCATTGGGTAACGAGGCCGGCGATGTATTTCCGTACGAAATCCAGAATGAGGCTGGCAAGGCTCCTCAGAAAATCTGTTGTCCTTGCAACACCTATTGGCTGAAAGAAATGAAGGGCATCGAAAAAGGCCATGACTCATTCGTAGATTGGGCGAAAGGCGGCAGCAAGTCGACAGAGGAATCCATTCCTGTGAACGATGGCTTCTTTGTAACCACTACGGATGGTACACCTGATTTCACATATCTGTATGCTGACTTTGGTCAGCCTTACGCTGTGTCATATGCGCCGGGTTATGAGAACGGCTGGCAGCAGACCACATTCACCCCATGGAAGGATTTGTGGGAAAATTGTGACAAGAGCAATAGCCAGTTTACTCAGGAATGGGAATATACCAAGAACTGGAAAGAAGTTCGTGAGAACGGTTTTCTTATTGGTTATGAACCCAATGAAACCTATACCCGCAGTTTCATCCAAGAAGCGCCTTATATCTTCAGTGGTTCGGGTACGGATGACCCTATCGCCCTGTCGCCCGACAAGATGCAGAATATCATCAGTAACTCTGCGACCTACAGTGAGTTCTACAATGGAGTGGTATGGCAGCCCAGTGCCGGTCATTAATAACCATTCTCAAGTTTGACGGATTAATAAAGAAAACGGACACATCCACAGTTCTTCGCGGATGTGTCCGTTTCTTTTTTTGTTGGTTACCTTAAGGTTGTGATAGGTTCCTTTATTTGCTGATAGTGAAAGGTGATTCGTCCATAAAGAGGTATGACCTTTGGTATCCACCGCAGTCGAGCACCAGTTTCTCAAACACTGTACCAGGTTCGATGGGGCTCAGCGTAATGGTGTGGTAACCATCGCTGGTTGGTGATAGCGTGAACTTTTCCTTGTTGTCGATGATGCGCCGTGCTACAGTGGGGTACATGCGTGTATAGGCATTGTTTTGCTCTTCATTGAGGTCGTGGTTGTAATTCACCTCACGTGGAGCGCCGCCGTCAATGGAGATGGTGAAACGGTGTCCTTTTGAGTTGTGGAAAGCCAGTGTGGATTTGATGATGACGTGCAGTTCCACTTCTTTCACGTCCTGTGGCACCTGTACCTTATAGGTTAATGAGGCATTGTCAGTAGGTTGTGAGTAAGGTTGCAATGAAATGCCGCTAAGTGTTCTGCCCATATATGGGATAATGGTCCATTTGGCGTTGGCTGCGTCGGTTTTTGCAAAGTAGTGCTCTGCCTCGATGGAGGCCACTCCATTGCGGGCCGTGAACACATATCCGCCATCGGAATAGCTGTCCACGTTGATTCTTTCCACTTTAGGCATGATGTCGGCGGGAAAGTTGTCGTTCCAGTTAGTATAGCCGATATGTTTCTGTATCATCATGTTCTTCCATTTTCCTCCCGACATCACGTTGTTGTAGTCGTCGGAGAGTTCCTTGTCGCGATTGAAGTCTTTCTCCACGCGGTCAGCCCATTCGTTGGCGCGGATATCGCCGAGTCGGAAAAGGTGGCGGTTCATGGCTTGGGAGTAGTACATGTCGTAGATGTTGGCCATGGCTTGTACGGGGAAGAGTACGAGCTGCTTATAGGCGTCGCGGTATTTGGCGTCCAAATTCATGTACTGTCTGAGCGCGTCAACCTCAAGCCGTGCGAAATCGTCGGCGACTTGTTTCCATTCACCGGTTTGCAGGTTGTAGGTGTTGGCATCGAGCATCTCGGCAGTGCAGCGTCCGGCATACTTGCAGTAGAGATTGAGGATGCGTGCGGCCTCGTCAGCGTGTTCCTTGCCCAGTTGTTGGGTGAAGAAGTCACGGGTGTGGTCGAGTATGTTGTCTACAGTGAAAGCCTTTGGGTTCCATGCCATGTTGAGGAAGTAGGTAATGGGGTACTCCATAGGTTTGAGGTCGCCAACGTTCAGCACCCACAGCTTGTCCACACCATAGTCATAGGTGACTTGCAGTTGTTCCCACATGTTTTGTATTGGGGTGACATTCAGCCATTTTGAATTTCGGGGTGCACCTACGTAATCCACATGGTAGTAGATGCCCCATCCGCCTTTATGAAGGCGTTCCTTGGCGTCGGGCAATTTGCGAACATCGCCCCAGTTGTCGTCACTCAACAACATGATGACATCGTCGGGCATACGCAGTCCCAAGTCATAGTAGCGTTGCACTTCTTTATACAAAGCCCAAACCTGTGGACGTTTTTCCGCAGGTTGACCTGTGACTTCCTTGATGATTTGTCGCTGGTTCTTCACGATGGTCTGGAGCAAGTCCATCACGGCTTTGTCTTGTCCGTCGTAATTGTCGTCGTGGCCTTCTTTGCCACCCATGGCTGTGTCGCCGTCACCTCGCATACCGATGGTAATGAGGTCTTCTGTATCTTTGGCGCGTTCCATGCCCAGACGGAAGAAATCGTCGATGACTTTCTGGTTGGTGGCGTAGTTCCATTCTCCGTATTCACGGCGGTGGCGAGCCCATTCTTGATGGTTGCGTGCCATCGGCTCATGATGAGAGGTACCCATGATGACCCCCATGTCGTTGGCTGTTTGGCTGTTCTGTGGGTCGTCTGCATAGAAACTCCATCCCCACATGGCTGGCCAAAGGAAGTTGCCACGCAGACGGAGAATGAGTTCGAAGACACGGGCGTAGAATCTATGGTCACCGTATTTGGTACCGTAGGTGTGCTCCACCCATCCTGTGAGGCATGGCGCTTCATCATTGAGGAAGATTCCACGATAGCGAACGGCAGGTTCGCCAGCGGTATAGGAACCACGTTCAATGGCGACGAAGTCGTGTTGCTCCACGGGCACATCGGCCCAGTCGTACCAAGGCGATACACCTATTTGTTCCGACAACTCATAGATGCCGTAGATGGTGCCTCGGCGGTCGCTTCCTGCGATGACCAATGCTTCTTCAATGCCAGGGAAAGGGTTGGAAATAGTGGTCATGATGTATTTTTCCACCTTGCCTTTGAGTTCCTTGGCGTTGATGTGCTTGGCTTTCACCAGTTGGCTGATGAATTTGCTGTCGAGTGTACCTGCGATGACCAATCGTCCGGATTGTGGGATGTTGTTCTTGACGATAGGTTTCTGACCGCAAACCCTTTCGAAGTCAGCTTGCAGGTTGGCTGCGGCAATAAGCACTCCCTTGTTGTCGTTAGGGTCGACAAGCAAGTCAATGGGGTGGCTGTTCTCGATGAGTGGGAATCCTTCGCAAGACGGGCTGAACGAAGTGATGCCTTTGTGGTCGATGGCTTTAGCGCTTTGTGTTGCTATCAGCGCGAGGATCAGTAGGATTTGTTTCATATAGCTGTACTGATAATTGATTTTTCCGCAAAATTATCAATTATAGGTATCAGCATCCAACAATCCTTGTTACAAGAATTGCGTCAAAAGTAACATAAAGGAAGAAGAAAAGGGAATATCAACTTATTCCTCTCTTTCGTTGACCAGTCGGAAATAGCGGGCGATGTCGGGATGGTCGCGGAAAGTTTGTGGTGCCCGTCCGTAGATCTCGTCAATCTGTGGGGTGGTTGTGGGGTACCCGAAGTGCTTGTAGGCATCGTTGCAGAGTTGCATGAAGAAAGTGACGCCCAGTACATTGTCGAAATTACGTGTGATGAAGTTGGTTTCCAGTCGGTCGAGTTGCATGGTCAGTGCGTTGGCCTTGCCGTTAATCTCATCGACAATTTGGTCCTCGGAGTATCCTTCGAGAATCATGAGGCTCTCACGATGTGGCAGGTCGTTTAGAATCAGCACCAGCGAGTCGCGCTTGTTGAGGAATGTATAGAGCGAGTCGTTAAGCGGGGTGCCTGAGATGCGGATTCTGGCATTGACAATGTCAATGTTGATGTCGCCTTGCTCAAGTACCACAGGTATGAGGCTTTCACTATCCATAAACAATGCCACACAGCGTACAGAGTCGAGTATGCCGCTCATATTGAACTTGCCATGGACCACCTCGCAGGAGTCGATGGCTTTCATCGCGTTTTCGTTGTATTCTTTCAAATATGCCATCTTACCGTTGAGAATACTCTGCGAGGTGTTTCCTGCAATGTTGTATTTGTCACTGCACGAAATCACCAACGGTAAACTCAACAATAAAAAAAGTAATCTTCTCATAATTTTGTTTTTGCAGAACACAAAATTACAATGCTTCTCCCAACTGACAAAATCATTTATTTTTATTTGGCAAAGAATTAACCTTATTTTTCAGTAGGGGCGTGTTTATTTATGACTTTTTATCATTTGGGGTATCCGCAACAGCATAAGGCCGCATCAGAAATTCAGGTCCTCTCCTTTGTAGAAGGCGAGGAGTTTACAGGCGTAGAGGTATTCGTAGCGGGCGCGGATGAGGTTGCTGACGCTAGACAGCCAGTTGTTGCGCGACTCGTTGAACTCCGTGATGTTGGCCTTGCCGTTCTCGTATTTGGCGGTCACCAATGAGAAGGCATCCTTGGCACTGGCTTCAGCCACCTTGCTGCTCTCGTACTTCTTGAAAGCATTGATGCCGTTGCTGTAGGCTTGCTGAATTTCCTTGTAAAGCGTCTTTTTTGCGTTATCGAGTCTGTATTGTTGATTGAGTCGATTCAGTTTCGCAGAACGTACTTGGTTGCGGGTAGAGAAACGATTGAAGATGGGAATGTTGAGCGACAGTCCTATATACTGGCTGAAGTTGTTGTCGAGTTGCTTACTGAAACTCTTTGCCTTGAAGCCGGATGTACGGTAGTAGTTGGACCCCATTCCTGCAGAGAAGGAGAGTTGAGGATAGTAGCCGCTCTGTGCGATTTTGATGCTTCTTTCCGTCCCCTCGAAGCGATATTGTTCCGCCTCGATTTCTGGACGTGTTTGCACGGCTAAAGCGTAGATTTCGTCGGGAGTGGTGACTAGTTCTGCGCTCAACGACTCCGACAACATCTGCTCATCTGGTCGGGCAATGGAGAAACCTTCAGGTGTGGGCAATTCCAGCAATTGAGAGAGTGTGAGCAAGGCCATATTGAGGTTATTGTCGGCTTGGGTTGCAGAAAGAGCGCTTTGCGCCATGGTGGATTTCTGCTGTGAAACCTCCACACCGCTCACTTTGCCATTCTCCATCAGCCGGGTCAGTCGTTCCACCTGCATGGAGTCAATACTGACCTGACGGTGTGCCGCCTCGCTGATTTCCATGTCGTAGAGAATCTCCACGTAGGCTTGTGCCACATTCACTCTGATGTTGTTCTTTGCCGTTTCTAGGTCTGCAGTGGCGGCCTTCAGGTTGAGTTGCTCCAGTTTGATGTTGTTAGGTATCTGGAAACCTGTAAATATAGGGACATCCGTTCCGAGTGAGAAGGATGTGCTTGAAGTGTTGGTGTTGGTATAAGTGTTGTCTGCGGTCAGACCACGTCCGAAGGAGAAATTCTGCGATGCACCGGCGGAGAGGCTTGGCAGTCGGCTGTTACGTGCGGTGCTGAGTTGGATTTCCTGTTGTTTCTGTGACAGATCCTGTTGCTTGATGGATATGTTGTGCTCGAGGGCATAGTCGATGCATTGCTTTAGAGTCCATGGTTGCTGGGCGTTGGCTGTGAGCGATGCTATTAGAAGTGTAAGGATGAATGATTTTCGCATATGATGGGGATTGTGGGGTGATTTATAGAGTCTTAAAAGGCCATAAGGTCTTGCAAATGCTTATGATTCTTTAGTGGCGATGATTCTCGGGCCTCGGATTTTATCGTCAGTGGTGATGCCTTTCTTGATTTCAATCATCAGTCCGTCGCTGATGCCAGTGACAACGGGCTTTCGCTCATAGCTCTTGCTCTCACCTTCTCCCTTGATGACATAGACGAAGGTAGAGTCGCCGCTGAACTCGATGGCGCTTTCAGGAATGCACAGCACATTTTCGGCTCTTTCCAACACAATCTCTGCATTGGCGCTATAGCCTGAACGGATACGCTCTGAACCGATTTTGCTCACAGCCGCCTTAATCTCGAATTGGTTGGCGCCGTTGCTCTCTGTGGCTTTAGGCGAGATGTATTCGAGTGTAGCCTCGAACTGGTAGTTCTGTATGGCACCGATGGTGATGCTCATTGGCATTCCTTCTGTGATGCGTCCAACTTCCGTCTCGTCGATATTTCCGCGGAAAATGAGGTCGTTCATGTTGGCTACTGTGGCGATGGTTGTTCCGTCATTAAAAGTATTGCTGAGAATCACGCTGTTGCCTACTTTCACTGGGATGTCGAGTATCACTCCCGTGATGGTAGAACGAATGAGTGTACTGCTGGCCTTGGCATTGCTGCGGGAGATACCGTCGCGCACCACTTGCAGGTTGTCCTCGGCATAGTTCTTCTCTTCTTTGGCTTGTTTTAGGGCTTGGCTGATTTGGTCGAATTCATCGGCGCTGACCAGTTTCTGCTCATAGAGGTTCTTTTCTCGGTCGTAGTTTACCTGCGCTTGTTTCAAGTTGATTTCTGCCAGTCGAACTCGGCTTTCAGCACTGCTTAGTTGCGCCATGTCGGGGATGACTTTCACTTTGGCTATCACCTCGCCCTGGGCGATATTGTCGCCGGCTTGGTGGGTGAGTTCGGAAATGATACCGCTAATCTGCGGTTTTACATTCACCTCGTTTCGGGGCTCGATTTTTCCTGTGATGACTGTTGTTTTCTCGATATTGTCCATCTTTGGAGTGAACTCTTCATAACGGGCTAGTTCAGGCAAGGACCGTTGATAGAGATACACGAATGTGCCGATGAAAACTAAAAGGATTAATACAACAATGGCAAATCTGATAAATTTCTTCATATGATGACGTTTTTTGAATTTCTTGATGGTTATATGGGTTTAGTGGTCATTTTTATAGGGTAATCTGATTTATTCATCGCGCATGGCGTCAACGGGTTTGATGCCCATGGCTCTTGCGGCAGGGGCAAGACCTGCCAGGATGCCAAGGATGATAAGCAGTATCAAGGCGAGTATTGCTGTCCAGAACCCCACTTGGAAATGAGCGTCGAGGATACCGTCGGTGGTGTTTCCCAACTCAACCATGTTGAGTATGAGCACTCCGAACAGAATTCCCAATACACCGGCGCCAGTGGTGAGGATGACGCTTTCCGACATGATTTGTGTGAGGATGTTTGCAGGAGTTGCACCGATAGCCCTGCGGATACCGATTTCGGTAGTTCGTTCCCTCACGGTTACCATCATGATGTTAGACACGCCGATGGCTCCTGCCAACAAGGTACCTATGCCCACCAGCCAGATGAGGAAATTGACACCGGTGAACAGGTTGTCAATCATCTTGAACATCACTTCCGTGTTCAGTACCATCACCGCTTGTTCGTCGTTGGGGCTGACTTGGTGGGCGCGCGCCACCACCGACCTCATCTTGTCGAGGATGTCGCTCATGGTGATGCCAGGTTTGCCTGTGACGAAAATCATATCCACGCTATTGCCACGGTTGTAGGCTTGCTGTGCTATGGTGATGGGTATCAGTACGCTCTCCTCGGCAGAACCGTTGATGGAGATACCTCCTTCATTGTAATCAACTCCCACCACTTTATAGTAGATGGAGTCAATACGTATCATCTCTCCACAAGGATCCTGTTTCCCTGGGAATAGTGTCTCATAGATTTTCTTTCCGATGACACACACCTTACGGCCTTGCTGTAAGTCAATGTCGTTAAGAAAACGTCCATACCTGATTTCCGGAGTCTCGATTTTACTGTAGTCTGCCTTGATGCCTTTAAGACTGCACGACACAGAATGGTCTCCCCTGACAGCGTTGCGCCCCCAGAGTGAGATGAGCGGGGATATCGCATCGAGTTCTGGCATCTGGTGCTTAAGCCGGTCAACGTCCTTGTACTCCATGTTCCAAGTACGTCCCTTCCTGAATCCTTTGTAGGCCTTGGTTGTTGGCTGAGCCCACAGCATGGCTGAATTGGAGGCGAAGCCTGCGAAATTGTTCTGCAGTTTCTCCTTCAATCCTTGCCCGCCACCAATCATGCTGATGAGCATGAAGATGCCCCAGAACACACCGAATCCGGTGAGGAAACTTCGGCTCTTGTTGCGCGAGATAGTTTCGGTAATCTCAGTAAATGTCTCGTTGATGCTAAGCATTGTATTTTGGAGTTAGGAGATTCTAGGCATTTCTAGGAAATTCTAGGTTTTTAAAGGATTATTTTGGATTATATAGGGTGGTTGGTGGTTTTGATGATTGTTATTCTGCCCGAAGTGCTTCGATAGGTCGGATGTTGGCTGCTTTTCGTGCAGGGATGAGTCCTGCGAGCGTTCCTGCGATGATGAGTGTGAGTGTGGCCTCAATGCAGACATCAATGCCCACAGTGGGATTGACGAATACGTTCATTTCGAAAAGTCCGGTGTCCATGCTCTGGTGGCCCAATGTCGCGTCCATGTATTGGTTCACGCCAATTCCGATCAACATGCCAATGTAACCGAAGATGGTGGTGATGACAATACTCTCCACCATGATGAGTTTGATGATGGACAGGGGTTTTGCGCCGATAGCCTTGCGGATGCCAAACTCATGCGTGCGTTCCTTCACGGCAATCAACATGATGTTCGACACGCCCACGATACCGCTGATAAGGGTCAGTATGCCAATGATCCACAGTGCAGTGCGTATGATGCTCATGCCCGTGTTCATTTCCATGTTGTTGGTGAAGCGGTTCCAAATCCACAAAGCCTCGTCGTCGTCGGGTGCGGCATCGTGACGGGGATTCATTCCCGCCTTGTAACTCTTCTCAAATTCCTCGTTGTCTTCTTCGCTTTCCAAACCATGGAAAGAAAAGTAGATACGATGTATGTTGTCGGTCTGGTGGTAGATGACACTCATCGTGGAAAAAGGCATGAAACTCTCGTTTCCCATTCCGCTCTCATCGGTCTTATAGACACCCACCACTTGGAAAGCAATGCCACTGAAGTTGACGAACTTGCCTATTATCCGCTTATAATCGACGGACCTGACGGCTTGATTCCCATTGGAGGAAGATAAGAGTTCCTTAGCTTGGGAGGTACCTATGACCAGCACTTTCCGCTTGTCGCGCAGGTCGAGCTCATTGATGAAGCGGCCGCACATCATCTGCCGTTTGTTGATGACCATTTCCGAAGGAGAGACTCCACTGACACTGCTGTTGACGTATTGCTCTCCTAAAGAGATGGTGCCAGACTGTTCCAGTCTGCCGCTTACATTCTCCACGTGGTTCCCGAAGTTCTTCTGTGTGTATTCGATGTCTTCGTTCGTCAGTCTGATGCGCCTCCCTTCTTTCATGCCTTTGTAGGGTTTGGAAGTCCGGCCAGGGAAGATGACCATGGAGTTGGACAGATAATCGCCAGTGCTCTGCATGATGGCGTTGATGACGCCATTGCCGGCACCGAGCAACACAATGAGGATGAGGATTCCCCATGCCACGGCGAATCCTGTGAGCGATGTGCGCAGTTTGTTGCGTCGCACCGTTCCCCATATTTCATAGAACATGTCAATCATTTCATGATGCCTCCAGCTCCGAATGGTGAGGCGTTGTGTTCAACATTCATGTTGATTTCGCCAATCACTCCATCTTTGATGTGAATAATCTTGTTTGTTTCATTGGCCACACCGCTTTCGTGCGTCACTACCACAATGGTCATTCCGTCCTCCTTGTTAAGTGTTTTAAGCAGTTCCATCACTTCGGCACTGGTTTTGGAGTCGAGTGCACCTGTTGGTTCATCGGCTAGGATGATTTGAGGATGTGTGATAAGCGCGCGAGCAATGGCCACCCTCTGTTTTTGTCCACCCGACATCTCGTTGGGGTAGTGAGTGGCCCAGTCCTTCAGCCCCAGGCGGTCCAAATAGTCCATAGCCAGCATATGGCGTTTCCTTCGCCCTACACCTTGATAGTATAAGGGCAATTCCACGTTCTCCACAGCTGTCTTGAACTGGATGAGGTTGAACGACTGGAAGATGAAACCAATCATTCTGTTGCGGTATTCTGCGGCTTTACGCTCGCTCAAACCTTTAATGAGCACGTTGTTGAGGTGGTACTCTCCTGAGTCGTAATTGTCGAGGATGCCGAGGATGTTGAGCAAAGTCGATTTTCCGGATCCAGATGCCCCCATGATGGAAACGAACTCTCCCTTTTCGATGTTGAGGTTCACACCTTTGAGTACATGGAGGGGTTGGGCACCGAAATATGTCTTGTTGATGTCTTGAAGATGAATCATGCGGTAATGGTTGGTATCTCTGGTGGTGTGACTGGAATATCAGTATCGTCTGGGTATGTCTTGTCCCACAGCACATTGGCGGGTTCGGCCTTTTTGTGGAGTACATATAGCAGGCCGATAGAGGCTACTGCACATACAGCCATCAAAATCCATGCTGCAGTCTGTGACCCCAACATGTCGGCAAAGGTCATGTCGTTGGCTTCCTCCCCATACTTGGCCATGATGAATACAGAAATGGAGTTGTTGAGGATATGTGTGATGATCGTTGGCACCAAGCTACCCGTGCGGCAGTAGATGTAGCCAAGCACCAGTCCCATGACGAAAGCGAAAGGAATCTGTGCGGGGTTGAAGTGGATGAGCCCAAACAACATGGCGGATATCAGCACTGTCAGTCCTGTAGACACGCCTTTTTTCAAGAGTGAGCGACAGACGGCTCCCCTGAAAACAACTTCTTCCGCGATGGGCCCGATGATTGCGATGGCAAGGATTCCTATGATGTTCTTGCTCATGTCAGTAAACTCCTGTTCCATAAGGTTGGGCAGGTCGAGTTGCTCGTTGGCGATATTGCCGGCAAATGCTCCCGCGATGGCTGCGATGATGGCAATGACGATTAGCGTTGGGCTAATGCTGTTACGAAAGGTGTTTTTTGCGTTATAGAATTTCATCGCATGGACCAGCAGAATCATGAGCAGTCCTGCTACAATAATACCTAATCCTATTGCGGCTGAATACCCTTCAGGTTTGAGTTTCAAGACAAGGGCCAATGGTATTGCCATGGTTGATTGAGCGAACATATAAAGCAACACCACGATGATGGGTACCCATTTCTTGATTGCGATAAGTGCGACAAAGAGGGCAAACCCGCATCCCACCATGATGGCAGCGCTCCATGTGGACATGCCCGTGAGGGCATTGATGGTTTCAAGGGGCATGCCGGCCGTATTGTCGGCAGTGGCCAAGGACATAAAGGCATGGAAGACGAATGACGTTATGATGGCCACGGGGATGAAAAACAGGAAGAATTTTGCAGTTGGTTTCATTGATGTTTTTATTTTGATGGGTTTAAATGGGCTTGATGAACATGATGGGGTGTCTAATCAGGGAGGGGGTATTCTATGACACCCTCTTTCTTCATACCGTCGATTTTGATGGTCATGGGGTGGGGAAGATGGACGTGGCGTATATGCTCGGTCTCATTGACGGCTGGTAACGAATTGAGGTATTCCTGCCGGTATATGCCCTCGCCCAAGTAGTCGTTGACGGTGAAGTACCCCACGCCAAGGCTGGTAAGGTTCTGGAAAAAGTGCGTTCCTTGGCTTGGGTCGACGTTGAATCCCTTGACGCCAGCCTCTACGATGACTTTGGCCGCGCTGATGTTGGGCCATTTAACAGGTACGCCGAGCCAGAAGTCGCTGCTGCCCCAACGTCCTGGACCTACAAGCACGTAGTTGCGCCCTTCTTTCAGGAACTGGCTGTTCACCTGCGTCACCTCGTCGGCGATGGCAGGATTGTTGTTGGCAGAGTAGTTGTCAGTCTTGATATAGACGATGTCGCTGATATCGTTGATAATGCCATGTCCGATAGCGCAGTGAGAACGTATCAGACATTTGGAGTCATCTACTTTGGTGAGGTCTTCGTCGAGATTGAGTTTGTTGTCCACCATCGGACGTATCTGCAACATATAGAAAGTAGCGGTCTTGTCATCGTCCACTTTCACGGCGAATTCTATCTCCACAGGCCTGCGCATGTCGTTCTGTCCATAGTACATCACCTTCTGCAACACCTCTGGAAGAGGTATTACGTTGTGTTGCAGCACTCCTGCGAAGGTCATCACCTTTCGCCCGCCCTCGTAAATTCCGTCACGGATAATCTGGTCGTAAGGGTCGAAGGTGGAAGCGATATAAGTCAGTGAACCGTCTTTCGCCGCCTCCTTGACAGGCAGTCGCAACAAGTTGAAGCCGTCGTTGACATCGAAGGTCTCTACGTTGTTGGTCATGTCGAGGGCAAGAAAACGAGTCTGCGTGTCCTTGAGAGCGATGTCCATTTCGCTGGTTTGCAAAATCTGGTGAGGGTGGTAGGGGGAGAGCCGTAGAGTCAACCCACCGTCTACAATATACTTGCCGAGGCCTAGTGCGAGGCTGACGATGCCTTCTTCTGCTTTCTCGTCGCCTATGGGGTAATAGTTGATGGAACGCGCCACACCCGAGATGTTGGGGTAAAAGCGGTTGCCGTATTGTGTGCCAGCCACCTCTTGGAGGATCACTGCCATTTTCTCTTGGTCGATGACGTTGCTCGTGGCCGTCATATAGTCTTTGCTGTCATGGTAGAACACTGAAGCATAAACCCCTTTGATGGCGTCGCTGAGCATGCGTAGCCGCGCGTATTTGTCTTCCACATACGGAATCATATACGTAGCGTAGATACCAGCGAAAGGCTGGTAGTGAGAATCCTCGAGCAGGGATGACGAGCGAATGGCTATGGGGTGTTTCACCACATCGAGGAATGTCATGAGGTCGTCGGCCAGTCGTTCGGGCAAGCGTGCATGAAGGAAGGCCTTGAGTATCTCGTCATCCGGTTTGTCGCTGAGTGCCACTTGGTAGAGCTCGTTGGTGTCCATGAACTCATCAAAGATGTCGGTGCAGAGCACCACCGTCTTGGGAATCACCACCTCAAGGTTGTCGAACTGGTTGATGTCCTCGTGCTTCTTGATGATGTTGTCAATGAAAGCCAGACCTCTTCCTTTTCCGCCGAGGGAACCTTCGCCGATACGTGCGAAGTTGCTGTACTGGTCGAACCTGTCACGATGGAAGACAGCCACCACACCTTGGTTCCTCATCTTGCGGTAGGAGACGATGGCGTCGAAGATAATCTGTCGGTGTGCATCGACATCCTCGAGTGTTTTGTAAGTGATTCGTTTGAGGAACTCTGATATAGGGAACAATGCCCTGGAGCAGAGCCATCGTGAGACGTTGTTGCGCTGGATGTGGTAGAGCAGTGATTCACGGGGCACAGTGAAGATGCAGTCTTGCAAGTCCTTGAGGTTGTGGACGGTGGCCACAGGTTCCAAGGTCTTAGGGTCACGGAAGATGAAATCACCGAAACCGAATTTCTTCGTGATGATTTTCCGTAAATCGACAGCCATCTTCTTTGAATTCTTGTCAATGAAGTCGGCACTCAGTTCAGGGGTGAGTTCCTTGCGCTCGATTTCTGCCGACTGCAACACTAAAGGCACAAACTCATCCTTGGCCCGTATGGCCTTCAGTAGTTCGTAGCCAGCCAGCTCCTGCTTTGTTCCGTTCTTGGGGAAACGGCAATCGCTTATAACGCCAAGGGTGTTGTCATGGTACTTGTCGTAAAGGTCCCAAGCTTCCTCATAGTTACGTGCCAACACAATCTTTGGACGTCCTCTCATCCTTAATTTCTCTTGTTGGGCATTAAGGGCCTCGGTGGAGAAGATGAGGCTTTGCTGCAGTACATAGGTGTAGAGATTTGGCAGAATGGATGAGTAGAAGCGTATGGAGTCCTCTACCAACAGAATCATCTGCACTCCTCCAACCTTAATGTCATGGTCGAGGTTCATCTTATCCTCTATCAATTTGATGATGGAGAGCAGCAGGTCGGTGTTGCCGAGCCAGCAGAACACATATTCGAAGATGGACAGGTCTTCGTTCTCCATTCTTTTGGTAATGCCGTGAGAGAAGGGAGTCAGTACTACGATGGGTACCTGAGGATATTCGTTCTTGATATTGCGTGCGATGTCGAAGACATTGTTGCTGTCGGTGCCAGGCATACAGATGACGAGGTTGAAGGGGGTGGTCGCCATCACTCTCTCAGCATCGTCTTGAGAGGCCACTTGGGTGAATCGTGGTGGTGATGTCAGACCCAAGTTGGAATATTCCTTAAAGATTTTCTCATCCACACGTCCATCGTCTTCCAGCATGAACGCGTCGTAAGGGTTGGCTATCAGCAGCACATTGAATATACGACGTGTCATCAAGTCAACGAACGACACGTCTCGAAGTGTCAGCTTCTTGTTATCCATGACAGTCTTTCTCGTTTGCAATTTTTATCATGCAAAAGTATAAAAATACTTACATAAAAGCGTTAACAATACACTTTTTTATGACTGATTGACGATTGTTAACATTAGAACCTAATCATCTTGACAATTCGCCCATTATTCATGGCGCAAACAAGAAAGGCGGACAAACAATTTGCCCGCCTTTCCCCTCTTGGTTTTATTGTGTTGTTTGTGTTTGTGTGTCGGATTAATAGATGCCCTGAGCCATCATGGCCTTAGCCACCTTCATGAAACCAGCCACGTTGGCACCCTTCACGTAGTTCACGTAACCGTCGGCTTCAGTACCGTACTTAACGCAGTTCTCGTGGATGTTCACCATGATGTCGTGGAGTTTCTTGTCCACTTCCTCAGCAGTCCAGCTCAGACGCTCAGAGTTCTGGCTCATTTCAAGACCTGACACGGCCACACCGCCAGCGTTGGAAGCCTTACCTGGTGAGTAGAGAATCTTGGCATCCTGGAATGTCTTCACAGCCTCAGGAGTAGAAGGCATGTTAGCGCCTTCGGCCACAGCGATGACACCATTAGCTACAAGAGCCTTGGCAGCGTCGCCATTGATTTCGTTCTGAGTGGCGCATGGAAGGGCGATGTCGGCTTTCTCGTTCCATGGCTTCTCACCTGCATGGTAAACAGCTGTTGGATACTCCTCAACGTACTCCTTGATACGTCCGCGTTCAACGTTCTTGAGCTCCATGATGTAGTCGAGCTTGGCGCGGTCAATACCGTCTGGGTCATAGATGTAACCGTCGGAATCTGACATGGTGAGTACCTTGGCACCGAGTTGGATGCACTTCTCACATGCGTACTGGGCTACGTTACCTGCACCAGAGATGAGGACGGTTTTGCCAGCAACAGTGTCGTTCTTGGTCTTCAGCATCTCCTGGAGGAAATACACATCACCGTAACCAGTAGCCTCTGGACGGATGAGTGAACCACCGAACTCGCGTCCCTTGCCAGTGAACACACCGCTCCACTCGTGGGTGAGTTTCTTGTACTGGCCGAACATATAAGCGACCTCGCGACCACCTACACCGATGTCACCAGCGGGAACGTCCACGTCTGGACCGATGTGACGGTAGAGCTCATTCATGAAAGCTTGGCAGAAGCGCATTACCTCACCGTCGCTCTTGCCACGTGGAGAGAAGTCGGAACCACCTTTGGCACCACCCATAGGCAGTGTGGTCAGTGAGTTCTTGAAAGTCTGCTCGAAAGCGAGGAACTTCAGGATGCCGAGGTTCACAGAGCTGTGGAAACGGATACCTCCCTTGTACGGGCCAATCACGTTGTTGTGCTGGATGCGGTAGCCGAAATTGGTCTTTACCTCACCTTTGTCGTTCACCCAAGTGACACGGAAAGAAATCACTCTGTCGGGGATGCAAAGGCGCTCGACAAGATTAGTTTTCTCAAATTCGGGGTGTTTGTTGTACTCCTCTTCAATCGTGCCAAGGACTTGGCTCACTGCCTGGATATACTCAGGCTCATTAGGGAAGCGTCTCTGAAGGTCTTCCACAACTTTTGCTGCATTCATAATGATTGTCTGATTATTGTTGTTGTATAAATTGTTCTTCTTACCTTTTTCTTGAATTACGGTGCAAAATTATGGAAAAATGTTTTAACAACAAAGTAAATCATGAAAAAAAGTTATCTTTTATGCGTTTTTTTAAGATTTTTGTAAGAGATACGCATATTTATTGGACTTGAGGTCATTTGTGGTAGTTTTTTATGTTGTTTGATGTTATAAATCAGCCTTTCTGCTATTTGTTCCCATTGTTTTTTTGACATTTTGGTGTTGATATGCCAAATAAAAGCGCTATTTTTGCATTGTTTTTGAATATCAGTGGTCTTATCACCTGCTTTCATGCCTAATCTACTCACTCAAGACATCAAATATCTCAAGGGCGTGGGGCCTGTCAGGGCCGAAGTACTCAAAAAAGAGCTCGGTATTGTCTGTTTCCGCGACTTGCTCTATTATTATCCATATAAATATGTGGACAGGAGCCGTATATATTATATATGTGAAATCAATGGGTCAATGCCCTACGTTCAACTTAAGGGGCAGATACTCTCGTTCGAGTCTGTAGGTACGGGGCGCAAGACACGCCTTATCGCTCATTTCGCCGACCGTACGGGAGTCGTGGACTTGGTGTGGTTCCAGGGGGTGAAGTTTGCCCAGAAGAATTATCAATGCCGCACCACTTATATCGTTTTCGGCAAGCCCACCATATTCAATGGACGCATACAAATCGCTCATCCCGATATTGATAAGGTGGAAGGTGACAGCACCCTGCTTGAGGACATGGTCGCATTTGAGGGCGACATGATGATTCCCTACAATCTGTCTTCTGCGCAAGATAGCCCATACGGCAAGTTCGTGCCCAGTTACAACACGACGGAGAAGATGAAGAACTGTGGTCTGAACTCTGACGGGATGGCGAAGTTGACGGAAAAGATGTTGCAGCTGTTGCGTGAACCCCTTGAGGAGACCTTGCCGCCTTATATTATTGCCCGGAATCATCTTGTCTCGCTCGATGAGGCGTTGCGTAATATCCACTTTCCTGAAAGTTCTCAGATGCTGGAGAGGGCGCAGACAAGGCTCAAATTCGAAGAGTTGTTTTATGTGCAGGTCAATATCCTGCGATACGCACGCGACAGAATCCGCAAGTTCCGCGGTTTCGTGTTCCACAAAGTAGGTGAGTCCTTTCATTCATTTTATCGTCAGAATCTTCCTTTTCCATTGACAGGAGCTCAGAAAAGGGTGGTTAAGGAGGTGCGCGAGGATATGCGTTCGGGCCGTCAAATGAACAGACTGCTTCAAGGCGATGTGGGTAGTGGCAAGACGCTTGTGGCCTTGTTGTGCTCGCTTATCGCTGTTGACAACGGCTACCAAGTCTGCATCATGGCCCCTACGGAGATACTTGCCGAACAGCATTTGGAGACCATCCGCGGTATGCTCCACGGTCTGAACATCAGAGTCGAACTGCTCACAGGTATTGTCAAGGGGAAGAAGCGTGAGGTCTTACTCGCAGACCTTGTCACAGGGCAAATCAATATCTTGATTGGCACCCATGCCGTGATAGAAGACAATGTTTTGTTTTCTCGGCTCGGTTTTGTGATCATCGACGAACAACACCGCTTCGGAGTGGCGCAAAGGGCAAAGTTGTGGCAGAAGAACTTAGTTCCACCACATGTGTTGGTGATGACAGCTACCCCGATACCCCGTACGTTGGCGATGACGCTTTATGGCGACCTCGATGTCTCGGTCATCGATGAGCTCCCGCCTGGCCGTAAGCCCGTGCAGACCGTCCACCAGTTCGACAACCGTCGCGACAACCTCAACACTTTCATACTCCAGCAACTGCAGAAAGGACGGCAGGTCTACATCGTCTATCCGCTGATAGAGGAGAGCGAGAAGATTGACTTGAAGAACTTGGAAGACGGCTACGAGCAAGTGTGCCGCGATTTCAGTCAATACCGGGTAGGTAAGGTGCATGGTCGGTTGAAACCTGCGGAGAAGGATGAGGTGATGCAGCGTTTCGCGTCGGGTGAGACTCAAATCCTTGTAGCCACCACGGTGATAGAAGTAGGTGTGAATGTTCCCAATGCCTCGGTGATGGTGATAGAGAATGCTGAGCGTTTCGGTTTGTCGCAGTTGCATCAGTTGCGTGGTCGTGTGGGACGAGGCGCGGAGCAGTCATATTGTGTGTTGGTGACCAAGTTCAAGTTGACCGATGAGAGCCGCAAACGAATCAAGATAATGGTGGATTCCAACGATGGCTTTGAGATAGCCGAGATGGACCTTAAACTACGAGGTCCGGGTGACTTGGAGGGCACACAACAGAGTGGTATGGCATTCGACCTGAAAATCGCAAATATCGCCCGCGACGGACAACTCCTGATGAAGGCTCGTGAGGAAGCTCAGATGGTGATTGACTCGGATGAGGACGAAAGTAATCCTGCCAACGAGATTATCTGGCGAAGGCTTCGCGAGCTGCGCAAAAGCAATATCAATTGGGGAGCTATATCGTAAGGTAGGGGGATACAGCATCAGAAAGCCCCGTCAAATGCATGTGTCGCATTTGACGGGGCTTTCTGTAAGTATTTGTGTGACAGTGATTATTTCACGATGCTGTAGATGAGTGCAGCGAGAGAGATGCTGATGCTTGCGCCTTTAATCCAGAATCTGGCGGTGGAGCCTATGTCAGAGTTTTTGCTCTTGGCTTCGTTGGGCTGCACGTAAAGGATGTCGCGCTGCTGCATGTAATAATATGGTGAATTGATGATGTTGGCATCAGTGAGGTCGAGCGTGTGCACTTCCTTGCGCCCATCGTTCAACTCGCGGATTAGTTTCACGTCGGTACGGATGCCATAGATGGTCATGTCGCCAGCTCTGGCAAGAGCCTCAAGTACGGAAATCTTGTTGTTGGAGATGGTGAAAAGCCCTGGGTGGTGAACCTCTCCGACGACCGATATGCTGTATCGAGGCAGGTTGATATACACATTGAAATGGTCTTCAGACTTGAAGTAGATTTTGATTTTGTCTTTGATGAAGCTCTGTGCCTCGTCGATGGTCATTCCGCCGATTTTCACTGTGCCAATCAAAGGAAAGTCGATGCATCCATTGTTGTCAACAAAGTAAGACTTAATGCTGGTGTATCCGTGGAGGTTGGTAGGGTTATTAGGTGTGCTGATGGGGTCCACAGGATTGAAGACTGCCGCAGCCTCGATAGAGGTGGGGCAATGCACCAATATCTCCACATCGTCCTTTGGTTTGATTGTGGCATCGTAAAGGTATTGTGATTCTGCGTAGTCGGTGGATTGGGAGTTCTCCATATAGGCGATGTCCTTCGAACTGCCACACGACCATAGCATGACCACTGCAATGAGTATAATATGTATGGACTTCAGTCTCATGATGCGAAACAATTATCTTAGTTGAAGATGGTGCCAAGCAGGATTGCGATGCTTTTCTGTCCGTTGGGGAAGTTGCTTTACCTGCATAAGACCGCTATCAAAATGCAAAGATAGATATTATTTTTCAGTTAACTGGTATTTTTTCCTCAGAAAAATAATTGAGGGCTTCTTTTGGCCCGTTTTGGCTCTTTCTGCATATGAATTTTGACTTGGAAAGACCATCAGTTTTTGGTGTGGACGGTGATTTGTGGGAATGGGAAACTGATTCCTGCATTGTTGAACGCCTCATAGATGTTACGGTTCATGTCGAAACGAACAGGCCAGTAGTCGGAATTGTTTACCCATACTCGGATGATGACATTCACACTGCTTGAGTCGAGGGCGTTCACAGCGAAGAAAGGCTCGGGAGAGGTCAGGATACGTTTGTCGTTAGCGATTGTTGATTTCACAATCTCTTCCACTTTGTTGACGTCCTCTCCATACTCTACGCTGAAAGTCCACTCCACTCTCCGGGTGGCATTTTGGTTGTAGTTGGTGATGGTGCCGCTGCTCAAGCTGCCGTTGGGGATGTAGACGGTCTTATTGTCGGGAGTGGTCAGTATGGTGTGGAAAATCTGTATTTCCTTCACAGTGCCGGAAATGGTTTGCGACTCGATGAAGTCGCCCACCTTGAAGGGGCGAA
>JAEEGG010002882.1_pt1 | contig 43842 bp, 30 predicted proteins | sample 9134161 | NCBI WGS metagenome assembly JAEEGG01 (sample SAMN16246543, study PRJNA631951) | gut metagenome | biome: gut microbiome; feature: rumen; material: CR-attached | host: Bos | place: Iran: Karaj | collected 2018-10 | reverse complement strand
GACGGACGCATCGTCAAGACGGGCGGCAAGAACCTTGCCCTTGAACTCGAAGAAAAAGGTTATGAATGGATTAAGGAACTTTGATTATGGACAACCAACTTATCTTAGCCGCCAACCAAAGTCGCGAAATCATTGAGTATGACGATGACGCTCACCTGTCATCCGAGCCGAAGGTCTCCGAAATCATCCTCAATGAGAATTCAAGCCTTGAGTTGTATGTGCTGCAGAATGTGAGCAACGAGGCCTCTATCCAAAGGGAGTTCAAGGTCAAGCAGTTGGCCGACAGCCGACTGAAGGTTGTGGTCATCACCTTCAATGGCGGCGATGTGCGCAACACCTATCATGTCGACTTGGATGGCGAAGGCGCCGAAACCCAGGTGCATGGCTTGTATCTCATCGACAAGACCCAGCATGTGGAAAACTACTTGAAGGTGAACCACAATGTGCCGCATTGCACCAGCAACGAAAAGTTCAAAGGCGTCATTGACGACTCTGCCTCGGCGGTGTTCAACGGTCATGTGTATGTGGCCAAAGATGCTCAAAAGACCGATGCCCACCAAAACAACAGCAACATTCTCCTGACGTCGACGGCCAAAGTCAACAGTCAACCCTTCCTTGAGATTTATGCCGATGATGTGAAATGCTCACATGGCACCTCCACAGGCCAACTCGACCAAGAGGCTATGTTCTACATGCGCCAGCGCGGCATTAGCAAGGCCAATGCCAGAATTTTGTTGATGTATGCCTTTGCCGCTGAGGTGAGCAACCATATTGGCAACGAGATGCTGCATGAACATATCGACGACATGATTAAGCGCCGTCTGCGTGGCGAATTGTCGAGTTGCGAGAATTGTGTTTTGCGCTGCAGTCATCCGAAAGATTACAGTTTTGACATTGATTATTCGAAAATCTAACTGGTAGAGACGTAGCGTGCTGCGTCTCTACAAACGCAATAAAATGAACATCAACGAAATAAGACGCAAATTCCCTGTCCTTGACCAGCAGGTCTACGGCAAACCCTTGGTGTATCTTGACAATGCTGCCACCACACAGAAACCTTTATGCGTCATCGAGCGTGAGCGGGACTATTACCTGCACGAGAACTGCAACATTCATCGTGGGGTTCATTACCTGAGCCAGAAGGCAACTGAGGCCTACGAACATGCCCGCCAGACCGTTGCAGATTTCGTCCATGCCAAGGAAGCAAGAGAAATCATCTTCACGCGTGGCACCACCGAGTCGTTGAACCTGCTTGCCACTTCTTTCGAGCACCTCTTACTCTCAACTTCCAACTCTCAACTAAAGGTGCTTGTCACCTCCATGGAGCACCATTCCAACCTCGTGCCTTGGCAGCAGATGGTACAGCGGCATCATGGTCAACTGCTTGTTGTCCCGATGGATGACAAAGGCGTCCTGGACCTGAATCGTTATGAAGAATTGCTGAAAGAAGGGCCGAAGGTGGTTTCCATTGCGCATATTTCCAATGTGTTGGGCACCATCAATCCCGTAAAGGAAATGGTCAAAATGGCGCATCAGTACAACATACCCGTGGTCATTGACGGCGCACAATCCATCGCCCATCATCCCATTGACGTTCAGGATCTTGACTGTGATTTCTTCGTCTTCTCAGGACATAAGATGTATGCTCCTATGGGTATTGGCGGCTTGTACGGCAAGGCGGATTGGCTCGAAAAACTGCCCCCCTACCAATTCGGTGGCGAGATGGTCGACACGGTGAGTTTCGAGAAGACTACGTTTAATGTGTTGCCATACAAATTTGAGGCGGGTACGCCTAATGTGGGTGCCGCCTTGGGTTTGGAAACTGCAATTCAATTTTTGCAAAGCCTTGACAGAAAAGAGGTAGAAGCGCACGAAATTCTACTTCTGCAGAAGACGATTCAGCAACTCTCGGAGATTGATGGCATCCATTTCATTGGTGAAGCGGAACAGCGTTCTGGATTAGTCTCTTTCGTCATTGATGGCATCCATCCTTACGATTTGGGCACCATCATTGACAAGATGGGTGTGGCGGTGCGCACAGGCCATCATTGCGCCGAACCGGTGATGACACGTTTCAACCTCCCAGGCACGGTACGTGCCTCGTTTGCAATGTATAATACAATGGAAGAGGTGGATGTGTTCGTCAAGGCCGTTCAACGGGCTGCGACGATGCTTCGGTAATGGCATCTTGGTCGTCAGCGATAGGAGTTTCCTCGGTTTCCGGTTCTTGTTTTGTTCTAGTTTTTTTCTTTACGCGAATCGGCGCGATGATGAGTATGAGCAACACCTCAAGCGCATATTTCATCCATGGCACCAATCCCGTGACGAGTAGTTGGAAGATGATTAACACCAACGAGGCACCCACAAACAATGCTTTGCCATGGTTTTTTTTTCGGAAGATTTGTATTAGGCTGAAAACCAATATGGAGGAAAGGGCGAGTTGGACTATTTGGATGACGAATTCCGAGGTGCCTTCTGCGGCTTGCCCTTGGTTGAAATAATAGGAGTCGATGTAATAGCGCCGATATACAACCGTGATGATTTCGAATACTAACAACAATCCGTAATAGGTAATGGCAAAAGCGGCGGCAAGTTTCATGGCCACCGTCATCTCTGGCTTGAGATTGAATATCTTTCCTTCGCTGGGTGTCTTGCTCATGGTTGTTCAGGACTTTGTGGTGGGTTGTCCAACATTTCCATCCGTTTAAAATACAGATAGTAAAGTAGGATGAAAATCAAGGTGAGCAATAGGTCGGAGACGAATCCTGACTGAGGTTGATGGGGATAAAGGTAGACTGAGGAATTGATGAGCATTAGGATTTGCGATATGGAATAGATGTGGAAACCTGTTTTCTTTCCTTTGAACATCTGAATCACACCTATCAATGAGCCAACGAAGAGGATGCTAAGGAAAAGGAAATACTTTGGATCCATCTGCGATAGCATCTTCATTCCTTCCAACATGGTCTGCTTTGTTTCGTCCGGCATCATTGCATAAAAAGGTCCCAACGATTCTTCCATCTGTCCGTCTTCATACATTTTGCTGACTTGTGGAAGCATCAAAAAAGAAATTGATGCACTGAAGATGTTCCAACAGGCATTGATGAGTGACAACACCAAAATGATGGTCATTCCTACGGGACGTTTTTTCTGGTTGGTGGTTTCCATATCATCAAATTGGCAGAGACGGTGCATGCACCGTCTCTACATGATAATCATTTGTTTTGCAAATCATCAAATGCCAACGGGTAGTCCTTCACGAACTGTACGCTCTTGGCAATTTCAGTGTACATCACCTTGTCGATGCGCACGAATTCCACCTCTTTGCGGTAGGCGGCAACGAACTTCTCGATGATGGGCGACGACTTCAGCGGTCTTCTGAATTCCAATGCTTGTGTGGCATTGAACAACTCTATGGCCAGTACACGCTCCAGGTTTTCTGCCACACGCAGTGCCTTGGTGGCAGCGTTGGCGCCCATGCTGACATGGTCTTCTTGTCCTTGTGACGACTCAATGCTGTCGACCGAGGCAGGCGTGCAGAGTTGCTTGCTCTGGCTGACAATGCTGGCGGCGGCATATTGTGGGATCATGAAGCCACTGTTGAGACCGGGTTCGGCGACGAGGAAGGAAGGAAGACCACGTTTGCCGCCAATCAGTTGATAGATACGGCGCTCGCTGATGTTGCCTAACTCAGCCATGGCGATGGCCAAGAAGTCCAAGGTGATGGCGAGAGGTTGTCCGTGGAAGTTACCAGCGCTGATGACCAAATCTTCATCGGGGAAGATAGTCGGATTGTCGGTGACGGCGTTGATCTCTTCACTGAACACGGAGGCTACATAGTCGATGGCATCCTTGGAGGCGCCATGCACCTGCGGCATGCAGCGGAAAGAATAAGGGTCTTGGACGTGCTTTTTCTCTCTGACAATCAGTTCGCTACCTTTGGTGAACTCGCGCACGCGTTTGGCAGTGACAATCTGTCCGTTGTGGTGACGAATCTGATGCACTTGGTCGAAGAAAGGTTCGATGCGACCGTCGAAGGCTTCCAGGGAGACCGTGCCGATGAGGTCGGCAAGATAACTGAGACGGAAGGCCTTCAACAGAACGTATGTGCCATAACTGCTCATAAATTGTGTGCCGTTGAGCAACGCTAGACCTTCTTTCGACTGCAGGGTGATAGGTTTCCAGCCAAACTTTTTGAGTACTTTCTCAGCAGGGACAATTTTGCCTTCGAAATGCACCTCGCCCAGGCCGAGCAAGGGCAGCATGAGGTTGGCCAAAGGCGCCAAGTCGCCAGAGGCACCGAGTGAGCCTTGGTTGTAGACCACAGGCAGGACGTCGTTGTTGAAGAAGTCAATGAGGCGCTGGACAGTCACCACTTGCACGCCGCTGTTGCCGTAGCTGAGGCTCTGCACCTTCAGCAGGAGCATAAGGCGTATGATCTCTTCAGGCACCATCTCTCCCGTGCCGCAAGCATGCGACATGACGAGGTTCTTCTGCAAAGTGCTCAGGTCTTCTTTCGAGATGCTATGGTCGCAGAGCGAACCGAAACCCGTGGTCACGCCGTAGATGGGTTTCTCGGGGTTCTCCATCTTCTTGTCGAGGTAGTCGCGGCATTTCTGGATGCGCTTAACAGCATCGGCGCTGAGTTCGAGTTTGTAACCCTTGGTGAGTATTTCGTTTACCTGTTTGAAGGTCAGTTCCTTCGATGAGATTTTATGGACTTTCATATTATTTTGTGTTATTAAAATTCAAAATTTAAGATTCAAAATTGTTTCCACCAGTTTGTTGGCGTCAACGGTTTCTTGTGTGCCTTCTTTCATGAACTTGACAGTGAATTTCTGCTCGGTCACTTCCTGCTCGCCAGCGATGACGACAATTGGGATGTGGCGTTGGTCGGCATATTTCATCTGTTTCTGGATCTTGGCGGCGTCGGGGTAGATCTCCGCGTTGATGCCGTGCTTGCGCACTTGGTTGAGGTGTTTCAGGCAATACTTTTCCTCGTTTTTGCCGAAGTTGAGGAAGATGACCTTGGTGCTTTCCGACATGGTCTCGGGGAAGAGGTTGAGGCCTTCCAACACGTCGTAGATGCGGTCGGCGCCGAAACTAATGCCCACGCCTGAGACATTGGGCAGACCGAAAATACCCGTGAGGTTGTCGTAACGACCGCCTCCTGAGATGCTGCCGATGGCGAAGTCCTTGGCCTTCACCTCGAAGATGGCGCCAGTATAGTAGTTGAGGCCACGGGCTAAGGTGAGGTCGAGTTCAGTGTCGATGCCGAGTTCCATGTCGTCGATGTAGTCAAACAAGGTCTCCAATTCTTCGATGCCTTTTTGTCCGACTTCGTTGCTCAATAATGGTTTCAGTTGGTTCAGTTTCTCGCGGGTGCTGCCCTTCATGAAGAGAATGGGTTGCAGTTTGTCGATAGCGGTTTGTTCCAGTCCCTTCTCGGCGAGTTCTGCATTGACGGCCTCGATGCCAATCTTGTCCAGTTTGTCAATGGCCACAGTGATGTCGACCAAGGCATCGGGTTTGCCGATGTATTCGGCGATGCCCGCTAGCACCTTTCGGTTGTTGATCTTTAGCGTGACATTGATCTTCAAGGCGCCGAACACCTCATTGACGATTTGAACCAGTTCGGCTTCGTTCAAGAGGGAATTGCTGCCGATGATGTCAACGTCGCATTGGCAGAACTCGCGGTAACGGCCTTTCTGCGGACGGTCGGCACGCCAAACGGGTTGGATCTGGTAACGCTTGAAAGGGAAGGCGATTTGGTCACGATACATGGTGACAAAACGCGCAAAGGGTACGGTCAAGTCGTAGCGCAAGCCTTTCTCGCTGATCTTGCTTGCTAATTTCAATGATTCAAGGGGTTCGCCGTTTTGTTCCACGCCGCTCATGAAGTCACCTGAATTGAGTACGCGGAAAAGGAGTTTGTCGCCTTCATCGCCGTATTTGCCCAACAATGTGCTTAGGTTTTCCATCGAGGGTGTCTCGATGGGTTGGAAACCAAAGCGCTTGAATACCGATTTGATGGTGTCAAAGATATAATTGCGGCGCACCATGACTTCGGGAAGGAAGTCGCGTGTGCCTTTTGGGATGCTGGGTTTTTGTGCCATTTTTGAAAATTTTTGCAAAGATAGGAAAAATGTGAAGAGGAAAAGAATTCCTTGTTGAAAAATGCAGGAATTGCTTTTCCCCTAGACATCAGGCGCAAAGGTGCTCTAACGGCACTTGTTAATGCTGCGGTTATGTTGTTATTTGAGTTCGAATTCCTCTCCAGGTTCGGGGATGACGATATTGTCCCAGCCGGCTTTGCGCAGTTGGCGCTTGTAGAACTCTTGCGCTTCTGGATCGCCGTGCACGATGAAGGTCTTTTTCACCTTGCTCGGGTCTTGGCAACTGAGGTAGTCAAGCATTTCTTTGTAGTCGCCGTGCCCACTGAAAGCGTCGATTTCGTAGATGTCGGCCAACACGGGATGTTCCAAGCCGAAGATGGAGACCGTCTCTGGTTTTGGGTCGGCCAATAGTTTTGCACCCAAGGTGGTGGGCGCGCAATAACCGATGGCGAGGATGCTGTTGTTGGGGTTTTCGATGCTGTTCGCGATATGGTGTTTCACGCGACCAGCCTCCATCATGCCCGATGCTGAAATGATGATGCAAGGTTCTTTTCGTGCGTTCAGTTCCTTCGACTTGTTGATGTCGCGCACAAAGGTGAGACTGTTGAAGCCAAAGGGGTCGGGGTTGTATTCGATCATGTCGTGGACATCGTCATTGAAGAGGTCGACATACATGCGGAAGATTTCGGTGGCATTGACGGCCAACGGACTATCTACAAATACCGGGATTTTCTCGGGCAATTTGCCTTGGTTATAGAAGTTGTTGAGCAAGTACACAATCTCTTGGGTGCGGCTGACGGCGAACGAAGGAATGATGAGTTTGCCGCGTTTCTCGACGCAAGTGTGGTATATGATTTCCAATAGTTGCTGCTCTGCATTTTCGCGGTCGCTGTGGAGTCGGTTACCGTAAGTGGCCTCGGTGATGATGTAGTCGCAGTGCGGGAACGGTTCAGGTGAGCGCAGTAGGTAGTTGTATTCGCGTCCGATGTCGCCCGTATAGCCGATGCGAGTCATCTTGCCTCCCTCGTCGATTTCGAGGATGGCGCAACCGCTACCGAGCAGATGACCAGTGTTATTGAACTTCACCTTAATATTATTGTCAAGGTAGAGGTAGCGATTGTAGGCCACGGTGACGAACAGTTCCATGCAGGCGCGGGCGTCTTTCTCGGTATAGATGGGTTGCAGTGCAGGAAGGCCTTGCTTGCGGCGTTTCTTGTTGAACCACTCCATATCGTTCTCTTGAATGAAACCCGTATCAGGGAGCATGATACTGCACAAGTCTTTGGTGGCCGGCGTACACACAACTTGCCCACGGAAACCCAATTTGTGGAAATAGGGGATAAGTCCACTGTGGTCGATGTGGGCGTGGGTAAGGATGATATAGTCGATTTCTTTCGGGTCGACCATGATGTTGCGGTTCATGGCGTCGGTCTCGAGGCCCTTGCCTTGGAACATGCCACAGTCCAGCAGGATTTTCTTGCCATGGTCGGTGGTGATGAGGTGCTTGCTGCCCGTCACTTCTTGGGCTGCACCGATGAATTTGATTTTCATAGTTGGTCAAATTTAGACACGGGACGCGGGACTACGGGACGCGGGTCCTTCAACAGGTTTAGAAGCCTGTCTCGTGTCTCGCGTCTCGAAGTCTCGTGTCTAATACTCATGTAGGTCAGTTAAATTGACACCAAAAATAGTAAAAAAAAGTGAGGTGGCAAAAAAATGTCACCTCACTTTGAGTTTTTTTCAATCTGATGGTTGTGGCTTATTCCACCACAATCTTTCTCACGGCTTGTCCACCATCAGCCTCAATGTGCATCATGTAGATGCCCTTGCCCATCTGCGACAGGTCGATGCGGATTTGGTCGCCTTCCACCTTGGTGTTGTAGACGGTCTGTCCGAAGGCGTTAACGATGCGGACGCTTTGGAGTCCTTCGCCCTCAAGGGTGAATTCGCCCTTGGTTGGGTTAGGATAGACTTTGGCGGAGATGTTGCTCTCTCCGATGCCCTCGGTGTACATGAAGTGGGCGACCAGGTCGCGATTGCGGGTGATGGTGAAGACATAGATGGGATCTTCCGAGACTACTTCGCCATCTTCGGTCCAGTTCACGAAAGCCCAGTCTTCGTTGCGAATAACTGTCAAGGTAACCTCGTCACCATAGTAATAGGTGCCTTCTCCAGTGATGTCGCCTGCTTCAGCGGGTTCGATGGCGACCTTGATGTCAAAGGTCTGCAAGGAGAAGTTGGCGGTCAGGTTGACGTTGCTAGTGACGGTAAAGGTATAGGTGCTTTCGTTGGAAACTGAGAAGAATCCTTGCGACCAGTCGACGAATGAGTAACCTTCGTTGGCCGTAGCTGTGACGGTGCAGGTCTCGCCGTAGTTGAAGGTGCCACCGCCTGCGACAACGCCGCCCTCAGTTGGGTTGGCGGTTACAGTGACAGTGAAGGACTGTATTGCAAACTCTGCGACAAAGGAAGCGTTTTCAGTTACCGCGAAGGTGTAGGCAGCATTAGTGCTGACCTGTGTGCCGTTCTTGGTCCAACGGACGAAAATATAGCCTTGCGCAGGTGTCGCAGTCAAGGTGCAGTTTTGCCCATGGTTGTAAGTGCCGGCACCCGTGATGGTACCGCCGTTAGTAGGATTGGCGGTGGCCGTAATGGTGTAGGTAATGGCTTGGAAGTTGGCCACCAGGTCGAGGCTGCAGGTAACAGTGAAGGTGTAGAATTGCTCGGTGGAGACTATGCTGCCGTTTGATGTCCAGTTGATGAAGGTGTAGCCGTCGCTGGGTCCCGCCCCGACGGTGCAGCTCTCGCCATATTGGAAGGTGCCGCCGCCTGTAATTGTGCCGCCGTTGGCCGGGTTAGCCGATGTGCCGATGGTGTAGTACTGAGGCTGGAACTGAGCCACCAAGGTGCGGTTGCCAGTCACCGTGAAGGTGTAGTTGGCTTGCGAGGAGACCACGTTGCCGTTCTCGGTCCAGTTGGTGAAGGTGTAGCCTGTATTGGGTGTGGCAGACACCGTGCAAGACTGGCCTTGTGGGTAAGTGCCACCACCGGTGACGTTACCTCCATTGGTCGGATTGGCCGATACGGCGATGGTGTAGTTCTGCGACTGTGCTTGGAAGTTGGCCACCAAGGTGCGGCTGCCGGTCACCGTGAAGGTATAGTTGGCTTGCGAGGAGACCACGTTGCCGTTCTCGGTCCAGTTGGTGAAGGTGTAACCTGTATTGGGTGTGGCAGACACCGTGCAAGACTGGCCTTGGTCGTAAGTGCCGCCACCAGTGACGTTACCTCCGTTGGTCGGATTGGCCGACACGTTGATGCTGTATTGTTGTGTGCCACCGCTGACGATTTGGATGGTAGCGATGTAGGTGATCTTGTTGTAGCCAAATACAGTCAGTGTGGCCGTGCCTGTGGTGCCAGGAGCGGCGAAAGTGATGTTGGCTGTGCCATTATTGATGGTGGCCGATCCCATGATCTCGTTGTTGCGGGTCAGGGTGGCCAAGGCACCGTTGCCGTTGGTGGCATTGACGGTGAACGATGTGGCGGTGGTGCTCATTGTAGAAGCGTGAGTCACACCCATATTGGCAGGAACATCATTGCGGACCGTCAAAGTCGGGTCGCCATAAAGGATCCATGAGAGATAGGTGCCCTTGCCAGCATTGTTGTTGGAACCATATTGGTCCAAAATCTTCATGTTGCCGTCAAACGAAATGCCGCCCAAAGTGCGCTTGATGTTGGTGCTGTGCTGTTCTGTCAGTACATCCACCATCTCGTCTTGGCCGTATTGTGGCGGTTCCCAAGGTTGAGAGATGTAGGAGAACATGCCTCCGATGGCGCCTGTGGGCTGCTCGGGATTGTTGCTGTTGTTAGCGCGCAACCAAGTCTCGCCAAAGCAAGGTTGGCTGTGGTCGTATTTTCCGTTGAGGCAGGCTACCGACCAAACGATAGGCAACTTGTTGACATTGGTCAAGGCGTTGACGTTTGAGTTGCTATAGCTACAGAGAACCCAACTGGTCTCCGAACCGTGGTTGCAGTAATTGATGATGCTCACGCCGTTGTTGATGTGTTGGCTTAAGATGGAGGCATTGGAAGAATAGCCCGACACGCCAGGATAGTCTTGATATATGGTGGTGTAGTTGTAGGCCAAGAGGTCGGCGCGGATGTTTTCGATGTGTTGCCAGTCATATTCGTTGAAGTGACCGGGACCATCGCCGTTGCCCAGACCGTCGCCATAGGTTAGCCAAGTGTCGCTAGCGTTGATGTCTCTTTCATAATAGATTACTTTGTTGACCTGAGTGGTGACATGGCTCTCGTTTTCGGCGGAGAAACGACCGATGATGATGTCGTTATAAAAGTCATTGCCCACCACTTGACCATAGATATTGTCGCTCTTGCCGCTATAGCCGCTCCAACCGCTTCCCGCAGTGAAGGAAATGCCAGGGATTTGTCCCACGTCGCCCACTAAAAGCACATGGGAGATGTTGTTGTTGGCGTTGTATTGGGCCTGGATGTAGTTCTGGATGGCAGTGGTAGTGGTGCCAGCAGTGCTCGTTCCGACCATAGTTGTGGGACGGCCAATCTGCTTCTTCCAGTTGACGAAAGGCTGCATGGCGCTCATGAAAGCATCGTGGCAGATGATGAGGAGTTCGCCAGTCTCGACCATGGGCGTGTATTTGGTCAGGCTTTCGCTGTAGTTGATGAAGTGGTTTTCATACATGGCCTGGATTTCGGGGTCCAACCTCACTTCATTTGAACGGCGGTCGAGGATGTTCTCGTTCGACATGCCGTCGCTGTACATCTCAACAGTCATGTTGTAGTACACACGAAGCGTCTTGCTGACTGGATTGTAGGCGAAAGGATAGACGACCATGTTCTGTCCGCGGAAGTCACGCAGGATGTAGGGGTCGTAGAGACTCACGTTTTGAGCGGGGAAAAAGGCGTTCGTCGAATAGGCTTCGCCATAGGTGTAAGGCACATCTTCAGGATTGATGCTGCGCGGGAAATCGCCTTTTGAAGGTGCAACCTCCATTGTGAAATCTGTGTATTGCGCGTCAATGACGCGAATGCCGTAGTGTTGGCGGTCGCCAACGATGGCCGGAACGGCAATCATAGGCAAATTGGGTTCACCAGCGGCAGCGGTGCTGACGGTGCGTGGAACCGAGATGATGTTGGCTTCGCCACGAGGAGTGCTCACCTCGAAAGCGTAAAAGCCCGGAACTTGCAGGTTGACGGTGATTTGGCTCTCCGAAGAGGCAACCAAAGTCGTCTGGATGGTGCTCGGGGCATCGCTCTTGATGGCGACCCATTGCTGACCGAAAGTCACGATGGTCAGCATGACGAGCAGGGCGGTTAGGATATGTTTTCTCATAGTAAACATGAATGTTGTTTTTGATGTAGGTTTTAAAAGGGCAAAAATAGGTAATTTCTTGATATCTTGGATGGTTTTTCGGAATTAGATGACTTTTTTTCGACTTTTAGACAATGACCACTGATGATGACCATGACAGCGCTCAATCGCAAAATGGTCATGGTCATGTTCAGTGGTCATGGTTTTATGATTTCTTTAGCTTTTTGGTAAACGCCACCGAGTCGCCCCAAGCGTTGTATAAAACCTTGTGTCCGATGGCAGCAAGGCGCACGTCGAGACAACTGTGGCACTCGTCAGGCTTGTCCTTTACGCATGCCTTGTCGGGATAAATGAGGTAGTTTTCACGGAACTCATTGGGCGTGAGATTTGGCATGATAACATTGGCTCCGGCAAGGATGGCCTTCTCGCGACCCTGCGGGTCGACGGTCTGGTTGGCAGTGGCCGCCACCATATTGATTTCGGGCATCATCAGTCGGAGAACGGCGATCATCTTCAAGGTCAGTTCCATGCGTTCCTTGGCAGACGGGATTTGGCCTCTGTATTGCCACAAAGGCGTGTCGGGGTGGGGGATGAAAGGTCCCATGCCGACCATGGCTACGTCTTTTTGCTTGAAGAACAACAGGTCATCGGCAAGGTCGTCAAGAGTCTGGAAAGGCAGTCCGACCATCACGCCTGTGCCGGTCTGGTAGCCGACTTTCAGCAGACTGTCGATGCAGGCGAGACGTAGCTTGAAGTCATGTTTCTCGTCATGCGGGTGAATCTTATAATATAGGTCTTCGTTTGAGGCCTCAATACGGAGCAGGTAACGGTGCGCGCCTGCCTCAAACCAACGGCGGTAGGTCTCCTCGGTCTGCTCACCTAAAGAAAGCGTAATGCCCAGACTCCCGTTGTCTATCTTCTTGATCTCCTGAACTAAATAGGTAATCTTGTCGACAAAAGCCTTGTCGCTCCGTTCTCCGCTTTGCAGTGCCACCGAGCCATAACCCAGCTCATGCGCCAGTTTGGCACATTCGATGACTTCTTTGTCGCTGAGGGTGTAGCGTTCCACTTTCAGGTTTTTGCAGCGCACACCGCAGTAAAGGCAATACTTCGTGCAGATGTTGCTGTATTCGATCAGCCCGCGCAGATGGACGTAGTTGTCCACGTATGCCAGTTTGGTCTGCAAGGCCTTGTCGAACAGCAGTTTCTTGTCGTCGCCTTCGGCAGCGAGGAGGGTTTTGATTTCCTCATGCGTGAAGGTCCCTGAGTCCTGAGCCTGCGGTCCCTGAGGATTCTCGAAGGGTCGAAGGGTTGAAGGTCCGACTTTATTTAAGATTTCCGTGATGATCATTGTCTGAAATTTGGCGCAAAGGTAGGAATTTCTGAAAAATGTGTACATTTGCACTCAACACACCATAAAAGAAAAGATACTAATGATGAAAACGATGGATAAAATTAAGACATTCAATGAATTGGTTGTAGTAACCTTGTTGCTTTGTGGTCTTTTCACAAATGCGATGGCCCAGTCGAGTCGGCGCTATGCCGAACCAGTTTTCGATGAGGTGAACGTTGAAACGAACATCCCTTTCAGTAGTGCCATCAAGGAGGGTGAGGCATCGCCCACTACCCTGTATCTTGATTTCTACGAGCCGCAAGGCGACACCCTCTCGGCGCGCCCATTGGTGATTACCGTTTTCGGTGGAGCCTTTGTTGCAGGTGGTCGCGATTATGCTGACATGGTAGAGTATTGCACACGTTTGGCGCAACATGGTTACGCAGCGGCTTCCATCGACTATCGGCTGCTTTCGATATGGAATCTCAACGCCACCTCATTAGTGCGCGATGCCTACATGGCGGCTCAAGATGTCAGCTCTGCGATTCGGTTTTTCAAATACCATTGCGAAGAGTACAGGATTGACCCGGAACAAGTCTTTTTGCTTGGCAACTCGGCGGGTTCCATTGCCATATTGTGTGAGTTGTTTATGGACGAGAATGAACGTCCAGCGGAGACTTTTGAGGAACCTGATTTAGGTCCGATGCATAGTTCAGGTTTCGAAGAATATGCTGGTATTTCGCCAGCAGTGACGGGTGCCGTTCCACATTGGGGTGGCGTGATGGATCTCGATGTCATTAGCGAGGAGGAATATGTGCCGCTGTGCATGATTCACGGCACAGACGATACCAACGTGCCATACGATTCGGGCTATTGCTACAATGGGATGCTACCGGGTGTGATGCCTTATATGTACGGTTCTCATGCCATAGCTGGCCGACTTGATGAAATCGGAATTACTGATTACGAATTCCACCCTTTCGAGGGCGAGGGACACGCATTTTATCTTGTTCCGGTGCTTTATACACTCATTGAGGAAAAATTCGATGCCTGTTTCAGCATTACTCGAGATTTCCTATATAATCATTTGAAATTTCCGACCTCGTTGCCTGAAAGGGAGGAAACGATGATTCAGGTTTATCCCAATCCTGCCACCGACTGTTTCATCATCGAAGGCACAGGCGTATTGATTGTTACGAACATGCTGGGGCAGACCATTTTGACCCAAGAAATTGACAGCAAAACGACCATTGAACTGCCTCAAGGCCTGTATTTCGTGAAATTGGGTGGTGCCACGCGGAAAATCGTGGTGGAATAATTGCGTCGGTTTGTAAGGCTGTCACATCGTGGCAGCCGCAGCGATAAAACAATGCTGCGGTTGCCGTTACGGCAACCCTACAATCCTATTGATAGCAGGGATTTTATTTGTATGTCAAAGATTTTCCCTATCTTTGCCGCCGATTTGAAAACGAGAAATTTTATTTTATGACCAAACCATTAAAAATCGTGGTGCTTGCCAAGCAGGTGCCCGATACTAGAAATGTGGGCAAAGACGCCATGACGCCGGAAGGCACCGTCAACCGCGCCGCCCTGCCCGCCATCTTCAACCCCGAAGACCTGAATGCCCTTGAACAGGCCCTGCGCCTCAAGGAGCAGCATCCAGGCAGCACCGTCGGCGTGCTCACCATGGGCCCGCCGCGCGCCGGTGAGATCATCCGCCAAGGCCTCTTCCGTGGAGCCGACACGGGCTGGCTGCTCACCGACCGCCTCTTCGCAGGCGCCGATACCCTCGCCACTTCGTATGCCCTCGCCACCGCCATCAAGAAGATCGGCGATGTCGACATCGTCATCGGAGGCCGTCAGGCCATCGACGGCGACACCGCCCAGGTGGGTCCCCAAGTGGCACAGAAACTGGGTCTCAACCAAGTGACATACGCCGAGGAAATCCTCAAGATCGAAAACAACATCGCCACCATCCGCCGCCATATTGACGGTGGCGTGGAGACCGTTGAAGTTCCGCTACCCTGCGTGATTACCGTCAACGGTAGCGCGGCGCCCTGCCGTCCCTGCAACGCCAAACTGGTGATGAAGTATAAATATGCCTCATGCCCGCTGGAGCGTCAGCCCGGGGATCCTCGCGCCGACCTCTATGCCAACCGCGACTACCTCAACCTCAATCAGTGGAGCGTGGCCGATGTGGATGGTGATCCCAACCAGTGTGGCCTCTCAGGTAGTCCCACCAAGGTGAAAACCGTGCAGAACATCGTCTTCCAGGCCAAGGAGAGCAAAACCCTTACCGCCAGCGATGCCGATGTGGAAGGATTGATTAAGGAATTGTTAGAGGAGAAAATTATCGGTTAAAATGAAAAACGACTATGACTTGTGACGATAACTATGACCACTTCAACAGAAGCAAAAGCTTCACATCGTGGTGAAAGTGGTCATAGTCATAGTCAGTGGTCATAGTCAAAAAAGAATGAACTATGAATAATGTATTCGTATATATCGAGACCGAAGGCACTCAAGTGGCCGAAGTCTCCCAGGAGTTGCTCACCAAAGGGCGTAAACTGGCCGACCAGCTGGGCGTGGAACTGCATGCCGTTGTGGCTGGCACGGGCATCAAGGGCAAGGTGGAAGACCAAATCCTGCCATACGGCGTGGATAAACTGTTCGCTTTCGATGGCGAGGGCTTGTTCCCCTACACCTCGGCACCGCACACCGATATCCTCGTCAACCTCTTCAAGGAGGAACAACCGCAGATCTGCCTGATGGGCGCCACCGTCATCGGTCGTGACCTCGGTCCGCGCGTGAGCTCTTCGTTGACCAGCGGCCTCACCGCCGACTGCACCCAACTCGAAATCGGTGACTTCGACGATGTCAAGACGAAGAAGCATTACGACAACCTGCTTTATCAGATTCGTCCCGCTTTCGGTGGCAACATCGTGGCGACCATCGTCAACCCCGACCACCGTCCGCAGATGGCCACCGTCCGCTCAGGCGTGATGCAGAAAGCCATCTACGAAGGCAAAGCCAAGAATGAAGTCGTTTATCCCGAGGTGAGCAAGTATGTCTCGCCCGAGGCTTACGTCGTGAAGGTCCTCGACCACCATGTGGAGGCTGCCAAACACAACTTGAAAGGTTCACCCATCGTGGTGGCTGGCGGTTATGGCATGGGCTCGAAGGAAGGCTTCGACATGCTGTTTGAACTCGCCAAGGTGCTTCACGGCGAAGTCGGTGCCTCGCGTGCCGCCGTCGATGCGGGCTTTTGCGACACCGACCGACAAATCGGTCAGACGGGCGTCACCGTTCACCCCAAGGTGTATATCGCCTGCGGTATCAGCGGACAGATCCAGCACATCGCCGGTATGCAGGACTCCAAGATTATCATTTCGGTGAACAGCGACCCTGATGCACCTATCAACCGTATTGCTGACTATGTCATCATCGGTACCGTTGAGGAGGTTGTTCCCAAATTGATCAAATATTACAAACAGAATTCGAAATAATGGGTCTGGTGTAGAGACGCAAAATTTGCGTCTCTACCAGCCCACAAAATAGAAAACAATGGCAAATTATTATAACGACAACCCGAACCGGCAATTCTACCTCGACCACCCGCTGATGAAGCGCATCGTCGAGCTGAAGGAACGCAATTTTGCGGATAAGGATACCTACGAAGATGCTCCTGTCGATTACGAAGATGCGATGGAGAACTACCGCCGCGTGCTCGACATCACGGGCGACATCACCGCCAACATCATCGAACCCAACTCCGAGAGCGTCGATCTCGAAGGCCCGCATTTGGAGAATGGCCGCATGATTTATGCTTCCAAGACCGTGGAGAACCTCGATGCCTGCACCAAGGGCGGCCTCTGGGGCGTTTCGATGCCGCGCCGTTACGGCGGCTTGAACCTGCCCATTACCGTCTTCTCCATGCTGAGCGAGATGGTCGCCTCCGCCGATGCTGGTTTCCAGAACATCTGGTCGTTGCAGTCGTGCATCGACACCTTATATGAATTCGGCAACGAGGAGCAGCGCATGAAATACATCCCGCGCGTGTGCGCCGGCGAGACCATGTCAATGGACCTTACCGAGCCCGATGCCGGTTCCGACCTGCAAAGCGTCATGCTGAAGGCTACCTATAGTGAAAAGGACGGTTGCTATCTGCTCAACGGTGTGAAGCGTTTCATCACCAATGGTGACTCCAACATCCACCTGGTACTAGCCCGTTCCGAGGAAGGCACCAAGGACGGCCGTGGCCTGTCGATGTTCATCTACGACAAGCGTCAGGGCGGCGTCAATGTGCGCCACATCGAGCACAAACTCGGTATCCACGGTTCCCCGACCTGCGAGTTGACCTACAAGAACGCCAAGGCTGAGCTTTGCGGTGAGACCCGTCTGGGCCTTATCAAGTACGTCATGGCCCTGATGAACAGCGCCCGTCTCGGCATCGCCGCGCAGTCGGTGGGTCTGGGACAAGAGGCTTACAACGAGGCTCTGAAGTATGCTGGCGAGCGTCAGCAGTTCCACAAGAAGATCATCGAATTCCCCGCTGTTTACGATATGCTTTCGCGCATGAAGGCTAAGATCGATGCTGGTCGTTCACTGCTCTACATGACCGCCCGCTATGTGGACATCTACAAGTGCCTTGAGGACATCCAGCGTGAGCGTCCGCTGACGCCCGAGGAGCGTGCCGAGTGCAAGAAGTACTCGCGCCTCGCCGATGCCTTTACGCCTTTGGCTAAGGGCATGAACTCCGAATATGCCAACCAGAACGCCTACGACGCCATCAGCATCCACGGTGGCTCGGGCTTCATCATGGAATACAAGTGCCAGCGCCTCTACCGCGATGCCCGTATTTTCTCGATCTACGAAGGCACGACGCAGTTGCAGGTGGTGGCCGCCATCCGTTACATCACCAACGGCACTTACCTCACCATCATGAAGGAAATGCTCGAAAACGAGGTCTCCGAGGACTTGAAACCCTTGCAGAACACGGTGCGCACGCTTGTGGAACTCTACGAGCAGAGCATCAACTACGTGAAGGGTGCTAACAACCAGGAGGTTCAGGACTTCTTGGCCCGTCGACTCTACGACATGACTGGCGACATCATGATGTCGCTGCTCATCTTGGACGACGCCACCCACGCCCCGCACCTCTTCACCCAGTCGGCCAATGTCTACGTCCACGCCGCCGAGGAAGACGTCATCGGCAAGAGCGTCTACGTGAAGAACTTCATCGAGGAAGACTTGGTGAACTTCAGGGCGAAGGTTCAAGAAGTGGCTGAGTAATCATTAGTTTTGAATAATAGGAAAGTGCGCTCTATCATGGAGTGCACTTTTTATTTTGCCAAATTCACAAATGAGGAAATGAAAAGGTTCAGTGTGACAAAATCAAAAGGACATTATCTTTCCTTTATACTGTTCCGTCAACACAAAAAGACTATTTCCTTCGGCAGCCCCTACTAACATGATTTCATCTGCCATCTCGCAAACATATCTGTTTCGAGCCAACGCCGTTGCTCTAGACTGCCTAACAGCCTGTGAGGTGGAAATGATGAGCAAACGGTTTTGTTCCAAAGCCTCTTTCAAATCCATAGGAACAACCTTATACATCTGCCGCGCCAGCACCATGATGATGGGTTGCTTTCCTTTCAGCAGAAAATGCAGCACATCTTTCTCTAATTTAGAACTAAAACCACTGACCACGCACCGCCCTTGACGGCGCATTTCCGTCGCCCAGTCATAACAACGCAACACGGTTTCCGACGAAATCGTGTTCGAGGCCAGAAAAGCTGTCTTTGGCAGCTTTAATAAGTCTTTATTGCCGAGGTACTCTTGTGTTTTTCCCAATTCCTTGCTCATGCTTTAAAAATCTATTGTCATTAACTATTATTGCACATTACATCATCAATCATCTTCTTTGCAAAAGGGCCGAATTATCTAACACTTCATTCATAACCTCTCCTAATGTGGTCGCTTCGGAAAGTTTTGCCCGTTCAATTTTTAATTTCTCCAAAAGGAATTTCATCCTCATCTCAATGTCATTTATTATTTCACTCCATTTTTTGATGTAAAGCCTACAGTTAGACTTGTCAAAAACCAGTCCCGTTTGCACATCTTGAATTCTTCGTTCAAGAATTGAATCATAGTCTTGACCAATTAAATAGAAATCCCACTGTTCTCGATGATCTTTAAAACAATCCTCACTCATTATTACATCTATATACTTCTCAATTTGGCCACACTCTTTTTCTGTTAATTTTTTAATCCTTGTCGGATTCTTTATTTCTACTACAAGATTATTGGGGCCTCCGTTTTGAAACTCAACACCTGCTAAAAACAGATCCATTTCTTTGTATTTATCAGGATGGCTCATATACTTTTTTGCCGTCACTCCTCTTAAAATATATAGATACTTTTGTAAAGCCTCCTCAAATTTCACCTCCTCAGCACAAACAAATCTATACTTCTCTCCAAAAATCCAATAGTGATTGACAATAAACTTTTGAAGATGTTTTACTTCACCTGCTTGTAATTCATGCTTAAATACAATCTTTTTCAAATCCTCAATCATTAGGATTCTATCCGAGATAAGTTTTATTGTTGAAATAACATCTTTTAATCGTGTAGAATCTAAAATTCTTGCGAATTCATCCCTGTCGGACTTTTCTAAATCAACCACAGAACCTATGATTTTTAACAAACCATCCCGCTCTCCTGAATCCATCATAAGGTTCAACAATTGTAAAAATATAGCCTGTTGCTCAGTATTCAGTTTTACAAACACTCTGGGCTCAACTTCATATAAATTTACTATAAGTTCTTCCAGTTCTTCTCTCCTCCTGATTTCCCAATCCGAATCACCAAAAGTTGGAAAAACCTGATCTTTCTTATATTTGTCTATCATTTTATAAGCTTGCTCTTTTAAAAAAGGACGACGTTTGTCTTTCAAAAAAGCATTAAGCCTATCTATCAATTCTTTATAAGTTTGTTTTGCCTCTTTATTCTCAAACAATGAGGGGGAAATGCTCATGTCCTCTTTACATTCTAGCATCTCTTGCTCAAAAAAATCATCAACTACAACAACACTATGCCAAAAATCATCTCCCTTCTTATTCAGCAATGTTGTTTTTGTTGCTTTTACATCCAAAGAGTCATTCAAAAAATAAAACCTCGAATATTCATCATTAGGTTTTACATTCCATTGTAAGTACTTGCAATTAAAAGTTTTTGATCCTATATTGATACAAACAGGAGCATTCTCCTCAATAATTGAATTATATTCAAGTTCATTTCCGTTTATTATAATCTTAAACTCAGAGTTAAGTTCTAAATACCAAGCAAATTCTGCTTTTAAAAAGGGAACAAGTTTCTTGTATATAAATGCCGAAGACATATCTTCCGACAAACTTTCAAATTTTACTTTTGTTCCCTTTTTCTCGGTTGTCTCGGAAACATCATTTGTATTATATTTTGTCAGATTTTCACTAATAATACTAATCTCATAATTGTAATTTTTCCCTTTCTTGTCGTATGTTGTACTCCATACCGCTTTATTTGCAAATTTAAAGAAAGTCAATCTACCATATCCGTTTTTTCCTCTTACGAAATCCCCATCATCAGAGGCATGCTTTTTCTGAGATTCTAGTATTGGCCTAAACTTATATTGCAATTCATCATAATTGATTCCATTACCATCATCTACTACAGTAATAGACTTTAACGTGTCCAATTCTTCCGATTCAACCTCAAAATCAATTCTAACAATCTTTGCTTTAGCATCAAATCCATTCCAAATATATTCGGCGATTGCTTTTTCTGGTGTATATTTTTTTAGCATTCTTCGAATACCGGTCGATGATAGTTCTACTGATTCTGATTTCATGATTCTACTTTTTATAATTACTTTTATTTCAATTCTTATTATTCCTCATTCAACTCATCCCCCATGCGATACTTAATATCGTAATTGATGATGAAATCCAATTCCTCTTCCGTGAAACCATAATGTTTTGCCAACACTTTGTCTATCTCGTCAATGATGGGCTTGGATTTTTTTGGTATTATGCATTGAATTGTAAGTGTGTCGTGAGAAAATTTCATAACACGATATTCTGAAGTTTCTTTGAAACTTTCCATTAAAGAACAAGAGAGTTTATTTACTTCTCTACTTGCATTACAAACTAAAGAATCAAAGGGAATAGGGAATGCTTCCACCTCACGCTTGTTCAAATTGCGACAATCAGAGTAAATGGTAAAAAACCAAAAAAACAGATTTGAATTAAGTGCCAATAATGCTATGTCAGCATCACTTTTTGTGTCAAACTTAAGAAGTTTAAGTTCTGAAGGATCTCTTAAACAGCCATCATTACTACGTATTTCTGGTGTGAAATTCAGAACTTGAACGAAAGACCCCAATTTACGTGTATAATAAATTATTGAATTACCATTTTTTACCATTTTTGCTATAAGGGTTTGACATTGTTTCATCTTTTCTAATACTGAGCACTCAATTCGAGAATGAAGTTTGGGTTTTGAACCACTAATGTAACCTTTATGAGTTGGCAAATAATCTATCGTCTGAAATATTGTTCCTCGTTCCTTTTCATTCCATTTCTTATATCCAGTACTAAACGAATTATTTGAATTAGACTGTTGAGAAAAAAGATGTATGGAAAGACGAATGTGTTCTAGTTGTTCGAACAATCTAGACGGACGGTCATTATAATTTGAATACCAATGAGTATGGCGTTGGAAAAGTGAATGTAAAGCAATATAACGTTCCGTTGAAACAGACGATACCGGAACAATGAATCCCATTTTACCATTTAAGTATGAAAGCGATTCACTTCTTTCCATTATAGGTGCATATAAATTTCCACACGATAAAGTTTTATAATAAACTGGTATCACATATCCTCTAACTTCTTTCAATTCCAAATACGGCGGATTACCAATAATCACATCAAAACCACCGTTGCCATTGATAATCTCGTAAAACTCAGCGAGCCAGTGGAACGGTTGGTGTGAGGTTAGCCAAGAATCGTAATCAGCATTCTCGCCCACTGTGGCTACAAACAGACGGCGATTGAGCAAGTCGTTCAAGGCCACCAAACGGTCTTTCAACTCATTTTTAGCACGCTTAAATGATGCCATGTCATCGCCTTGCGTGAGCTGTATGTGCTTGAAAGTGTCGTAGGTATGAGCCACCTTGTCCGTCTCTTCCTCTAGCTGTTGCTTTAATTCCTGATTGGCCAACTCTTCCAATATGTCACGAGCAAAGCTTAGGTCGCTTTCCAATTCCGCTTTGGTGGCATAACCCACAAGGGTATTGCCACAACGGATATTAAAGTCGATGTCGGGCAAAGGATCAAGCCCCAAGTTGGGTTGGCGCTTGTCAACCTCCACCACGGCCACCATCTTCAGGAAGAGCCGCAACTTGGCAATTTCGGTGGCCTCCACCATAATATCCACACCGTAAAGGTTGCGTAGGATAATGCTTTTGTAGATGAAGTATTGGATATTGCTGCGATACTTGTGCTCAATCTCCTGCAACTCATCCTTAAATAGATTGGGGTTCTGCTCATGGAACTCCTGCATCCGCGTGATGCAGACCTCATACAAAGGCTCTAAGATGTTGAGCGCAGCAAAGAGGAATGCGCCAGAGCCACAAGTGGGGTCGAGGATGGTCACCTTTTGCAACTCGGCATAGAAATGCTTGATGAACAGATGGTCTTTGGTGGTGTTCAGGAAATCAGCCACAAATTGGCGGATGTCGAGATTGTAGGTGATGAAGTCGTTAATTTCGACAACCTGACCGTTTTCGATTTTTTCCTTGATGTCGTTGTAGCGATTGAGGCGTTCGATGGTCTCGCGCCAAATTTCTGTGGGCAAGGCAAACGCTTCTGGCGTGCGGTCGTTCCAATGGGAGCGACGTTCAAGCAGGTTGGGCTTTGTGGTATCGATACCAACGGCAATCTCTTCGGGAATCGCCAAGCCCGCGCCTTTCTTTACGGCATCGAAGATGTAGCGGTCACTGCTCTCTTTGAGGTATTGCCACACTGCGCCATTGGGTTTGAATGGCTTTTCATCATGCTTGCGCGTGGCTTCCATCAGGTAAGGCACAATGGTGTTGCGGCCGATGTATTCGGTGATGTCCTCCTTGGTGTAGTAGGCTCCCATCTGGGCGCGGTCGTTGATGTATTGCTCGAAGATGTAACCTAGCACATCAGGGTTGATGTCTTTGCCTGTCGCTGTCAGGCGGTCGTCAAGATGCCAATGCCATTTGTCGAAGAAATTGAATAGGCTGATGAAGGCATCATCGGCAATGTCGAGACCGGCATAGTCTTGTTCCAACTGATGCACGTCGAACATGCCGCCGTTGAGGTAGGGAATACGGCCATAGACATCCTCAAAGCTGCGGTTGTGCTTGGGCGCGTTCAATCCGCCATGAAACAGGGTTGTCAGAAAGCCTTTGTAAAAACTGCTGAAAAAGCGGTTTTCACCCCGCTCTTGTTGCGTCCATTCCAATTTGTGGCGCAGATAGTCCACATCACCATCCAAGAAGCCTTTTTTCTGTATGAAATAGCAGAACATCAAACGGTTGAGCATTACCGAAGTGTACCATTGCTTGTTGCGGTTGTCCTTATCGGCAATCTGGTCGTCAATGCCTGAAATGAACTTGGCAAAATTGGTATGCTCTTTCTTGAATCCGGCATAGAAATCTTTGGTGATCTTCTCCGAATTGACGACAAAAGCGGCCTGCACCCGTTCCACGACATCCATAATGGTGGTGCGCTCGTCCAAACCGAACGACAAGCCTTCCATTTTCTCAAACAGAAATTCGGCAGCCTCTGCACTTGCGTACTCCACAATCACAATGTCGCGCTTCTCCACTTTTTTCACTGGCACTGCCCACAGATGATGGCATGTGCCTTTTTGCATAAAGATGCAGATATAGTCGTTGGCGGAGCGGCGCAAACGCGTGTCGAGTTTCTTGCAAAACGAGGAAGTGGGAACCACATCCACGAGACAAGTGAGCACTTGAAAGCCACTGCGCTCTGCGATCAGATGAAAATCGAATGAGGTTTCATCCACGGTGATGTCGAAGAGCGTTTGCCCTTGTGGGTTGTTCCAGCCCATTTCCGTAATGAACAGCTCGTGGAAATTGCCGTCCGAAAGGTGTTCGTTGAATGTTCTTCTGTTCATGCTTCAAACGTGTTTTGCGAACTTCATGATTTCTCTTTCCTGTATTCTTGTGCAATCAAGATGGAACGGTTCAGTTTATCTATGAACCACTGTTTGTCGGGCAGCCATGTCGTGTATTGTCCGACTTTGATATTATCCTCATCCAACATGAGGAGTTCAATATGTTCGGTGTTGCCTTCACTGCAAAGCAGCAAACCAATGGGCGGATTTTCGTCGGGTTGCATATCATATTTCTGCAAATACTTCAGATAAAGCTCCATTTGGCCTTTGTATTGCGGCTTGAACTTGCCTAATTTCAAATCTATGGCAACCAAGCACTTCAGTTTTCTGTGATAAAACAGCAAATCAAGATAATAGTCCGTGCCATCGATTGTAAAACGCTTTTGCCGTTCAAGGAAAGCAAAACCTTGTCCCAATTCCAGGATAAAGCTCTCCAGTTGCTTGGCTATGGCATTCTCAAGTTCATCTTCAGAGTAATAACCGCTTAACCCTAGAAAATCAAGGACATATGAACTCTTCAACACGACATCGGGTTCTGCGTGTTGTGGGGTAATCCGATTAAGGGCATTGGTGATTTCGTCATTTGGCTTGGCTGCAATGATCGAACGCTCGTATGCCATTCCATCCTGTTTGTCGCGTAGTTGCTTGACACTCCAATGCTCTGCAATGCCCATTTGTTGGTAATACAAGCGTTTCGTTGCATCTTCAATGGTGATGAGTTCAATGAAATGACTCCAGCTTAATGTTTGCGACAACATCGCAAACATTTCCTTGTCGTTATAAATACGGGCAACCTTCATCATTCTTGTCAGCGCGGAATAGGTATAACCTTTTCCATAGCGTTCCATCAATCTTTGCGACAGCGTCGCAAGAATCTTTTGACCATAGGCAGAATAGGTCTGGTAATCCATGTCGTCGATGATGAACTTTCCCACATTCCAAAACGTCATACTTGATTGCGCATTGACATAGACGGCCACCTGCCGCATGGAATTGTCAATGATTTCAGACACGCCTTCAAAAAGGTGGTCGCTGACTTGTCCTATCAAGTTGGAATCTGCAATTGCTATCGTATTGTCCATTTTGCGAAACGAATAAGAAGGTTAAACATCAACTCTCTGCTTTCAGTCCCATCGAACAAATGATGACGGGGTCTTTGTGTTTGGTCTTGTCTTCATCAACGCGACAAAGGTTGCCATTCTTGTACATCTCGACGACTGTGTCCACAATGTCGTCTTGCGAACTGTTGCGCAACATACGACCAAGGATGAACTTGGAGTTTTCAAGCAAAGGATAGTTGTAGATTTGGTCGATGGCAAATTTCAAGAACCCTTTCTTGTCTTGGTTGAAGATGTCGTCGGGTTGCTCGTAGTAATGGTTCAGCAATTCGTAAATTCGGCGTTTGGTGCTGAATCGGCTGCCAAGGATACCGCCAACATTGGTGTTTTCAGTTCTGATGCTTGTGACAGCCTTGTCAACCAATTCCAAGTGGTTGTCTTGTGGTTCCAAGCGAGGCTCATCGATGGTGCAAGCCATGGCTTGAAGGATGCGTTTCTGGGATTGGCTCACCATCTCGCCCTTGGAGTTGTACCATGAAAGCACATCAAAGTCATTGTATGTTCTTGCGTAGGTAATTACACCATCTTCCAAGCTATTTGATGCGGCCTTGGTGGAATAAACAATATTGCTCAACTCTGGGATAATCTGTTTCAACTTAGGATTGGCATCGGTGGCGTTTTTCCAGATTTGCCATGCCTGCGACCCAAGGTCAACTTCGGCATCATCCTCATCCTCATCCAAACTACCGCTCTTTTCGTTGTACATGTCGCGCAGGTTTTGCTCGTTGCCTTCAAAAAAGACTTCATCACTACCGACAATATGGGCGTTTTCATTGATGCGGTCGTTCAACCTACGGCGCAAACGGATAATCTCTTCCACCTTGTCAGCGGGGAAGAACGAATAGCAGTAGATTTGTTCAGAACTTTGGTCGATACGGTCAACACGGCCAGCACGCTGAATCAGTCGGATGATAGCCCAAGGCAAGTCATAATTGACAATGACGTGAGCATCCTGCAAATTCTGACCTTCACTGAGCACATCCGTTGCGATAAGCACTCTCAATTCATTTTCCTTTGACACTTCGGCCTTGTTGCTAATCGGTGAAAAGCGGTCGACAATGGCTGTGGGATTCTGCGAGTTGCCTGTCGCCTTGTCGATTTGTGTCAAGCCACGCTTTTTCAACTGATGATAGACATAGTTGGCCGTGTCGGAATATTGGGTGAAAACGATCACTTTTTCGCCTTTGTGCGTCTTATTTATCAAATCTTCCAGCTCATCCAATTTCTGGTCGGTTTTTGGATTCCAGTCGCCGCACAAATTGATCATCTTGATCAAGGTTTCACAGTCCTTGTTAAGTTTTTGTTTCAGTGTCCGCTTGAAATACTTTGAATCAATCCATTGGACATTGTTCTTCCCAACCAGGCTGTTGTAATACTCCTCTGCCTTTTGCATATATACCTTCATGTCGTTGGGAATTTGAATAAGGTCGTCACCAGAGGCGCGTTCTTCCTCATCATTATCATGCTCAAAGATGTCGTTGATGTCGGCGTCATCCAAATAATCCTCGGGGAAAGTGTTTTCATCTCCAATAGGCAGAGGGAGTTTGCTTTCGATGGCATAAATGAAAACAGCATTGCGCAAGATATGGCGGAAGATGGTGAGCAGGAAAGAGAAGCCGCTGCTGTCGATACGCTTGAAGAAGGTGCTTTTGCAAAAACCCATCATCCGTGCTCCGGCACGAGATAAGTTTTCAATGATGTTCTTCTCGAACTTGGAGGCTTCTTCGGCTTTTTTCTCGTCCAAATAATGTATCAAGCCATAGCGCGGCAACTCCAGGCTCTCCATCATAGCAATCATGCTTTCGGAATACAAACGGCTGTATTGGTCGCCTGCCACAGTCTTGAATTTGATGGCCTTTGGAACGCGGTCGGGGAAATAGGATTTGTGTCCGTCCTTGAACTCCAAATACTTGCGGCCGTTGCTTGGGTCGGTCTTGGCATAGTTCTCTTTGATGAAAGTACGAGTGCGACGCACCAAGAACAGTTTCATCAGTTCCTGCCAATCCTCCTGACATTCGCTTCGCTCAAAAGCCTTGATGCTTCTAATGAAGTCCTCATGCCTTTCGTTGAATTTTCTTTCGCCGCCCAATTGTCGGATATAGGCCTCAGGGCGGATGCCCAGGTCAGCATCATCATCAAGGAATAAGCGAAGTTGGTTGCTCAAATCACTATAGTGCTTGTTGTAAGGTGTAGCCGTGAGTAAAAGTACCTTGCAATCCTGCTTTTGAATGAGGCTTTTAATGTTCTTGTAGCGGACGCCCTGATTGTTGCGCAGATTGTGGCTTTCATCAACGATAATCAAACGATAATAGCGGGCGTTGTCAACATCAATCTGTTTGGCCATCGACATAATGTCCGCCTTCAAATCGTATTGGTTGCGATATTTAGCCCACATTTCCTGCAAGTTGGCTGGACAAATAATCAAAGTGTTGCTCCCGAAACTGTTTTCGTACATCTTGGCAATAGCACAAGCGGTAATGGTCTTTCCCAAACCGACCACATCGCCAATCATGGCACCTCCGCGTTTGTCGTTGTTCAGGTGCCGTGCAGCAATCTTGACAGCGGTTTGCTGGAAATCGAACAATGAGCTTTTGAACTCCTGAGGGATGCTGAACTCTTTGATGCCCAGACGAGCCTCCTCGCTGAGATGGTAAGCCGTCTTCAAATAGATATAATAAGGTGGAATTATCTTTTCTCCAGCCCAACTGTTATCAATGATTTCGATGAGTTCTTTGGTAATATCTAAACAGAACTTGTCCTCCCAACGGTCATCAAACCATCGTGACAGCTTTTCGGCGCTGTCGCTATCGCCAAACTCGGCATTCAGTTCACCTTGTTTGGTTAAGCCAGAGTAGGTCAGGTTGCTGCTTCCCATGATGGCTTGTATCTTGTTGAAGTTGTCGTCAGGCCGATGCGCAAGATACAGCTTGGCATGAAGCGGCTCACGCAGGTACAACTTAACACACACCTTTTCATCCTTCATTTGAGCGGAGAGGCGACGCAGGGTGAATTCATCCTGTTTGGTCGGCAAGCCCAGTTGCAGTTGTCTCTTAAAGTCGCGGGCTATTTCCAACTTGCATTGGGCAACATAGTTGGGATCTGGCAAGGTCTTTCCAGAATACAATTCCCGAATCAATTCTTCGGCGGGTCGATGCATACCTATCAACAAACGGCATTTACGGAAAACTCTATCATCGTTTTCGTAAACATAATCTCCTTCGAGGGTATCCACCTGGTCAACCACAATATTCCAACCCCTAAGATTGAAATACCCCACGCAGAAATCCACTCGTTTTACACCAATATTAGTGATAATACCTTGTAACCCTTCAGAGAACTTGGTGTCTATATTGTCGTATATTCTTGCCATAAGATTCTTATTTCATACACGGGTTTCAAACTGCAATATTAGCAAATTTTCTCGAGAGAAAGTACGTGTTTCTGAAAAAAGGAGCAAGTAACAAGATATAGGTCTTTTCATCAAGCCGTTCGGAATTTCCGAACAACTGCTCCAAATAAAGACGGCATCTAAACAATATAATGAGAAAGGACAATTCTAGTTGTTGCAAATAATACAACAACTCGACCTGAACCTATCGGAAATTCCGACAAGTTGGTTCTGTATTCAACATTGGATATGGAAAGGACGTTTCTTCAAAATTTTCCGTATTATTGCATCCCCAAACTATACCCTTGACAAAATGAAAAAGCTTTTCATAGTATTAGCCGCCTTTCTGTTTTGCGGCAGCCTACAAACCCAAGCACAAAGCGAAGATGTTACGCTTTATTTCAGCACGGAAGAGATGCCTAATCTCATCAAGTGCCTGCCTCCGCCGCCCGACACCCTCGGGATTGACTTCGCCCGCGACGTCATGCACTATATGTGGGGCAAGACACAACGCAACGATCCGACCCGTGCCGCCATCGCCTTCCGCGATGCTGCATGGGATTACGATTCGCTTTTTGCACAGTTCAGTGTGCCTTTGGGCCTTGAGATCTCTAAGGAAGGCACGCCCGAGATATACAAGTTTATGGTGAACAGCCTGTCTACCATTGACCAGACACGACTCGAGCCGAAGGCCTTCTACCACCGCAAGCGTCCTTTTGAGCGTTTCCGCGAACACATGCTCACGGTGTATGAAGAGCAGCACCTGTCGGGTCAAGGTTCCTATCCTTCGGGGCATAGCCAGCGTGGCTATGCGGCGGCGCTGCTGCTTTCCGAAGTCAACCCCGCCAACGCCGACACCATCATGGCACGAGGTTTCATGTATGGCGAGAGCCGCGTCATCGTGGGTGCCCACTGGCAGAGTGATGTCGAGGTGAGTCGTCTTGCTAGTGCCATCGGAGTGGCACGCCTGCATACCAGTCCCGCTTTCCTTGAACAACTCGACAAGGCCCAGACCGAGTTCAAGCGGCTGACGGGAGCATTGTTGCCTACCGATGATGCCAGCCAGTTCGTGAACATTACCGATGTCGTCCCCGATGCCATCCTCGAGATCCGTTACTACAGCACCTATAACTTCGTTGGCACTCGCGTGGACGGCTATGAGGAACCAATCGCCTTGCTCACCCGTCAGGCGGCCGACAGTCTCCGCGCTGTGAGCGACGACCTCATGAAACAAGGCTATCGTTTGAAAATATTCGACGCCTATCGGCCTCAGTGTGCCGTCGACCATTTCGTGCGTTGGGCCGCTGATGTCAACGATACGCTCATGAGGTCTTATTTCTATCCCGATGTGCCTCGCGACCAGCTTTTCAAGTTGGGCTATATCGCTGAGAAGAGCGGACACACGCGCGGCTCTACCGTCGACCTCACCCTGTTCGACATGGCTACGGAAAAGGAAGTGGACATGGGTGGCACTTTCGACTGGTTCGGGAAGGAGAGCCATCCCGATTTCGGCGGCAACCCCAACACGGGGAAATACAAGCCCAATGACCGTATCACCGCCGAGCAGTTCCGCAACCGCATGATACTGCGCGAGGCCATGCTGCGCCACGGTTTCAAGCCCATCGGCGAGGAATGGTGGCACTTTACGTTGAAGAACGAGCCTTTCCCGAATACTTATTTCACTTTCCCGGTGAAGAAACTCTAAAGAGGCCGTCATAGGAACATAAATGAAAGCGGTGCGCATCAATCGAAGCGCACCGCTTTATTATTGCCAGAGGCTCGTGCTTTATTCTTCCACATGCGTAAATTGCTTCGACACCCAAAGCAAGTTGCCGTAGTATTCGATTTGGTAGAAGTCGCCTTCCTCGCCGAGAAACGGGAACCGCTCGCCTACTTTGGGGTGGCGGTTGCTGCCGTCTGGCCATTTGAAGGTGTCGGCACTCGTCGAAGGTCCTAATCTCAAACGAAGATTCGAGCCGTCGATGACGACATGGTATTCTGGGCCTCCCTCAAACTCTTCTTCTTCATATAATCCATCTTCGCTTTCCCAATAGTAGTCTTCCATGTTGAACACATACTCTGGATGGTACGCTTTGAAAATGGTGTTGAGAGCGTCATAAAAATAGTCTATGGTGCCGTCGGCCCAGCGTCTTGCCCAAAAGTATAGGAAATTCTCGTTGGAGCCGTTGCCCGTCCAAGAGTCAACATCGATACGCATAATGCTATAGAATTGGCTGGAGATATCGGATTGATAGCCATGGTTTTCCACGATTTTACGGAGAATCTCTTCCCTGGCCTGTTCCGTGCTTCCGTTATAATCCAACCATTTGGGAAGGTCGTTGGAGTATAACGCGTCGTGGTACGCCATCATGATGAGCATCTTGTCGTAGAGGTATTCGTCCACCAAGGGTTTGCTCGCCTCCACGAACTGCTTGTCGGCGACCACATTTTTCGCAAGGTTGGCAAGATACTGAATGGCTTTGGGGTTGTAGTGCCCAAACTCGTCCTCGTTGTCGAGGTCCCACTGTCCGTCATGATGCGGTCCCGATACGTAAAGAGGAGCGGGGAGCATCTTTTCAAGTTCTTTCAGTGAGATCAGAGAGGCGAGATGGCTTCCTGTGACCCGGATGCCACATTCAGGCCAGTAGTCGAATTCGTCTGTCAGGGTATGGCTAGTTTTGTCAAGGTTCATGGCGGCGTCTTTAAAACGCTGAGTGTTGTTGTCACCACCCATGAAGGCACTGAATACTAATACAGTAACGATAGCCGAAAAAGTCACGGCCATCTTCGAAAAGATAGATTGTTTTGCCATGATAATGATGTGTTTGAATGCCCAAAAATACGACTTTTTAGCAAATGGATGAGAAAAGATAGTACTTTTTCCCTTGCCAAGTGTTGCGTTCCTCCATCCGCTTTTCAATCTTGGACAGCACCTCGTCATAGCGCAGTTTCATCCAAGGTTCTGAAACCAGATAGCGTGGCGGCACCTCGCCGGCAAAACGCTCGATGACGATGTCAGGATTAAGGCGCTCGGCAAAGTCAATAACGAAATCGATATATTCTTCCAAGTCAAAGAGATGAAAATGCTCAGGATGCTCAAGGTATTCTTCCGCCATCTTAGTGCCTTTGAAGATTTGCAGTTGATGGAACTTAACCGTGGTCAGAGGGAGTTGCGAAATGATGTCAGCGGCATCGAGCATCATGGTCTTGCTCTCGCCGGGAAGACCGAAGATGAAATGTGCCCCACAGGGGATGCCATGTTCTGCGGTCATGCGGATGGCACGTTCCGCCGTGGCAAAGTCGTGACCTCGGTTGACGCGTTTCAAGGTCTTGTCGTAAACGCTCTCCACGCCGTATTCCAGCATGACATAATGCGTTTGCTGTATCTCGTTGAGGTACCCCAAAAGGGTTTCGTCAACCAAATCTGGTCTAGTCCCGATGACAATGCCGATGATTTGTGGGGTTTCTTCGGCTTTTGAAGCCATAGATACACTCGCCTCGCCGTGCATGTCATACCGTCCGACGGTAGGAGGGAGCGTATCTATGCACGGCGAGTCTCGGTATGACATGGCTTCAAAAGCTTCTGCATAAATCCTTTTCAACTCCTCCAGCGGTTTGTAAGTATTCGAAAATGGCTGAAAATAAGCCAAATACTTGTTTGCCCGACGATAACGCCGTTGGTGGAATGCAATGCCTTCCTCAATTTGCTTCTTGATGGACTTCTCAGGTTGGCAATACGATGGGTTGAAAGCCTCATTGCTGCAAAAGGTGCAACCTCCTGTGCTGATTTTCCCGTCACGATTGGGACAACTGAAACCCGCATCAATGCTGATTTTCTGCACACGACCTCCGAACTGCTTCGTGAAGTAGTTGCTGTAGCTGTTGAAACGCCGGTTGTCGCCCCAAGGATAGGTCATGGTCTGGAATATTCGGGGTTGTTCAAAAAACTCTCGTCCGTTAGTGTATGCAAAAACGCCTTTAGTTGGGCTTTCTCCAAATCGGTGAGCCGCACACCACCATCCATCACATGATGCATCAGCGGGTTGATGTTCTCTGAATCTTTCACGCCCTCGCTGTAGAAGTCGATGACCTCGTCCAAGGTGGTGAAACGCCCATCGTGCATATAGGGCGCCGAGACGGCAATGTTGCGGAGGGTAGGGGCCTTGTAGGCACCACGGTCCCAATGGCTGCCCGTAACGGCAGAGCGGTCTTCTGGGTCGTTGAACTCGTCGTCCAAGCCGTTGTTGTAGAATAAGTTGGTAGTCATCAAGGCCAGACCGCCACCACCATGGCAGTGGAAGCAGTCGGCACCTTCCTCTGTGCAGAAGAGTTCATAGCCGACCATTTCATCTTCAGTAAGTTCTTCTTCGCCAAGTAGATAACGGTCGAATTTGCTGTCGGCAGAGACCAAACTCCTAACGAATTGCGCAATGGCTTTTTCTACATTTACAAAGGTAATGTGGCGGTTGCCAAAAGCCTTCTCGAACAATTCGGGATAATCGGAGGTTCTCTGTAGATATTTAACGACCTGATTGGTGTCTGAATTGATTTCAACGGGGCTTGTGACTGCCGCTAGGACCATGTCCTCCAAGGTGGCTACGCCGCCGTTCCAACCCAATCCCGTGCGGTTCCAAGCCAAGTTGACCAAAGGGAGCATGGCATGATGGGTGTTGGTCGGCGCGCCGAATTCAAAACTGTTCTCTTGATGATGGCATGAGGAACAACTGCGGATGCCGTCAGTGCCATCGCGACCCGATAGCCGTGCATCGTAGAAGAGTTTCCTGCCCAACGCCACACCTTCCTCGGTCATAGGATTGTTGTCGGGAACATTGGTTCTAGAAGGAAAATAGGAAGGTCGGGCAAGTTCGTATGGTATGGGTTGATAAGGTTCCTCGTGTACAGGATGGCATGAAACAATAATCAAAAGCAGAACCCCAATCGCCATTATGGTCTTTATAACCTTCATCGCCAATTCACCTATCTTTACAACTTCAAATCGTGAATCCTCTGAATCCTCTTCTTCGTGTTTTCCCAATTCCAAAAATGCGGTTGGGGCGACCCTTTCCGCATCACTTTCCTGAGTTTCTCAGCAAGTTGTTCTTTCTTTTCCTTATCCATATCGTTTTTGTATTCAGAAGGTTTTCCGATTTTGAACACGTCCTGTCCGTTTCCGTTGAGCAACCGTTGTGCGTTTTGGTTCTGCATGATGCCGCTACCCATATCGTTGAAGTCGATGGTGTTCGGATTGCGGAACCAGTTGTCGATAACCATGGTCAAATCCAAATGGTTTTCTGTGTTTGCCTTGACATTGAAGTTGATGGGCAACTCCACGATGAAATAATTTTGGTAGAATTGGGTGAGACTTCCGTTTTGCCCGATGCCAAGATGTACGGCGAGAGGCTTGAGCCGGCCCTCACCCCCTGCATATTTCCCGTTCAATTTCATATAGTGGTAACCCCCACCCAACATGTCGGGCCAGAACATGTCTGATTCAGGTGGGTCATTGAACAGTCCTGTCTCATTGTCGGTTTCGTCGAGACCAAAAGTGAAACGCATGGCAGTGTAATGCCCTACAGGAACCTTCTTCCCGTGAAGCACTTGACTCTCAGGGATGTCGGTGTCAATGTAGAAGATGTGTTCCGTCAACTCTGCAACGGAATCTGTCGCCTCACGCTGACGCAAGGTGTGCCATTCTCCATTCATATCGAGCAATTGGATGTTCGACAAAAACCATTGTATCTCGGTGATGAGGAACAGATTGCCAGCTTCGTTGGTATAGCACAAGGTGTCGGTAACCAACGCCGTGCCATTGGTCTCATAGTCGATGCTGAGGTCGACATAGGCGCACTCGTTGTGCTTGGCGCACGACATGACGCATAGGGCTAGCAATATGAGGATGAGTTTTGGTTTCATCTTTGTCGAATTCGGGTGCAAGTATACAAAAATTCTGCCAAAAATGTGTAACTTTGCCGCTCAAAAACAGAAAAACAATGGCAGAGTTTAAGATTGGCGATAAAGTGAACTTCCTCAGCACCGTGGGCGGAGGCAAGGTCACGAAGATCATCGACTCCCGCATGGTGATGGTCGAGGTAGAAGACGGTTTCGAAATTCCCACTTTGATTACGGACTTGGTGCTTGACTACCGCTCGATGCCTGCCCCTTCGAAGCAGCAGGAAACCGTCGACAAGGTGCAGAAGGAGGTTCAAGGGCAAGAGCTTCTGAAACAGCAGCAGGCCGAGGAGGCCCGCAAGGGAGGTTTGCGCCGTTTTGCGAAAGAGGCCGAGAAAGAAGGTGTCTATATGGCCTTTGTGCCGCACGAACAGCAGTGGCTCCTTACAGGTCCGCTCGATGTGGTACTTGTCAACCACACACCTTACGAGATGCTCTACACATTCACCATCAAGGAGGAAGACAAGTTCGCCAATGTGGATTACGGCCAAGTTGACAAATATGAGAAAATCGTCATCGAGACCATCTCGCGCGATGATCTGGAATACTGGCTTAACGGTGTCGTTCAAGCCATTTTGACGGCTGAAACCTCTGATTGCGTGCTGCTTCCGTTGAATGCACCTTTCTCGTTGCGTGTGGGGCGTTTCATGAAAGAGGGCAGTTATCTGCCGTCGGGCATCCTCGGAGAGAAGTCGGTGATGATCTGCCTGTCGGAGTTGATTGCTCTGAAGCATGGCGACGGCAACTTCACGAAGATTCTTAAGGAAGGTGTGGGCACTCAGGCGCCGGCTAAGACGCTTGTGAAGCAGGAGTCTCCCATTGACAAGCACAGGACCGCTCCTGGAGAAGCAATAGTGGATTTGCATATTGGTGAGTTGGTCGACAATATCTTAGGGATGTCGAGTCACGATATGTTCAAGATACAAATCGACTATTTCAAGCGGATGCTTGAAAGCGCCATCGCCGCTGAGTATTCCAAGGTGACGTTCATCCACGGCGTGGGCAACGGCGTGCTGAAGAATGCTATCATCGAAGAACTGAAGAATTACCATAACACCGAGAATCGTATGGCCAGCATTGCCAAGTTTGGTGTTGGTGCCATCGATGTCATCATTACAGAGAAGAAATGAAGCGAGTATTATTGATAGGATGGGCATTGCTGCTGCTCGCTTCGTGCGCGCCCAAGGAAGATGCCTTCTTTGGCCGTTGGACCGTTGACAAGGTGAATGTGGAATTCGACGAGGAATGGGCCACGCCTGAGATGGTGCGACAAGTGGGTGCGATGGAGAAAAATAACGCCGTTATCATTAGTGCCGACTCGCTGCTGGCGTTCGTCAACGAAGGTGACACAACCCTATACCGCTGCTCGTTGCGCGGCAATAGAATCTTCTGCAACGGCGAGTTTTGGGGAAACTATGAAAAAGGTGCTATAATAACTGAGACCTCCTCGCCGATGGGTAGCGTGAAGGTCTCGTATAAGAAGTCGAATCAGTGAGCCCGCTGGGAATCGAACCCAGAGCGAAGGAACCGGAATCCTTTATTTTATCCATTAAACTACGGGCCCTTGCCTTTTTTTGCGGTGCAAAAATAGGAAGAATTTGTTTTGGTCGGGAGGGTGGCACGCAAATTTGTTTCCTTTTCGGTAGAGGAAAAAGCTTTAGTAAATTCGGTATATGAGTTCAATGCTGATGTAACGGCTATTTTCCTTATACGAACTATACGAGATGTAATATGGATTATAGGTATAGTTGTCCTCTTTGTTCCAATTGAAGATGTCGTATGCATTTACCAGCACCGAAAGGCGGTTGCTGAAGAAATCGGCACGAAGACCGAAATCGATGCCGTAGGCGGTTTGGTTCGTGGCAAAAAGGGTTTGGGTGGGAGAATTGTAATAGGCGGTGGCGTGTATTTCGAGTTTGTCCCAAAGTTTCGCCCAGGTGCTCAGACGGAGGTTGTACGCCCACAACTCGCTGACGATGACGCTATCTTGGGTCTTGTCATATAGGGTCTCAATATAAGAGTCAAACACATTGGCATCCAGTCGGACGTTGAAAGTGGCGTTTGGACGATACGTGATGTTGAACTCACCACCGGTTTCGAAATACTTGTTTAAGTTGACAGGTTGACTGTATTTCACCCAACGTCCCCAAAGGTCATTGTAGGCTATGTCAGTCACTTGGTTGATGGCATTGATTGAATTGTTGAAATAGCCTTTCACATTGATGGAACCGAGTCGTTCCCAATATTTCGACCACGACAATTCAAAGGCGTCTATTAAAGTGGGCTTTAGTTTTGGGTTGCCGGTTTCAAAGTACTCTTCTTCGTACGAGATGCGTCTGGTGAAATAACGCACCCAAGGGAAACTAGTCTTGCGTGTGTAACTTAAACTAAAATTATGCTGTGAATCAGTGCGATACGAGATGTGTAAAGAGGGTAACAAGTCGCCAAAATACAGAAGGGTGTCGTATTCAGGTGTGTCAAAATAGCGTAGCTTCGCCCATTTGGCCTCATAACTGATGCCCGGTTTGACAGTCAAACGACCGAAATGATGCTGGAACATGATAAGACCCGACATCTGGTCCCTGCTGAACTTTCGATTCTCCGAGCGTAACACATCGGTGACATATCCGTCGTTACCCAGGGTGTCATATATGCCAATGTTGTTGTCAGGTTTGAAGACGTTGGTGAGACTGACATACAATGCTCCATTTTTACTATAAGGATAGTTGTATTCGATCTTGATGTCACTTCCTATATCAATGAAGTCGTTGGTTTGGCGTATGTTGCGGTTAAGTTGCGGGTGGTTTGTGAACGAACGCGTCTCTTTGGCGGAGGTGCCGCCGAAATCGAAATCAGAATTCGCTTGTATACCCAAGCTATGCCCCATTTCATCGAAACGATGATGCCAACTCATGCCTAGGGCCCCCCAAGCCATGCGCTGATAATCGTCTTTGAGGATGGAATACTCATATTCACCGACGTCGTCGATATATTCCTTCCTGAAAGTGTGGGTGAGATAGGTGTTTTTGCTTGAATTGGGCGTGATGTTGAAAAACATCATGAAATCATTGCGTTCGTCGGGATGGTATTCGCCTTTGAGAAATACTTCTATACCGTAATAGCGCGCTGTGTCATCGCTTTGTGATTTGACATAGTTGGCGGTATCCATGTCATCAATTCTTGTTTCTTCGTGATCCACAAAAGAATAACTGTAGCTGTCGGTGTGCTTTGTGGTGTTGTAGTAAGTGCCTTTCAGGTTGGCAGTGAAGGCATATTTCTTATTACTCCAAATATAGGAAATCCAGGGTGAGAATTCGGGATGAGTGTTCGATTGGATGCCAAAGTTGAGGTGACGTTCGTAACCATTTTCATCATTGGTGATGATGTTGATGACGCCAGTGTCTGTCTCGGTAGAATAGCGTGCCGATGGGTTGGTCATCACCTCGATGCGATCGATGGAGGCTGCTGACATTTGTTGCAGATAGTTTTTTTGGCTTTCTGCATCGAAATGCGAAGGTTTACCATTGATAAACAGTTCCACCTCGCTAACGCCGCGCAAAGTGATGTGGCCTTCGGTGTCAACCTTCACTCCTGGTACGTTCTGCAAGGCGTCTGACAGGGTGCCACTCTGTCCTCCGGGGTCGCGGCTGATATGATACACTACCGTCTCGCCCTCGTTGACGAAGATAGGACTTGCCGGTTCCTGCGCTTGCAGTGTAAAGGTAAGCATTACAAGGAAGAACACGTATGGCAGACGGTTTGCTTTCCGCATTTTTTGAGGTTTTGTTATGGCAAAGATACATAGTTTTTTCTTACTTTTGCCGCTTCAAAACTCATTGTCATGAAAAACGAGAAATTGAAGCAAGAAATCTTGGCCTATTTCTATTTGATTTTAGGCTCGGCTCTTTTCGCTGTCGGCGATGTGATGTTCGTGAATCCCTATCACTTGGCTCCTGGCGGCGTATACGGTCTCGCCAACGTGTTCAATGCCTTGTGGGGATGGAAGATCTCTGTGTCTGGCATTTGCATGGATATCCCGTTGCTGATTATTGGCACAATTATTTTAGGTCCTAAATTTGGCATTAAGACCATCATCTCAGTCATTCTGATACCCGTGTTCACTTTTATCCTTGAAAGTACTTGGGGTTATGCGCCCGTTATCCACGACGGGAACTTTTTCGATGCTGCCTCTCAATCGTCACTCTTCTTTATGGACGGTGAGGTTGAACGTTATTTCATGCCTGATTTCTTCTTAAATACCGTGGTTTCAGGTCTCATCTATGGTTTAGCCATTGGCGTCATTTTCCGCTCGGGTGCCACTTCAGGCGGTTCCGACATTATCTCCATGATTATCCACAAATACACTAAAATCAGTCTTGGAACGCTAGTGTTGATAGTCGACAGCATCATCTCGCTGACCACACTGCTTGCCTTTGAAGATTTCCGTTTGCCCATCTATTCCATCATCCTTATCTTCATCGAAAGCAAGATTATCGATTTGGTAGTGGAAGGCGTAAAGAGCTATAAGACAGCCTTTATCGTTACGGATAAGATTGAAGAGGTGCGTGCCTTTATCCTTAAGGATTTGGATCGTAGCGGTACGGTTTTCGTGGGTAGCGGCCTTTATCAAGGTGCCGAGCGCAAGATGATTTATGTCACCTTGAATCGTTCCGACTTGGTGAAACTGAAAGCTAACCTCCGCTTCCTCGACCCGAATGCTTTTGTCAACGTGATCGAGAGCTCGGAAATCATGGGTAACGGCTTCAAGGCGCTTCCAACTGAATGAATTATAAATACTTAAATATTTACAACTATGAAGAAAACCTTATTTGCAGCAATCGCTTTTATGGCTGTGATGGCTATGGCTTGCCAGAACACGAACAACGGAGGCAAAGAACAAGTCTCGAAAGAAAAAGAAAATGAAGTCCAAATTAAACAACGCGTCGAGCAGATGATGCAAATGCACGAATTGTTTGATGCTGACAAGATCCTCACAGCCGATTTGTTGGCCCTTCAGGAAAAGGCGCAAGGTGTTCATTTTTGGGCCAACTTCTTCCCAGGTTTCCAATGGGACCTCGCCGTGCAGGATGCTTGCTCTGAGAATCGAGGAGCGAAAATTGAGGGCGTCAAGCCTGTAGACTCGCTGCATTGCGATGTGGCCATGCGTTATGTCGACTCGACTTGCTATGATGCTCCTTACACGCTGAAACTCTTAAAGGAGAACGGTGAATGGAGAATTGATGATGTGCTCTTTAATGAAACCTCTCTGCGTGAAGACTGCAAAGACTTCTATGAGGATATGGTGGATAGCTATAGCACAGAAGATCCTAAAGAAATCATGGAATTCTTTGTTGGCGAAGAACCTTTGGAAGCCAATTATACGGATCCCGAGTGCATTTATTACAACAATCCTGAAGCCGTGAAGGGTCTTATTGAAAACATCAAAAACTGCCAAGAGCTTTTCAAGAAGAATCCTGGTTATACCGAAGAGATGGGTAAGCAGATTGATGCGATGATTGAACGCATCTCGGCACACATCTAATCCTTTTGCGAGCGTAGCACTTGCTCAATCGCCACAGGGAAATACGCCTGCTCCAGTTGGTGGATCTTTGCCGCCAGGGAGTCAGGCGTTTCTTTTTCGTCGAGACTGACACGGGCTTGCAAGATGATTTCTCCACTGTCGTAAATCTCGTTGACATAGTGTACAGTGATGCCCGATTGCGCTTCCTTGGCTGCGACTACAGCCTCATGAACATGCTCACCATAGAAGCCTTTCCCGCCATATTTGGGCAATAGGGCAGGGTGGATGTTGACGATGCGTTTCGGGAAGGCCTTGACCAAATTCTCTGGAATCTTCCAAAGGAAACCCGCCAACACAATAAGGTCGACGTGCAGGTCTTGCATCTCCTTGACGAAGGCCTCGCTCTTGAATTCCTCGCGGGTGATCATCCGTAAAGGAATGCCAAGGTTCTTTGCTCGTTCAATGGAATAGGCATTGGGATTGTTGCAAACCACGTTGACGATTTCAACGTCTTTGTTATTGGCAAAGTACTCGGCAATGCGTTGCAGGTTGGTGCCGTTGCCGCTGACGAATATGGATAGTCTTTTCATTCTTTGTATCTTATGGTTACGGTTTCGTTTTTGCCCAAATCGAACCACACTAAATAGCCTTCGTCCACCTTGCGGAAATCGATGGGTTTGCCTTCCACGACGATGGGCTTGGTGCAAAGCAAGGTCAGGCCTTTGATGGCTTCGCCATGGTTGGTAAGGCAGATGGCTCTAATGTTTCTATTGTCAACGATTTGATATTCAATATTGAGCAGTTTCTCGTAATAGTTGAGGTACTTTTCAATGGTGGTTGGTAGGATCTTCTTCTCGTCGCGAAAGCGGGCCAATTGGCTCAAGGCGAAGTTAAAGCCAGGCATGGCTACGGCGGTTCCGTTTTCATTGTACTGCCAGAAGGCGCGGTAAGGATCGCTCCAAGCAGGATAGACATGGGTGATAAATACACTGTGTTGGTCTACGAGGTGTTGAAGTCTTGTGGAATCAAAGAAATAGTACCAATCGCGGTCTTCATTCACTTCCAAAGTTGACGGCGTCGACCACAACAGGAAGTCTTTGTCGCCGTTGGGCAAAGTGGTGATCTGCCGGTTGGGCAGGGCGTCGCCGAAACCGTCGTAGGGCTGAACGAAGTGACTGTCGAAGTTGTATCGCTCCATGCGGTTTTCCTCGTAGTAGGCATTCCAAAGATAGCGCACACCGTTCTTTTTCCATAGTTCAGCGGCATATTGGGGCGATTCGGGGAGGAGGCCGTCGCAGACCAAGTCCTCGCGGTTCTTCTCTGGACCGTTGTTGTAGCCATGGTCGATCCACGACACCGTGCCGAAATGCCGCTTCATGAAACGCATGGCCTTGGGGAACTCGCTCGGGATAGTAGTGTAGACCTCGGGCGAGTGCAGACAGATTTCAAAGCCTTCCTTTTTGAGGGTTTTCAGTAGTTTGTAAAACTCCTTGTCCGTCTTGATGGAGGAGACAAGTCCATGGAAATTGCCCTTGCTAACCACTTCGTTGGTCACGTTATCGGGATTCCAATAAAACACGCTTTTCGTGACGGGGATGTTGAAGTAGCAGAAACCACCTACGGCGTCTTCGGGTTGGGTAATATTTTCGTTTCCAAATAAAACGGCGCGATGTGTGCGCAGGTCGGTCCAGTCGGCGTGTTCGGTGAAGATGAAGGCGCTTTGGTAGCCATCCCACACGGGCATGATTCGAGGTAAATATTGGTATGCATCAAAATACCACGGAGATTCATAAAGCGTAAACTCACCTTTCAGCACGTCGCCTGCCTTTATTTCTCGATAAGAGATATCTTCAAAACAATCCAAAGTGTCCGTTCGCATGGGGTAGTGCAACATCGGATGGTCGCGCCAATAGTCGATATTGAAGCATGCTAATCGTTTTTCAGTATCGAGTTGCAGGGAGGAAATGCCTGTGTTGTGATAGGTAGCAAGGCTTAAGGTATCATCGGAGACAATAAAACCTTCTCGGTCAAGATAATAGGATGTCTGGAAATCGGTTGTGTCGATGTGTTGGTTCCTACGATAAACAGTGAGTTCTCCTTTGGGTAAAGGCAGCACAAATGCCAAGCGAAGTAGTTTGACATCTTTCTTGAACCGCGTTTCGGTCTTGAAAATACTACTCAAGAGACTAATGGGATTCGATGGAAGGTAAACATTAATGTTGGTTTCCACTATGGAAGGATCGTTGACGGTGTCGCCATCTGCATCGATGTATTCAACAATGGGGATGAAGTCTTGTTTGACAATAAGGTTTCGGTTATACGGAGACAGAGAATCTTGCCCAATTTGAGGTTGATAACTCGGCAAAATATCAGTCTTGATTTCTAACTGTGCATCGTCGAAAACCAGTCGTTCCCGGCCTTTGTTCCATACAAAGCTTTTCAATTCGCCCTTGTTATCGAAATAGTCGGAAGGGAAAACAAGGTCAAAGTGGGCCGCCGACCATTCTGCAGTGTCGGAAACGAAATCCTTTAGTAGGTAGGCGTTCCAATAGCGGTTGCCCTTTTCGTCATCGATGGTGAAAACGATCTCTGCATCCGTATCAGCGCTGGCTTTGAAAAGGAAGTCGTACTGGCAGCGGAGGTTTTGGTTCGGTAGTTCCTTGCCAGCTTCAATGACAAACCCCAATCCATACTCGCGCGCGGTGTCGCATACGCAAACAAAGTTTCCTGAACGAGCAGTGCTGTCGGCTGCAATGTCGAGATTCAACCATGGCAGATACCAAGTGTATTGGTTCTCGAAGTCGTTGGTATAGGTCTGGGCGCATAGGGGTGCTATGTGGAGCCAAGCCAAAAGCAGGAAGATGACGGACCTAAGCGCAGTTTTCATTTCGGCTGGTTTGAATCAGACTGCAAACTTAGGAAAAAAAGTTTGACGCTTGGCAGGCTTGGGCATTTTTGTGTCGGGGAAGGGCTTTCGTGAGAGTTTTTTAAAGCCCTATATTAATAAGGTATATTTTGCAAAGCATCTCAAAACTGTTCGTTATTACAAGAAATGTTCGTAAAAACGGAGCAAAAGTGTCGTTTTTGTAGCTGTAAAATGGTCAAAATATGGGCGTTTTTTTGTCTTGCTGGGTAAAAATATGAGAAGAAAACAAAATTATTTATTTTATATATAATTGATAATCAGTAGAATAAAAAAATATTGAAAAATATTTGAAAAAATATGTTGGACTTATTTAGAAAAGTTGTACTTTTGCACCCGCTAAACACGAAGGGGAGACAATGATTATGAAAGAGGTTTAGCGAAGTTCTTTGACAGTCTGAGGCCAGCACAAGACCGGCGCAGCGGGATGCTGCGCAGGGAAAGGAACCTTTCAAGGAAAGGCAAGCACAACAGAACATCAAAGGCGGAACCCGAGATTCAGAGAAAAACAAAAAGCAAGACAATAGTACAACGAAGAGTTTGATCCTGGCTCAGGATGAACGCTAGCGGCAGGCCTAATACATGCAAGTCGAACGGTAAGATCCCCTTCGGGGGATTGAGAGTGGCGGACGGGTGCGTAACGCGTATGCAACCAGCCCCCCTCACCGGGATAGCCGGTGGAAACGCCGGATAATACCGGATGCGCCCGCGGGGAGGCATCTTCCCGCGAGCAAGGCGGCGACGCGGAGGGGGACGGGCATGCGTGCCATTAGCTTGTTGGCGGGGCGACGGCCCACCAAGGCGACGATGGCTAGGGGATCTGAGAGGACGGTCCCCCACACTGGTACTGAGACACGGACCAGACTCCTGCGGGAGGCAGCAGTAAGGGATATTGGGCAATGGGGGGAACCCTGACCCAGCCATGCCGCGTGAGGGAAT
>JAEEGG010002881.1_pt1 | contig 43855 bp, 39 predicted proteins | sample 9134161 | NCBI WGS metagenome assembly JAEEGG01 (sample SAMN16246543, study PRJNA631951) | gut metagenome | biome: gut microbiome; feature: rumen; material: CR-attached | host: Bos | place: Iran: Karaj | collected 2018-10 | reverse complement strand
ACGGGCGGCGGTTCGTCGCTTCCGGGTTTTTTATCGGTTGCGCTGCTCGTTAACGCCATAATGACTATCGACAACATTTTCGGCGTTATCTTCCAGCCTTATTTCGGCAAGCGTTCCGACAGCACCCATACCAAGTGGGGCAAGAGAATGCCTTACATTCTCATCTGCCTGCCGATATGCGCAATCTTTTTCAGCTTGATTCCTGTTGCCGCAACTCTTAAGGCGGGCGTGCTGAGCATTATACTTATGATGACGGTCATCATTTTCTTCAACTTCACGATGTCCGTCTGGCGTTCACCCGTCGTTTCGCTTATGCCCGACTTTACGCCTTCGCACCTTCAGTCCGACGCAAACGCAGTTATCAACATTATGGGCGGCATCGGTCAGATGATAGGCTTCGTAGTCGGTACTATTGCAACGGCGCTTGTCGGTCTTCTCGGCTTTACCTCGATGCAGGAGGCTCTCAAGGCCAAAACCAATACTCTCGGCCAGATACTCGCGACCAATCCCGACGGCAGCGTTGTCGTTAAGTATCTCAACGGCTTTAACCCTGAGCTTGCCGAGTATAAGGAGCATATCGCAAACTTCATCGCTTCGGGCAGAGATAAGCTTTATTTCAACGGCACTGCCTTCTCGTCGGCAGGTGAGGAGAGCCAGCTTGTAGCTCAGAAGATAGCTGCGGTCGGCGCTGACGGCAACCCGATTTACGTAAACTATGCGCCCATCTTCATTGTAGCGGCGGTTATTTCAGTTCTCTGTCTTGTAATTCTCACAATATTCTATAAGAGAAATAAGCAGTACGATCTTTCGAAGGATATCGTCCTTGAAAATGATACGAACGAGGAAAAGCCCAAGAAAATTAAAATCAAGGACCTTCCGATAACAAAAGAGGAGAGAAGAAGCCTTCTCGTTATGCTTGCGGCACTGTTCCTTATCAATAACGCCACTGAGGCCATAGTTCCCAACTTCACAAACTTCGCGCTCGACACGCTTAACGTAAAGCCGATTTATTCGACCCTTATGATGGCGGTATTCGCCGTTTCGCTTGCTGCCTTCGGTATTCCCGCGGGCGCAATGGGCAGAAAACTCGGCAGAAAGAAGACCATTATAATCGGTCTTGTCTGCATCGTTGTAATGTTCGCAATTTACCTTGCAGTTTCGCAGTTCGTTGCCAACAGAGCGTTCACCTGGATAGTTCTCTGGATTGCGCTTGTTGTCGGCGGCGCGGCGGTAGGCTGCATCAACATCAACACTCTTCCGCTTGTACTTGCAATCGGCGGCAGAGATTATGTCGGCACCTTCACGGGCTACTACTACACGGCGACCTTCTCGGCTGCCATCACCGGCCCGATACTCTGCGGACTTCTCATCGGTCTGTTCCACGACGACTACAACTTCATGTTCCTGTTCTGCGCGATTATGTTCGCAATCGGACTTGCCGTTATAACTCAGGTTAAACACGGCGAATCCTCAAAGGACGAGGATACCTCGTGGATTGACGAGGCGGTCGAAAACGCAGATTAATCAAAATGTAAAGCGGCATGTCTCATGCCGCTTTATTGTTTTATACAAGCATTATGCATATTTATAGGTTATTATACACATTGACCGCATAAATTGAGATATGATAGAATTATTATAAGGTAATATGGTAAAGGGGTTTTATTATTACATTCGGCTTTTATGAAAAGCCAATATTAAGGGAGGATTTATATGAAAAAGGTCTTAAGCGTTTTGTTAAGCGTCATTATGATTCTGAGCGTGCTTCCGCTTACCGTTAACGCGGCTTATGCCGCTTCGGTATATATCGGAGGTGTTCAGCTTAATGACGGCGAGAGCGCTCAATGCGTTAACGGAAGCGTTATCAAAAGCGATACCTATTCGGAAAGCGACGGTATCGTGTTTAAGGACCATACGCTTACGCTTAACGGCGTTACGGTTTCAAAAGGACTTTATGAAAACGCCGCGTTATGGTTCAGCGGTACGCTTGACGTTGTCGTAAACGCAAACAGCGTTATTGACAGCGAGGGCCTTTACGGAATTAATACTGACAGAAGTAACGACGGCAGTAGCCTTAATATTCGGGGCGACCATCATCTTGCCGTTTTCTGCGGAGATGCGGGCAGTGAGGAAACAAGCACCGGTATCTTCCTGTATTCCGAAAACACCAACTACGGCGCGCTGAACGTTTACGGAAAGACAAGGCTTCTTGTCAGAACCGGAAAAGGCAAGAGTTCAATTGCTATCAACGTTTGGAATTTCGTCAGAGTTTACGACGGAGCATCGGTTGAGGCATATGCATCCGAAGCTCTGGACGGCAACAGCATGGGTATACGCTCAGTTTACGGTAATATTGTCGTTGAAGAGGGAGCCCGTCTTACGGCTGTCGCCGATACGGCCACGGGTGTAAGCTACGGCGCTTTGACAATTAGCAACTATTATTCCGAAAACAGGGGCAGGGTTGATATAACCGGCTACGCTCTGTTCAAGGGCTACGATGCGGGTATTAAATTCCGCTCAAGCCCTACGGGAAACACCTATGCTACCGAGCCCGACCTTCCGTGGTACAGAACTCTTATGAGCAAAAACTATGACGGCAGCGGCGAATTGACCGAGTTCAGAGGATATATCACCTATACCGAGGATTCGGTTTCAAAAGTTTATCCGTATATAAAGGTTAACCACGATATGTTTACCGTAACTCTCAGCGAAGCTGAGAATATGCACGCTTCGAGAAGCGGCGACGCGGTTCAGAGCGAGCTTATGTGGTATATGGATGAGGTGATTTATACCGCCGATGACGGTTACTATTTCCCGTCCGATTATACTGCGCTTTACAGCAATTCGGGCAGCGGCATCAAGGTTGAAAGAATTGATTCAACTCATATAAAGATATCCGGAAAACCGAAGAGCGACGTTATAGTTACCTTAAGCGCGGCAAAAATCAAGCCTTCCGATTATGTTGCTTACGACGTATGGGTAGGCGGAATACAACTCGGCAGCGATAACGCCGGCGACGTATTCGGTGACGGCACGGTAAGCTTTGACGCGCAAACTAATACTCTTACGCTTGAAAACTACGCTGTATCGGGTTCGGGAACCTCCAACGGAATTATTGATTCAAGTCTTGACGGCCTGACACTCAATATTAAGGGCAACAACGTTGTTGCGGCCGGCGAACAGAAATATGCGATATATTCAACCGGTAATCTTCAGGTTACGGGTGACGGTAATCTTACCGCTTACGGCGGAGACAGTGATTCCGATTCAACTTGCGGAATAATGGCGGAAGGATATACATTTACCGTTAATTCCGATTTTACGGGCAAATTAATCGTTAACGGCGGCTGGGTAAAGGGAAGCTACGGTATCAGTAGCGGTATTTTTGCAGATAATATTATCATACTCGGCGGTTTCGTTTGTGCCGACGGCGGTCAGGCGAAATCCTCCGGCTGCGGTTTGACGGCGCAGAGCGTTATAGGTATTAATGATGCAACCGTACTTGCAACCGGCGCAAACGCAAGCGGCAAATCTTACGGAATGTTTGCTGCTTCTATAAGCATAACCAACTCAGTCGTCCATTCAAAAGCGGGTATGCTCGAGTATATCAGCGACGAATATTACAGCTATAAGGACGATTCTCTTTACAGTTCGAACAGAAGAGCGTTCAGCACCGAGCCCTTGCTTACGGGTATGGCTATCGGAGGCGCTGTCGGCTGGAGCGGAGAGAATTATCAGAGCAGCGTCGGCATTAACGACGCTTCCTCGGTTCTTCTTGTTCCGTCAGACTATGTAAGGCTTGGCATATCAGACCTTAAGATTGATTCGGGCGCTTCGGAAACCGCGGTTAATATTACCGAGAATTCCTACTACGTTGAACTCAGCGAAGATTATCTTTACTCATATCTTACCGAACTTAATATTGCCGACGGTAAGGACCTTATCATTGCGGGACTTCACGAGGGCGAACCCACTTATGAGATAGGTATCGCCCTGGCGGCTTCCGAAGTGGAAATCAACGGCGGCAGACTCATAAGCTTCGGCGGCGCAAATAAAAACGACTACACTTACGGAATGAGTATAAACAATAAAGCTACCGTAAACGATTGCGACCTTATTTCCGTCAGCGGTTCCTCTTATTACGACAGTTACGGAATCTACGTCGGCGACATAACCTTCAACGGCGGCTCGCTGACCGCCATAGGCGGTACGGCTATCGACGAGGAAGTTTATGGCTGCAAGATAAATTCGAGACTTAGGGCTCAGCATTCAGCGAATATAACTGCCGTCGGCGGCGTCTGCAGTTACGATTATTACAGCTATGGCTTCAGCGGCGGAGAGATTGTTATTGAAAGCGATTCCTCCGCTGTCGGCGTAGGCGGTCCTGCCAGGGAGTACAGCTACGGCTCCAGCTCGGACGTTACGGCGTATTCCGGAAAGAGCATTTTCGTCGGCAACGTTGGAGGCTATGCAAGCTACGGCTTATCTGCAAAGCTTAAAAGCGGTTACGGATCCGAGATTACCGCAGTAGGCGGCTACAGCCCGTATGAAAGCTCGTACGGTTTGTGGTACAGCAATAACAATCTGATAGAGGGTACCGTTAAAGCTTCCGGACTGATTGAAGCAATCACTCCCGTCGATGCGGACAGAGAAACAAAGATTTCCGAAACGTGCGAGCTTGTCGGATATGCCGGCGCGGGTTTTGTCGGCGACGGAACCGTGATTGAAAGCACCGGATATTGCTCGGATTTCAGAGGATATAAATCCGTCACGATTACCGCCCTTGAGCCTCCGGTTATTCATTACAAGATATACGTCGGCGGAGTTGAGATAACGTCCAAGAATGCCGACGACGTTCTCGGCGACGGCGGCACGGTTAAATACAATATGAATACCGGCTTTATTGTCCTTGAAAACGCAAATATAACCGGTTATGCCAAGAAGGGAAATGCTTATTCGGGCATTTACTGCGATAACGGACAAGTTCTGAACGTCCGTGTCAACGGCGGCGAAAACAGCATCAGAGCCGAGATCCCCGATAGCAGCGGCGGATATACCGACGGCATTGACGCTTATTACGGCGTTAATATAGTTCTTAACAACAATGCAACTCTCAACGTTTACGGCGCCGATAATGCGCCGTACACCGCCTGCGGTATTTATTCACGCAAAACTGTCAGCGTTTCCGGCTGGGGCGAGCTCAATGCATACGGCGGAAACAACTGCTCCGAGTTCGGCGACGGTATCAGAGCCGTTGACGAGGTCCTTAAAATACAGGGCTTAAACGGCAGGCTCAGAGTCAACGCATACGGCGGTCAGAACTGCGTAAGCAGCCTCGGCGTACTCGTCGGCACGGGTATTGTCAATATGGGCGATTATGCGGACTTCAGCGCTTATTCCTATCCTGCGTCTAACTACTCCTATGCCTTCTGGTCGGACGGACTGAACGGTCTTACCGTTAAATCAAATCTCTGGCACGGCGTTATCAGTCTTGAGGCTCCGGGCTGTGCGGTAAGGCCAGACAGAAACTACATTTATGAATACTCTAAGATAACCTATCCGTCGGATTGCATGGCCGCGGGCTCATACTCACGTGAATCGAGAGATATCATTTACTTCAGCTCGGGCGAGGGCACAAATTATACAAGCAACTATTACAAAATCTCTATATTCAATGAGGCGAGAATCAGATTCCTTGCCGCCTAAGATTCAGATCAGTGGATGAATATGCTCGTTACCGATTTTGACGGTTTCACTCTTCCCGAGTGTAATTTCATCCCTCCCGAGGGTATGGAATTCGATTGCTGGGATTACGGCGAGACGGGCGACAGCATACGTCTTTCGGGCGATATGACAATTACGGCTAAGTGGTGGAAGGGCTTCCCCGACGTTCACAGGGGCGACTGGTTCTACAGCGCTGCAAAGTACAATTACAAGCACGAATTCATCACCGGTTATAAGAACGGAAAGTTCGGTCCCTCCGATGCTCTTCAGCGTCAGGATTTCGTTGTTATTCTTGCCAGAATTGCGGACGCAAGGCTTGACGGTTATACGAGCTGTCCGCTTTCTGACGTTGATATAAACGCCTATTACGGCAAAGCTGTTGCATGGGCGGTTGATAAGGGAATTATCACAGGCTACAACAACGGTAAATTCGGCGTCGGCGACAAAATAACCAGAGAGCAGGTGGCCACTATTATTTACAGATTTATGGGCAAGCCTGCGGTCAGCGGCGTTGACGAAACGCTTGAAAAATTCAACGATAAGGGCTCTGTAAGCGCTTTTGCAAAGGATGCCATTGCCTGGGCAAATCTGCTCGGTATCATAACCGGTAAAAACGCTACGACTCTTGCACCGACGGCAACTGCCGCAAGAGCGGAAATCGCAACGATCGTAATGCGAATGGATAAGGCCTATATGTTCTATTCGTCACCGTATTCGAACAGATCAACCTGATGAATTATAGTATAAAAAAGAAGCAGGGCGGGAGCCTTGCTTCTTTTTTGCGTATCTGATTTATTACATGGGAAAAAACTCCGATTTGGTTAATAAAAAAACGGGCGATTCGTGAATCGCCCCTACGTTTAGTGTGATATACGCCGTAAGTATTATAAAACGTTCGGAAGCGGAGCTTCCCCACAGCTTGCCGAAGGCAAATTCAGCTCTTGCAAAGCAAGAATTTAGCTGCCGTCAGGCAATTTAGCTCGTCCACAGGACGTATTTAGCTTCGAGGTCGAAGACCTCGACAAACTCAAATTTGTCAAAAAAAGACAGCCGGTTAATTCGGCTGTCTTTTGCTTTGCTGTTATAAAACCTTATTTCGACAGGAATTCCTTGCCGCCCATATACATTCTCAGCGGTTCGGGAATTCTGACGCGGCCGTCTGCCTGAAGGTTATTCTCAAGGAAGGCGATAAGCATTCTCGGCGGTGCAACAACGGTGTTGTTGAGCGTATGCGCAAAATATTTGCCGTCCTTGCCGCGGACTCTTATGCCGAGTCTTCTCGCCTGAGCGTCACCGAGGTTCGAGCAGGAGCCGACCTCAAAGTACTTCTGCTGACGCGGACTCCACGCCTCAACGTCAAGGCTCTTGACCTTCAGGTCCGCAAGGTCGCCCGAGCAGCACTCAAGAGTTCTTACGGGAATATCAAGGCTTCTGAAGAAGTCAACGGTGTTGTTCCACAGCTTGTCGTACCATACGTCCGAATCCTCGGGCTTGCAGACAACTACCATTTCCTGCTTCTCGAACTGATGAATTCTGTAAACGCCTCTCTCCTCGATGCCGTGAGCGCCGACCTCTTTACGGAAGCAGGGTGAATAGCTCGTAAGCGCCTGAGGAAGCTCGTCCTCGTCGATAAGCGTGTCGATGAACTTGCCTATCATTGAATGCTCGCTCGTACCGATAAGGTAAAGGTCCTCGCCCTCAATCTTATACATCATATTTTCCATTTCGGTGAAGCTCATAACGCCCGTAACGACGTCGCTTCTTATCATAAACGGCGGAACATAATAGGTAAAGCCGCGGTCTATCATAAAGTCTCTCGCGTATGAAAGAATAGCCGAATGAAGCCTTGCGATATCGCCGCGAAGGTAATAGAAGCCGTTGCCGCTGGTCTTTCTGGCGGAATCGAGATCGATGCCGTTGAAGCTCTCCATAATATCAACGTGGTACGGAATCTCAAAATCGGGAACAACGGGCTCACCGAAACGCTCTAATTCAACGTTTTCGGAGTCATCCTTGCCTATCGGAACATTGGGTCCGATAATGTTGGGAATAACCATCATTCTCTTTTTGAGTTCAGCCTCGTATTCAACCTCTTTGGCTTCAAGCTCGACAAGCTCGTCGTTAAGTTTCTTAACCGTTGCCTTGGCATTCTCGGCATCCTCAAGCTGCTTTTTTGCCATGTACATACCGATTTCCTTGCTGATACGGTTACGGTCGGCGCGAAGCTCGTCGCCCTTTGATTTCGCCTCGCGAAGCTTTAAGTCGAGCTCGATAACTTCGTCAACGAGCGGAAGCTTCTGGTCCTGAAACTTCTTCTTAATGTTTTCCTTTACGATTTCGGGATTTTCCCTTAAAAATTTAATATCAAGCATATATGATTTCCCTCCGGAATTATTTGTTATTCAAGCTCGTCAAGCTGCATGGACAGCTTTTCAAGGTCGGATTTTGAGAAGAACTCGATTTCAAGCGTACCGCCCGAGCCTTTAGTGTTGAAAACCTTGACTTTTCTGCCGAGAGCCTTGCCCAGCGCAATCTCAACCTCATCATAGAACCTGTCGCGCTTCTTCTCTCTCTTTTCGGCGGTCTTCTTTTCCTTTTTGGGGCTCTTTGCAAGTCTTTCAACGTCGCGGACCGTTATTTTATCCTTGATTACAAGCTCGGCAACTCTGAGCTGCTCGTCCTCGCTGTCAAACGCAAGCAGAGCCTTTGCGTGGCCCTTTGAAATCTTGCCCGATTTTACATAGTCCGTAATCTTTTCGGGCAGGGTGAGAATTCTCAGCGAATTGGCAACCTCGGGACGGGATTTGCCGACCCTCTGCGCCGCCTGCTCCTGAGTTAAGCCGTAAGTATCAATAAGCATCTTGAAGCCTTCGGCCTCTTCTATTGCGTTCAGATCCTCGCGATGAAGGTTTTCAATAAGCGCAAAAACGCTTTCCTCCTCGTCGCTCATTTCGCGGATTGTAACGGGAACTTCGGTAAGTCCCGCCATTCTCGCGGCTCTGTAACGTCTTTCGCCCGCTACAAGTCTGTAGCTGCCGTCGGTCATCGGACGGACAAGCAGCGGCTGAAGTACGCCGTGCTCCTTAATACTGTCCGAAAGCTCGGCGAGAGCCTTGGGCTCAAATTCCTTTCGCGGCTGCTTACGGTTGGGCTCAATGTCGTTTATGGGCAGCGTAACCGCCTGACCGGCGCTGCTCTCAACCGAATTATCGTAAATAAGTGCGTCCCAGCCTCTGCCGAGACCGCCTTTTTTATTAGCCATTTATTCACCCTCCTGTGCACTGTAAGCCTGAGCATACTCCGGCTTTGTCTGCTCAAAATATGCTTTTGCAAAATATGATACTGTGTTACGTCCGTCGACAAAGGTGGTGATTACAATATAATCTCCGTCCTTGTACCAGATATAATTCGTTCTGTCCTCGTCGTTGATTGTTGCCTTCTTCCCGTAGAGAGAATCGAACTTTTCCACTGCATCTTTGATTACAAAGCCCGTTTCGTTGGTCGAAACATACTGGATTTCACACAGTCTTGCGTCGTTATCATAGATAAAATACACCGCAGCGTCCAATCCCTCGTTAATAAAATCAAGATTGTTTCTGCTGATTGCAAAATAAACCTGACCCGAGTCGCTGAAACGTATCTCAATTTTCTCGTTCAGCGCCTTCTGGGTTTCTTCAAGACTCATGCCCATTCTTGTTCCGAAAACTTCGTAGTCACTGTAAACATAGGTAACGGGTTCGGTAACAGGCTTTGTCGTTGAAACAACGTCAACCTTATTGAAATCTCTCTGTTCGTTGCATGAGGTCATAAGCACCGTTGAAAGCGCGGCAAAAACCAGTAATACCGCACAGAGCTTTATGATTCTGTTCGTATTCACAGTGCCGCCTCCTTACTGCTTTTTAAGAAATTCCTCGGCGAGCGCGGCGTAGGCTATCGCGCCCTTAGAGGCCTTGTCGTAATACATTATCGGCTCGCCGTAGCTGGGCGCCTCGGACAGCCTTACGTTACGCGGAATTGTTGACGAATAGACTTTCTTCGGGAAGAATTTCTTGACCTCATCGACAACCTGATTGGTGAGATTGAGTCTGTCGTCATACATGGTCAGCAGCACGCCCTCAAGCTCAAGCTGCGGATTGTAAAGGCGCTTAATCTGCCTAACCGTCGCCATAAGCTGTGCAAGACCCTCAAGCGCGTAGTACTCGCACTGAATGGGAACCAGAAACGTATCGCTAGCGCACAGCGCGTTGATTGTTATAAGTCCCAGCGAAGGCGGACAGTCAAGGAAGATATAGTCGTAATCGTTCCAGATTTGCGAGAGCGCCATTTTGATAAGGCTCTCGCGCTTCTCGAGCGCTATCATCTCAACCTCCGCGCCGGCAAGGTTCATATCCGACGGAAGAATATCGACGTTCTCAAATCTCGTCTTAACGAGCACGTCCGACGCCTTGACGCCGTTTATGAGCATATCGTAGGTCGAGCTCTCTATTTCACGTTTATTGATGCCGTAGCCGCTGGTTGAATTGCCCTGCGGGTCGATATCGACGAGCAGAACCTTTTTACCCAGCGCGCCTATTGCGGCTGAAAGATTTACGGCGGTGGTCGTCTTTCCGACGCCGCCCTTCTGATTGATAACCGAAACGGTTTTTGCCATTAAAGCTTCACTCCGTATTGAAAAATTCAACAATTACACAGTAGTATATCATATATTTTCTTAAAGATAAATACTTTTTACCTTAAAATTACAAAAATAAAATTACAAAAATTTGTCAAAAATTGTTCCACGTGGAACAATTGTCGGTGAATTTTCGTTCGCCCGTCATATATCGAAGTGTTTTTGCATAGTATTAACCGATATATCGGAGGTGTTCGGAATGACAGACAACGGCAGTCTTGCGCGGCCGGCAGTGCCGCAGAATATTATACTCGAGGACAGGCACAGCCTGACCGTGTCGGGCGTCAGCGACGTTGACAGCTTCGACGAGCAGAGCATCGTAATTCTCACGGGGCTGGGCGAGCTTTGCGTGCGCGGCTCGGATTTACACATAAACCGCCTCAGCCTTGAAATCGGCGAAATACTCGTCGAGGGAGAGATTGACTCGCTCGTCTATTCTCAGCGCGAAGCAAAACCGCAGGGCGGCTTTTTCTCAAAAGTTTTCCGCTGATGGAATACATTATCAGCCTTTCAACCCAGACAAAGGGCTTTCTGTTTTCGCTGGGCTTTGGCGTGATTCTCGGCGTGTTTTACGACGCGTTGAGAATAATCCGTCTTACCCTGACCGAAAAGAAGGCTTTTATACCCGTCTTTGATATTATCTTCACGCTCACGGCGGCGGTGGCGTCGTTTCTCTTTTTTCTGACCGTCACCGACGGCGAAATACGGCTTTATATTCTCTTCGGCGAGCTGCTGGGCTTCACGGTTTACTACCTTGCGTTCGGCATAATCGCCGTTCGCTTCTGCGAAAAAGCTGCACTGAAAATTAAAAAAATAATTACTGGATTTTTTGCCTTCATACTGTCGCCTTTTATAAAACTTTGCCGTCTTTTGCAAAAAACGTTCAAAAAAGTGAGTAAAAATACAAAAATACTCTTGCAAAAGGATAAAGCCTTGTTATATAATTTAACTGATAAAATGCGAAAATATCGGGTTAAATTCCCGTTCGGCAAAGGCGGTGCAGAAAATGAGCGGAAAAGCAAAGAAAAAGACAGCTAAAAAGGAACAGAAGTTCAGCTTTATTCTTCTTATCGGCTTACTGTTTATGATAGGCTATTTTGCCATAAGCTTCGTAAACATCCGTATCAACATCAATCAGCGCGAAAAGCAGGTTGCCGAGCTTAAGGCTGAGCTTGAACAGCAGCTGGCCGAGAACGACAGGCTTCAGGGCGTTCTTGACGGTGAGGATCAGGAGGAATATATCGAGCGTATCGCCCGCGAAAAGCTCGGATACGTATTACCCGGCGAAAAGGTTTACTATAACGTAACCCCGCAGAATTAAGGAGGACATGGCTTTATATGATTAAAGTCGGCGACGTACTCGACGGCAAAGTAACAGGTCTTACCAACTTCGGTGCATTTGTCAGCCTGCCCGAAAACAAAACGGGTATGGTGCACATTTCCGAGGTTGCGTCCTCGTTTGTCAGCAACATTTCCGATTTTCTCAAGGAAGGTCAGGAAGTCAGGGTTAAAGTAATTGAAGTCAACGATGCCGGTAAAATCGGACTGTCAATAAAGCAGGTTGAAAAATCCGGTGACGGGGATTCTGCCCAAAAGGCGGAAAAGAAGCCTCGCAACACCGCGCCCAACGTATGGAAGGGTGCACCCGAAAAAGAGGAAGGACCGCAGACCTTTGAGGATATGATGCTTAAGTTCAAGCAGCGCAGCGACGAAAAGCTTGCCGACCTGAAGAAGGCGACTGACAGCCGCAGAGGTTCGTATTCAAAAAGAAAGTAGTTTAATGCAGCCAAACGGCTGCATAATTCTTATGGTGAAAAATATGAGAGAAATTGATGTCCGCGAAGTTACGGAAACCGTAAAAGAGCTTGTTATAAAAGCAAATAAGCTTCTGCCCGACGAGCTCTGCTCGCTTATAGAAAAGGCGGGCGAAAGCGAGACTGCCGAGCTTCCGAAAAAGATAATGGGCGAGCTTGTCAACAATCTCGACGCCGCAAAGCAGCTTGATATACCGATTTGTCAGGATACCGGTATGGCGGTAATATTTATCGATATAGGTCAGGACGTGCATTTTGTCGGCGGCGACCTTTATACCGCGATAAACGAAGGCGTTGCGAAAGGCTACACAGACGGTCTTTTAAGAAAATCCGTCGTCAGAGACCCGTTTGACCGAGTTAATACCGAAGATAATACTCCCGCGATTATACACACGAGAATAGTCAGCGGCGATAAGGTTAAAATTACGGCCGCGCCCAAGGGCTTCGGCTCGGAAAATATGAGCGCTATGAAAATGTTCACTCCGTCGGCTACGCCTGAGGACGTGATAAACTTCGTCGCCGAAACGGTTAAAACCGCAGGCGGAAACCCCTGCCCTCCCGTTGTAATAGGCGTAGGCATAGGCGGTGATTTTGAATACTGTGCATATCTTGCGAAAAAAGCTCTGACGAGAAGCGTCGGCGTAAGAAATGACAATCCGTTTTATGAAAAAATGGAAAACGATATGCTTGAGCGCTTAAACGCCCTTAATATAGGCCCTCAGGGCTTCGGCGGCAAAACCACGGCGCTGGCGGTAAACATTGAGCAGGCGCCCACTCATATAGCGGGTCTGCCCGTTGCGGTAAACGTGGGCTGCCACGTAACCCGCCACGCAGAAGCGGAAATATAATAAAATAATAAATACGGCAAAACGGCGGCCCTTTTACGGGTCGCCGTTTCGCTGTGGATGTGGGGTGTGAAAGAGAAGGATATGGGTATATAAAACGGCCATAGCGGCAGGGGTAATACCGCAAAAGCCAGTTTTATCGGGTTAAACTGCCTCGTCGGCTTCGCCGGGCAGAGTGAGCCTTAACTGCTCAATCTTGGGTATTCTCACAATATATTCGATATATTCCTCTGTTTCGCTTCGCGCGGTGTCAGCGTCAACTCCTGCGCGTCTTATTGTATCTACCGCATGGTTCAGAGTGTTTATAAAAAGCCTGACGTCGCGAAGTCCGCGCAGATTCGTCCTTGTTTTCGAGTTCCGCGAGAGCATCTGCTCAATCATACGCTCGCTCTCCTGAACGGTCAGATGTCTGTCTATCATTATTGACAGCGCTCTTTCGCGTTGCGCGTCGTCTTCAAGACTCAGCAGCGCACGTGCGTGACGTTCCGTAAGTCCGGCCTTCGCAAGGCGGAAACGCATTTCCTCGGGCAGCTTGAGTATTCTCAGCTTATTTGAAAGCGTGGACTGCGCTATACTCAGCTTCTTCGCTACGTCGTCGCGGCTCATTTTATAGTCTGTAATAAGCGTTTCAATCGCTTCGGCTTCTTCAAAAAAGCTTAAATCCTGCCTCTGCAGATTCTCAATAAGCGCAAAGAGCGCCGAATCCTTTTGCTGCATATCTATCACGAGTGCGGGAATTTTTGTCATTCCGACGAGCCTTGCGGCGCGCAGGCGCCTCTCCCCTGCTATTAATTCAAACTTTTTGTCTTGCGTGCTTCTGACGGTTATGGGCTGAAGGATTCCGTTTTCCCTTATACTCTGTGCCAGTTCCTCAAGTCCGTCGAAATCAAAACGTTTTCTCGGCTGATTGGGATTCGGTATTATAAGGTCCTGCGGTATGTCGTAAACCTCAGCCGAGCATTTGAATTTCTGCTTCATAAAAAACACCTCCGAAGTGCTTGTCCTTGCCTAAAGGATAGCACCGCGGAGGCTCTTTTGTAAAGAAAATCCGTTCGCCCGAAATCGCCGTAATATCGCGGGTTTCGAGTTTATTTTATAGGTGATTTTGCTATTTTTTTGCTTGTTCTCGGATACGCTGTCGGAGTTTGCGATATCTTCTTTATTTCGACTATTTTCCGAGGCATATTTTCGACCAGATTAAATGAATTAATGCTTTTTATTTCGCCGCCCAAAACGCTGATTGCGGCTTTTGCGTTTTCAAACTCGCCGTCAGTATCGGCGCTCTTCATTGAAACAAAGCTTCCGCCTACCCTCACAAACGGCAGACAGTACTCCGAAAGCACGCTCAGATCCGCGACGGCTCTTGCAGTTGCGAAATCAAAGCTTTCGCGGTAAACGGCGTCCTTTCCCGCATCCTCGGCTCTTGCGTGCAGAGTTTCAGCGTCAACTCCCGTCGCCTTCAATACGTCCTCAATAAAGTTCAGCCTTTTGTTCAGGGAGTCCAGAAATGTCATTTTAATATCGGGACGGGCAAGCAAAAGCACCATGCCGGGAAATCCTGCGCCCGTGCCGACGTCGATAACGCTGCTGCTTTCGTGTATATCAACAAAAGCAAATACCGACAGACAGTCTGCAAAATGCTTGACTGTCATCTCATCGGGCTCGGTAATCGCCGTCAGATTAAAGCTTTTGTTGGTCTCAGCGAGCATTTCGGCAAAGGTGTCAAGCCTTGAAAACGCTTCGTCATCAAGGCTTAAGCCGAATTTTTCAATTGTTTTTTCAAGTAACCGTCTGTTGAGCATATTATAATCCCATTTTACTTAAATATATAAGCAATACCGATATGTCCGACGGGGAAACGCCCGATATGCGCGAAGCCTGACCTACCGAGTGAGGTCTTATCTTTTTAAGCTTTTCCCTCGCTTCAAGTCGGATACCGTCAAGCGAATCGTAATCCATATCGTCAGGCAGAAGCTTAACTTCAAGCCTGCGCATTTCCTTAATCTGAGCCTGCTGGCGCTTTATATAACCGTCGTATTTCAGCTCGGTTTCAACATATTCAAAGATTTCCCTCGGCAAATCAGGTCGGTTTTCGTCGAACGGCGTTAAATCATCATAGCTAAGCTGAGGTCTTTTAATAAGCTCAACGAGCTTAACGCCCTTATCGAGCGGTGATGTTTCACGTGAAACAAGAAGCTCCTGAAGCGCATCGCTGACGTGAATTGTCGTTTCGTTTACTCTTTCGAATTCCGCTTTGATCAGAGCCTGCTTTTCGAGATACCTGTTATATCTTTCGTCGCTGATAAGTCCGATTTTATGACCGAGCGAAGTCAGACGCACGTCGGCGTTGTCCTGCCTTAAATACAGACGGTACTCGCTTCTCGAGGTCATCATACGGTACGGATCCATACAGCCCTTGGTAACAAGGTCGTCGATCAGCGTACCGATATACGACGAGGCGCGGTCGAGTATGAACTCGCCCTCCCCTTTCACCTTTCGTGCGGCATTGATACCGGCAACGAGACCCTGCGCCGCCGCTTCTTCGTAGCCCGACGAGCCGTTGAACTGACCTGCGCCGTAAAGTCCCTCGAGATCAAGGAATTCCAGCGTGGGTTTAAGAGCCAGCGGATCAACGCAATCGTACTCGATAGCATACGCGGTGCGCATAACCTCGACGTTTTCAAGGCCTTTTATGGTTCTCAGGAACTTAAGCTGAACATCCTCTGGCAAAGACGATGACATGCCCTGAAGATACAGTTCCTCAGTATCGAGACCGCACGGCTCAACGAAGAACTGGTGTCTCAGCTTGTCGGGAAAACGTACAATTTTGTCCTCAAAACTCGGACAGTATCTCGGGCCTATGCCCTCAATCTTACCGCTGTAAAGCGGAGAACGGTCAAGGTTTTCAAGTATAACCTTTTTGGTTTCGTCATTGGTATATGCGATATAACAGAACGATTTGTTTTCGTTCGGACCTTTTGTTTCAAAAGAAAACGTGGTTTCGGTCTCCCCGTCCTCCTGCTTTTCAAGCACGGAGAAATCCACGCTTCTGCGGTTAACACGCGACGGTGTTCCCGTTTTGAAGCGGCGCAGCGGAATATTCAGCTTCTTAAGAGCTGCGGAGAGCTCGGTTGCAGGGAACATGCCGTCGGGTCCGCTCTCATAGGAAACGTCGCCTATATAGATACGTCCGCCGAGGAATGTGCCGCTTGCAATAATAACGCATTTTGCGGTATAAACTGCTTCCAGTCGGGTTTTCAGCTGCCACTCCCCTGCTTCGTTGCGCGTTAAATCTATTATTTCCGCCTGCTTGACATCAAGATTCTCCTGAAGCTCAAGCACGTGCTTCATATATTTCTGATACTCTCTGCGGTCAATCTGCGCTCTTAACGAGTGAACGGCGGGACCTTTTCCGAGGTTGAGCATACGCGTCTGAATCTGAGTGGCGTCAGCCGCCCTGCCCATTTCTCCGCCGAGCGCGTCAATCTCCCGAACAAGGTGACCCTTGCTCGTGCCGCCTATTGACGGATTGCACGGCATGTTGCCGATTGAGTCAAGATTAATCGCAAAGACAACGGTTTTTGCGCCGAGTCTTGAAGCTGCCAGAGCGGCCTCAATACCGGCGTGTCCTCCGCCAATTACGGCGATATCATAATGTTTTGCGAAATATTCCATATTATTCCTTCGAGTGTTTCACGTGAAACATTGATTATTTTCCTACACAGAACTGCGAGAAAATCTCGTTAACCACGCTCTCCGTCGCCCTCTCACCCGTAAGCGTATCAAGGCTTTCGATTGCGACATCTATATTGACATTGATCGCGTCGCGCGTAACGCCCGCTTCAATGCTGCCGAGCGCTTCCTCAACACTGTCGAGCGCTGACTTGCAGCAGACAAGCTGCCGTTCGTTCATAAGCGTAGCCTGGGTTGTGTCAAAGTCCGCCGTGCCCAACAGTTCTTCAACGGTCTTTTCAAGCTCGGCAAGACCTCTTTCTTCTTTAGCGGAAATATACACTATGTTATTGAACACTCTGTTGATTATCTCTGTATCTAACTTCTGGTCAAGGTCGGTTTTGTTTATTACGGCTATCGCGTTTTTACCTTCGCAGAGCTTAAATATCTCCTCATCCTCACCGTCAAGCGCCGCCGAAGCATCAAAAACCGCGAGTATAAGCGTGGCTCTGCCCGATTTTATTCTCGTGCGGTCAACGCCGATTTTCTCAACCGTATCGTCGGTTTCGCGGAAGCCCGCGGTGTCTGCAAGGCGAAGCACCGTATTGCCGAGCGTTACCGTTTCCTCGACTATATCGCGGGTTGTGCCGGCTACGGAGGTTACTATTGATTTTTCGTAACCAGTCAGCATATTCATAAGCGTTGACTTGCCGACGTTGGGTTTGCCGATAATAGCCGTTTCAACGCCCTCGAGAATAACCTGACCGCGGTCAAAGCGTGAAATAAGCGTTTTGAGCTCATTTTTTGCATTTTCAAGCGTATTCGTGAGCTTTTCGTCGCTGAGGTCCTCGATTTCGTCGTCGGGATAGTCAACCCACGCCGCCATCTGAGCCGAAATGCGTTTGAGCGAAAGAGAGATTTCGCTTATTTTTTTATAAAGCGAGCCGTCAAGCACATTCAGCGCGGCCTGCTTTGCCTGATCCGACTTGGCGGAAATAATATTCATTACCGATTCCGCAGCGGTCAGGTCCATTTTACCGTTTAAGAAGGCGCGCTTTGTGAATTCACCCGCTTCTGCGGGAACTGCTCCGCTCTCCAGCGCGGCGCGCAGCACCTGCTTGGTTACGAGCAAACCGCCGTGGCAGTTAATTTCAACGACATCCTCGCCCGTATAGCTCTTGGGCGCTCTGAAAACAAGCGCGACAGCCTCGTCAAGCTCTTTTTCCTGAAAAACAGCCTTGCCGAACGCTGCTCTGTAGCCTTTCAGTTCAGTGAGCTTAACACCTGATACGCTTCTGAAAATCCTATCGGCTACAGACAGGGCGTTTTCGCCCGAAATTCTGACTATTCCGATACCTCCGGCCGCCTGACCGGTTGAAATAGCGGCTATTGTGCTCATTTTCACGCCTCCCTTCGGTAAAAATAATCGGGTGAGGATTTTCCTCACCCGTGTTAATTCAAGGAATTATTCCTCTTCGTTTTTATTTACTTCAATTTTTCCGTAAAGCGAAGAGCCGCTGTAATCGCTCTTCTTCTCGCGGTTCTCGTCAACCTGCGGAACGTAGGGTTCGCGCTTCGGTCTTCTGCCTCTGTCGTTTCTGCCGCCGCGCTCACGGTATTCCGAAGAACCCTTGCCGCCGTTCTCGGGAGCGATAATTACGCGTCTTTCGAGATCAACGCCGGTAGAGTAGGAGGTAGCGCCCTCAACGTCCTGAACAGCCGTATGAATAATACGTCTCTCGTAGGGATTCATGGGTTCAAGTACAATATTTCTGCCCGTTTTTACTGCTCTTGAAGCGTTCTTTCTTGCAAGTGCGGTGAGCACTGCTGCGCGCTTTTCGCGGTAATCGCCGACATTTACGGAAACTCTCTTGTAGCCCGATGAGCCTTTGTTGGCTACCATTCTCGCAAGATACTGGATAGCGTCGAGTGTTTCGCCGCGTCTGCCGATTACTATACCGTAGTCGTCGCCGCAGTTAACGTCAAACGCGATTTCCTCATCGTCTGCGAAAACCTCAACCTCGCAGCTTTCCATACCGAGACCGAGGATGATGCCCTTAACGTACTCTGCCGCCTTGTTATACTCGTCGGTCTTTTTAAGAGCGTCCTTTTTCTTGGCTATAATTGCAACCTCAACAGGGGAGTCCTGCTTGGGAGCCTTTTCTTTTTTCTTATCAGCCTTCTTAGGCTGGTTGTTTTCCTTCTTTTCGGGCTTCTTCTCGGCGGGCTTTACCTCGTCGGGAACTTCAACCGAAACCTTGACCTGAGCGGGTTTGCCGCCGAAAAGGCCTAAGGTCTTCTTAACGGGAGCCTGTAATACCTCAACAGTATAGATATCTTCTTCGCTTAAGCCGAGCTCTAAAAGAGCAGCGGCCTTTGCCTCCTCGATGGTAGGAGCACTTTTGATACAATCTTTTATCATTTTTAACACCTTAATCTTGCTTGAATTCGTTAATCTTCTTCGTGTTTTCCTCTTTTGAACGGCGATAAACGGTTTCGTCAATCATAGTCTTAGCCAGCACCTTCTTGGGGCTGTAAATATGGTTAAGAACAATCATCTGAACAAATGAAATAGCGGAAGACATAATGATATAAATGCCGACGCTGATAGGGAAGAGGAATGCAAAGTAAACCTGCATAGCGGGCATCATTAACATCATACAACCCATTGACGGGTTTTTAGCCATTTCGGGATTGGTCTTTTTCTGACGGACAAGCGAATAAATGCTCGTAAGCAGTGCAACAAGGCCCGAAACGATGGGAACTATCCAGTAAATGCTGAATTTCTTGAAATCGGGTGCTGTTGCAAGGTCAAGTCCGAAGAAAGTAAATCTCTGGATGAAAAGCTCGATTTTCTGGATATACTCGGCGGTAAGGCCGGGAATCGAGGAAAGGTCAAGCTCGTTCCAATGTTGTAACGCAAAGAGCTCGATACGGAAGGTCGATTTTGCCTCAGTCTCGGTAAGCAGGGGAAGGACGGCGTCCTTAAGCGCCGTAACAACCGTTGCCGGAATTCTCAGGACCATCGAAAACGGATGGTAGTTAACCTGATAAAGACCGATCATTATCGGAAACTGAATAAGCATGGGCAGACAGCCGCCGCCCATTGCCGAAAACCCCTCGCGCTGATAAAGCTCCTGGGTTTCCTCCTGAATCTTACGCTGGTCGTTACCGTACTTTTCTCTTATTCTTCTGAGCTTGGGCTGAAGCCTCTGCTGCATAGCCTGACTCTTCTGCTGCTTTATTGCAGTCGGAAGAAGGCAAATTCTGACGATAAGAGTAAGGAAGAATATAGAAAGCAGGTAGTTACCGGTCAGCGCGTAAAAAATCGAAATTACGAAGCCGAAAGGAATACCTAAGTATTCGTACAATTTTTGCATATATGTTCCTCCGAACAAAAATGCAGTGCATTTTTTATTCTTTTTCCTTTTTTTCAGGCACTAAATCCACTCCGCCGCTCGAAAACGGATTTCACCTGAGAATGCGCCAAACTGCGAGTAAACCGCCCTTAAAAAGTCCGAAACGCTCGATTGCCGTAACGGCATACTGCGAGCAGGTGGGGTAGTATTTACACTTGGGCGGAAAAAGCGGTGAAATCCTACGCTGATAAAACTTTATGAATTTAATCGCGTATTTTTTCATTTAATGGCACCCGCTTTTTGAAGTAATTCAGTTAAAATTTCCTGCACCTGAGTGCTTTTGAGAAATCTCGTCCTGCTTCTGGCAACAAAAATAAAATCCCAGTTGCCCGAAAGCTGCGGCTCAACAGCTCTGTACGCCGCACGGATTACTCTCTTACAGCGGTTTCTCTCAACCGCCGTGCCGATTTTTTTGCTTACAGTTATTCCTATACGACAAATTCCCGCACTGTTTTTCGCGGCATAGACCACGAGTGCAGGATTTGTATAGGCTTTACCCTTATAATAAAGGCGTCGGAAATCACAATTACGATTTATTGTTACCGTACTCAATTTTATAACCTTTAATTATTAGTAAGACAACTGCTTTCTGCCCTTGGCTCTGCGTCTTGCAAGTACTTTTCTGCCGTTTCTGGTAGACATTCTTTTACGGAAACCGTGTTCCATCTGACGATGACGCTTCTTGGGCTGATATGTTCTTTTCATCACGTAACCTCCGTTTCACTTAAAAATAATCTGCGGAAAAACATTATAACCAAGAAAAGCAAAAAAGTCAAGAATTTTCAGTATTTGCGCCATTTTCCGTATTTTTAACAATTTGTTGTGGAGTACTGATTCTGAGCGTCAAAATATTGTATCTCAAACTCATAAAACAGCGAAAACCGGCTTAAAAATAATTAAAATAAATAAAAAACACTCAAAAAATATATATTTATTATATTAATATATAAAATATACCATTTTATTATGTCTTTTGTATTGAAATTCTAAAAAACATGTGCTAAAATGGTAATCGGTTAAAATTTGAATTTTTTAGCCGTTTATTTAAGTTTTTATATTTTTGAGCGGATTTTCAATTTTAAGGCGCAAATCTTAAATTCGCTTAAAATGGGCGCAAATACGGAAAATTTATAAATAACAGGGAGAAGAGGTATATGGAATCCTTACAGGATATGTGGCAGGCTGTCTGCGATTATTCGGTTAAGTATCTGGGCGTCAATGACGGCGCGCTGAAGCTCTGGTTCGAACCGATTTCAATCAAATCCTTTGACGGGCAGAACGTAGTGCTGAGTGTAAACAATAATTTTTTATATGAATATATAGTCAAGCTCTATAAAGACCTCATTAATAAAGCATTCAATAACGTAATCGGTTTTGATGTAAACGTTGAAATTATACTTGAAGAAAATGAGGATAAGGAATTCAAAGAGGTTAACGGAGATAACGGGCCGTCGGAAAGAGTGATGGGCGACAGCTTTGAAAATTTCGTAGTCGGTAAATCAAACAACTACGCTTATGCTGCTGCCAAGAGCGTTGCGGAAAATCCCGGAAAGTCTTATAACCCGCTGTTTATCTACGGTAAATCCGGACTCGGAAAAACGCATCTTCTCAAAGCCATTGAAAACGAAATGAGAAGAAGAAATCCGCAGGCAAACATTATTTATACTACCTGCGAGAATTTTACAAACGATCTGGTTTATCATATAAGAACAAAAAATACCTACGAATTTCATAACAAATACAGAAATGCGGACGCATTGATGGTTGACGATATTCAGTTTATTGCGGGTAAGGAATCGTTTGAGGAGGAATTCTTCCACACCTTCAACGCAATTCACGAATACGGAAAACAGATTGTTCTTACCTCGGACAGACCGCCGAATGAGCTTCAGATTTTTCAGGAAAGACTCAAACAGCGTTTTGAATGGGGACTTATGGCTGATATTCAGCCGCCGGACTTTGAAACGCGAGTTGTTATTCTGATGAATAAGGCCGATCAGTACGAAATCAAGATTTCAAATGAAGTCGTTGAATTTCTGGCAAGCGAGCTAAAGAATAATGTACGTCAGCTTGAAAGTGCAGTTAAAAAAATCAAGGCTATCTGCTCGCTGACAAACAGCGAACCTACTCTTGACGTTGCAAAGGAAGCTATCAAGGAGCTTACAAATTACAGTCAGCCCATAGCGGTTATCAATTCAAAGATAATTGATAACGTCAGCAACACCTTCGGTATTTCAGCCGATAACATTATGTCCGACAAACGCGATAAGCAAATTAAGGATGCGCGTCAGACGGCTATGTATATTATGAGAGAAATTACCGGCGTTACGCTTGAAGAGATAGGTACATACTTCGGCGGTAAAACACATTCCACAGTAAAGCATTCAATTACAAACGTTGCTTCAAGAATGGAAAATGACCTGCCTTATAAAAAGCTTATTGAAGACATAATTAAAAATGTACAGGACTTCTAAAGTTTTGAACAATTTTTAGTTTTGAACGCACAAGTTTTTAGCAGTTAAGAAGTGTCTTAAAAATGCTGTCGAAAACACAAAAAGTTTCGAAAAATAATCAACGTATGATTTTTCTGAATTTTGGCTGTAAATAAAGGCTTTTCAGGCTTTTCAACATTTAGACGGCACACTACTAATACTACTAATTTATTTATTATTTATTTTTGTTTTACGAAAGGAAATTATTATGAAATTTGTATGCGACACTCAGAAGTTCTCTGAAATCTGTTCAAATGTTCAAAGATCGGTTTCAAGTAAATCGACCATACCTGCTATTGAAGGTATTCTTATAACTACGGCTGATAATTCGGTTACGGTAACCGGTTATGATCTTGAGGTCGGCGTAATTACTTCAACCGAAGCAAAGGTTGAGGAGCAGGGAAGCATTATTCTCAATGCCAAGCTTCTCTGTGATATTCTGAGAAAAATCGAATCGGATACTGTAAGAATTGAAGCTGACGAAAGAATGACCGTTAAAATTAAAGGTGGCGAAGCTAATTTCTCGCTTATCGGTATCAGCTCGCAGGAATATCCCGAGCTTCCGAGCGTCAATTCAAGCTTTCCTATCGTCGTCAAGGGCGACATTCTTAAGGATATGATAAGAAAGACCGTTTTTGCGGCAGCCGAGAACGACACTAAAATTGTTCATACCGGCGTTCGTTTTGAAATCAGCAATAATCTTTTAAGACTTGTAGCGGTTGACGGCTTCAGACTTGCCATAAGAAATGAACCTATTGACTATATCGGCGAAGAACAGATATTTGTTGTACCGAAGAAGGCTCTTAATGAAATTATGAAGCTTGTTACAGAAGATGAGCCTGTTTCACTGAATATCGGCAAGAGACACATAGTATTTGAAATAAACAATTATGTTATTGTTTCAAGACTTCTTGAAGGCGAATTCTTGAATTATAAGTCAGCTATTGCAATCAGTGATACAACTCAGGTTTACGTTAATACCAGAATGCTCGTAAACGGTATTGAGAGAGCGTCAATTTTTATCACCGAGAGAGCAAAGAGCCCGATTAAGTGCTCGCTTGGCGACAATCTTATCAAGATTTCCGCAACAACGGCGCTGGGTGCTGCAGACGACAGAGTTCCCGCAAAGATTACGGGTAATATGCTTGAAATCGGTTTCAATAATAAATTCCTGACTGACGCGCTGAGAGTCTGCGATACGGACGAAGTACTTATCAGACTTGCAAGTCCCGTCCTTCCGATTGTAATTCAGCCGGTTGAAGGCGACAGCTTCTTATTCCTGATTCTTCCCGTAAAACTGAAATGATTAAAAATATTAAGGTAAAAATAGCGCAAAAAGAAAAAAGACAGTTAAAAATCACGACCGATTTCATACGTCTCGATTCAGCGCTCAAACTTGCGGATATCGCCGGAACGGGCGGTATTTCAAAGATGATAATTCAGGACGGCGCCGTTAAAGTTAACGGTGAAGTCTGCCTGCAGAGAGGCAAAAAGCTCAGGGCAGGGGACAGTTTTGAATTTGAAAATAAGATTTTTGAGATTACGGATTAAGGTATTGCCATGATTATTAACTCACTGACGGTGACTGATTACCGGAATATAGATTATATAAAAATTAATCCGTCCGACGGAGTTAATATTATTTTCGGCGAAAATGCTCAAGGCAAGACCAATCTGCTTGAAAGCATCTGGATGTTCACGGGCTGCAAGAGCTTCCGTACAAAGAAGGACAGCGAGCTTCTCGGCTTTGAAAAGGAATATGCAAAAAATGAAATCGAATTTTTTGCACACGGCCGTCAGCAAACGGCGCAGCTTGTAATTGATAAAAAGCGCACCGCCTTCAAAAACGGAATTGAACTCAAAAGTCCGGCTGAACTGATAGGCGAGTTTTACGCGGTTATATTTTCGCCGTCGCATCTTTCGCTTATTCAGGACGGTCCCGTTTTCAGACGCGGTTTTCTTGACACGGCGCTGTGTCAGTTAAAACCGAATTATGCCAAAGGTCTCGCGAGATACAGACACACCTTAGAACAGAGAAATGCTCTGCTTAAGGACATCCAGTATCATTCCGAGCTTTACGACACGCTCGACGTCTGGGATGAAAAGCTGTCAAGCTACGGCGCCGCAGTTGTTTATGAAAGAATATTATATTCAAAACAGCTTTCGGAGCATGCAAATATCATTTACTCGGGTATTTCCGACGGCAGGGAAGAGCTGACGGTTGATTACGTCAACAACACAGGCCTTTACATTGAAGATCCATATGAAATAAAGAATTTCTTAAAGGAAAAGCTCAGACAAAACAGACGAGAGGATATATTTAATAAAATCACGGGCATCGGTCCGCAGAGAGACGACCTTGATATCAAAATCAACGGTTTGTCCGCGCGTAAATTCGGCTCTCAGGGACAGATGCGTTCCTGCGCGCTGGCTCTTAAGCTCAGCGAGGCGAATATTATAAAGGAAATGACCGACGAGGAACCCGTTATTCTGCTCGACGACGTTATGAGCGAGCTGGATATAAAACGTCAGGATTATATACTTAACCATATAAGCGGCAGACAGGTATTTATAACCTGTTGCGATCCTGCAACTGTGCTGAGAATGTGCGAGGGAAAGACCTTCCATATCGAAAAAGGGTGTCTTGTGTAATGTATTTACAGATAGGTACAGAGGATTTTATAAAAACCGAGGATATAATCGGCGTATTCGACCTCGATAACACTACGGTCAACAAGGCAACGAGGGATTATCTCAACGAGGCACAGAAGGCAGACGTTGTTAAAACCGTTACCTTTGATTTGCCGAAGTCATTTATTGTGACCGAGGAAAACGGTCAGAGAAGGGTTTTTATCTCCGCACTGAATACGGCGACAATCTATAAGAGAATTGAAGAATAATTATTAATTTACATATACAGTTAAGCAAACGGAGGAAAGTATGGACGAAAACATCAAAAACGTTCTTGAGGAAGGAGAAATGAATACCGTCGTTACCGAGGAGTACGGCGCGGATCAGATTCAGGTCCTGAAGGGACTTGAAGCGGTAAGAAAGCGCCCCGGTATGTATATCGGCTCAACGGGACCGAAGGGACTTCATCATCTCGTTTATGAAATTGTCGATAACTCTATCGACGAGGCGCTGGCAGGTTACTGCACTCATATTGAGGTTAATATGCTGCCCGGCGACATCATTACCGTAAGAGATAACGGACGCGGAATTCCCGTCGGTATCAACGAGGAAGAGGGACTTCCCGCGGTTACGGTTGTTCTGACCGTGCTTCACGCGGGCGGTAAATTCGGCGGCTCAGGCTACAAGGTTTCGGGCGGTCTTCACGGCGTCGGTTCATCCGTCGTTAACGCTCTGTCGGAGTGGTTTGAGGTTGAGGTCAGCCAGAACGGCCACGTTTACAAGCAGCGCTTTGAAAGAGGCGAGGTCGTTTCCGAGCTTGAGGAAATCGGCGACACCGACGAAACGGGCACATTTATCCGTTTCAAGGCGGACCCCGAAATATTTGAGGAGACCACGACCTATGAATTTGAGGTGCTTCAGCGCAGACTGCGCGAGCAGGCGTTCCTCAACGCGGGACTTACCATTACTCTCACCGACGAGAGAGATCCTGATAATATTGTTGAAGAGGTTTACTGCTACGAGGGCGGAATCCGCTCGTTCGTTGATTATATCAATACCTCGAGAGGACTTACTCCCATACATGACGAGATTATGCACTTCTCAACCGTTCAGGGCGACAGAAGCGCCGAGGTCGCCATTTCCTATAATGACGGCTACAATGAAATCATACTTTCCTTTGCCAATAACGTTCGTACCATAGACGGCGGTACTCATGAGGACGGCTTCAAGCAGGCCCTCACAAGAGTTTTCAACGATTACGGAAGAAAGTTCAAGCTGCTTAAGGACAATGACAAGAATCTTTCGGGCGACGATGTCCGCGAGGGACTTACCGTTGTTATCAGCGTAAAGCTTACGGAAGCGGAATTTGAAGGTCAGACCAAGGGCAAGCTCGGCAATACCGAGATGAGAGCCATTGTCAGCAAGATGCTTTATGACAAGATGATGACCTATTTTGAGGAAAATCCGACTGTAGCGAGAATTATATTCTCAAAGGCGCTTGACGCTTCGCGTGCAAGAGAGGCCGCCAGAAAGGCGAGAGATTCCGCGAGAAGAAAGTCCGCATTTGAGGGCAATTCACTTCCCGGCAAGCTTGCAGACTGTATCGACAAAAACCCCGAAAACACCGAGATTTTCATCGTCGAGGGAGATTCGGCGGGCGGCTCGGCGAAAGAGGGAAGAGATAACCGTATTCAGGCTATTCTTCCTCTCTGGGGCAAGATGCTTAACGTTGAAAAGGCGAGAATCGACAAGGTTATCGGCAACGACAAACTCACACCCGTTGTTCTTGCGCTGGGCACGGGCATCGGCGACGAATTCGACATTGAAAAGATACGTTATCACAAGATAGTTATTATGGCGGATGCCGACGTTGACGGTCAGCATATCAGAACACTGCTTCTGACCTTCTTCTTCAGGTATATGCGTCCGCTTATAGATGAGGGCTATGTTTACATAGCTCAGCCGCCGCTTTTCAAGCTTTCAAAGGGCAAGCGTCACGAATACGCCTATTCCGATGAGGAGAGAGATAAGCTCATAGAGGAAATGGGCGGCAGCTGCGACGTTCAGCGCTATAAGGGTCTCGGTGAAATGGATCCCGAACAGCTCTGGGAAACAACAATGGATCCTGCAACGAGAATTATGCTTCGTGTTACGCTTGAGGACGCAATGGAGGCGGACGAAACGTTTTCGATACTTATGGGCGACAAGGTTGAGCCCAGACGTGAATTCATTGAGAAGAACGCCAAGTACGTAAAGAACCTTGATATATGACAGTGAGGTAAAACGATGGCAGATAAGAACAATCACAATCACAATTTAGGAAACTATGTGCCGCTTGAACAGCAGCACATAGTCAACGTTGAAATCAACAAGGAAATGAGAGGCTCATTCCTTGACTATTCGATGTCCGTTATAACCTCACGTGCGCTTCCCGACGTAAGGGACGGACTCAAACCCGTTCACAGAAGAATACTCTATACTATGTATGAGAAGGGCCTTTATCCCGACAAGGCCTACCGTAAGTGCGCCGATACCGTCGGTGCCGTGCTCGGTAGCTATCACCCCCACGGTGACGCTTCCGTTTATGACGCTATGGTCAGACTCGCGCAGACCTTCTCGATGAGATACGTGCTTGTTGACGGTCACGGAAACTTCGGTTCAATCGACGGCGACCCGCCTGCGGCTTACAGATACACAGAGTCAAGAATGTCGAAGATTGCCCTTGAAATGCTCACAAACATTGACAAGGACACGGTTGACTTCATGACCAACTACGACGACCGTCTCAAGGAGCCGACCGTCCTTCCGTCAAGATATCCGAACCTGCTTGTAAACGGCTCAACGGGTATCGCAGTCGGTATGGCTACGAATATTCCGCCTCACAATATGGGCGAGGTAATTGACGGCATCTGCACGCTTATCGACAATCCCGATGCTGAGCTCGAAGAGATTATGGAGCACATCAAGGGCCCCGATTTCCCGACTCAGGGAATTATTATGGGACGCGCGGGAATCCGCGCCGCTTATGCAACGGGCAGGGGAAAGATTACCCTGCGAGGCAGAGCGGAAATCGTTGAAAACGAGAAAACGGGCAGATTCCAGATAGTTATCACCGAGCTTCCCTATCAGGTCAACAAGGCAAGACTTATCGAGTCAATCGCCGACCTGCACAAGGATAAGAAGATTGAGGGCATGTCGGATATCAACGACTACTCCTCACAGCGCGGCGGCGGTATCAGAATTGTTATCGACCTCAAGCGCGACGCCAACCCGCAGGTTATACTCAATCAGCTTTATCAGATGACTCAGCTGCAGATTTCCTACGGTATAATTCAGCTTGCCCTTGTCAACGGCGAGCCGAAAATCCTTACTCTCAAGGAAATACTCGAACAGTACATTTCCTTCCAGTGCGAGGTTATCAGAAGGCGCACACAGTTTGATCTCAATAAGGCTCAGGCGAGAGAGCATATACTCGAAGGTCTCGCAAGAGCTATTGATATAGTTGACGACATCATCGCCACAATCCGCGCCTGCAAGGGCGGCAAGCCCGAAGCCAAGCAGGCGATTATGGATAAGTTTGATTTCGACGACCCGCAGGCAACGGCTATCGTCAACTTCCAGTTAGGTCAGTTGGCAGGTCTTGAAATCAACAAGATAATTTCCGAGCGCGACGAGTTGATGAAGAAAATCGAGGAATACCTTGAAATTCTCGGCTCCGAGCACAGAATCAAGGAAATTGTCAAGGAAGAGCTTACCGCTATCGGCGACAAGTATTCCGACGAGAGACGTACCGAAATCGTCAACGTCAGCGGCGAGGTTGATATTGAGGACCTCATTCCCGAGGAGGACTGCGTTTACACCCTCACAAATATGGGCTATATCAAGCGCCAGCCCGTTGCGACCTATCAGAGTCAGCACAGAGGCGGCAAGGGCGTCAAGGGTATGACCAGACGTGAAGAGGATTATGCTCAGACCATGTTCACCTGCTCGTCTCACGACTACATTATGTTCTTTACCTCAATGGGCAAGGTTTACAGACTCAAGGGCTACGAAATCCCCGAGGGCAGCCGTAACTCGAAGGGTATGAACATAGTTAACATTCTTCCCGTAACAAGCGAGGAGAAGGTTACCGCTATGATAAGAGTTCCCGACTTCAACGAGGAGGAGAACTTCTATCTCTGCATGCTCACAAGACGCGGCGTTATCAAGAGAACTCCGCTCAACGCTTATAAGAATATACGTAAGAACGGCATTCTCGCCATCAATCTTGACGAGGGCGACGAGCTCAACTGGGTTGCGCTGACCGACGGTACGAAGAAGGTTATGGTTGCAACCAAGAAGGGCTTCGCGATTACCTTCAACGAGTCGGATGCGAGAGTTATCGGCAGAACCGCAAGAGGCGTCAAGGCCATCTCACTTCGTCCCGAGGACGAGGTAACAGGTATGTGCATACTCGAGGAGGGCAAGAAGGTTCTTACGATTTCCGAAACCGGCTACGGCAGAAGAAGCGAGATTTCCCAGTACCGCATCCAGAACAGAGGCGGTAAGGGTATCACGAACTACAAGACCGCGCTCTACGGCGACGTTGCCGAGGTTTCGATGATTGACGACGATCAGGATATCATCATTATCGCTTCCGACGGAATTATTATAAGAATAAGGGCAACCGACATTTCGACCTTCTCAAGAACCTCAAAGGGCGTTCGCGTTATGAGAGTTTCCGAGGGTGAAAAGGTTGTTGCGTTCTCGCTGGCTGACCACGATGAGGAAGAGGAACTCGCTACTGTTGAGGCTCCCGATGCCGAGGGAAATTCAAACGAGGCTGAGCCGTCGGCTGACGAATAATTCTTGAAAAATTACAGTTTTCTTAACAGTTTATTAATCTGTTGGTTCTATTCTTTAGAAAAACCCCGAAAAAAAGGATTGAATTATGCAATATCAATATCAGAACCCCCAACAGTATAATCAGAATCAGTACCCGCAGGGCGGTTGGCAGCAGCCGCCCTACGGATATTATGCCCCCGACCCGCGTTTCGAAGAAATCAGGAGGGAAAGAAAAAGAATTTCTCTGATTTCCGGTCTCTGCGCGGCAGCGATACTCGCGTTTCTCGGTCTGAGCTTTTTATTAAGCGGAGTGCTGCAGGTATCTTTACCGACTTTCGAGCAGTTGTTACTTAACGATTCGTTATTCAACGAGGCGCTGAATATGGTTTCCTCGGCGGTACTGATTTTCGTGCCGTTTCTGATTGCGTATCTTATACTCAGAAAGAAGAATTCGGCAGGGGAGCTCGTACTCGGAACACCGTATGATAAAAAGAACTTCCGGCTGCTTATTCCGATTGCGATTATGGTTTGCATTATCGGAAGCATAGCCACAAGCTATTTTTCCGAGTTCTTTTTATGGTTGTTCGGCATTGAGTTCGAAATGCCCGAAGACGTTTCCGATTACGGCAGCGTCAGCGGAGTGCTTATTTCACTGCTGTCTACGGCGGTTATACCCGCGTTTGTCGAGGAATTTGCGATAAGAGGCGTGGTTATGCAATCTCTTCGCCGTTACGGCGACTGGTTTGCGATAATTATGTCTTCACTTGTGTTTGCGCTTATGCACGGCAATATGATTCAGATTCCCTTCGCGTTTATCGCGGGAATCGGCATAGGCTATGCGGTTATCAAGACCGGTACAATGTGGACGGGAATCATTATTCACTTTATTAACAACGCTATTGCCGTTTTCAGCATGGTTGCCTATAACGGTCTGTCGGAGACCGGCTTTTCCGTGTTCACCGGCATACTTTACGCGGTTGTATTTTTAATCGGCATAGTCTGTCTTATCGCGTTTTCAAAGCGCAATCCCCGTATGCTTGAACTTTCAAAGGGCGAGTGCAGATGTCTTACGACGGGCAACAAGACCTCGCGCTTTATCATCAATCCGGTAATGATAGTTGCGATTATCATTCTCTGCATCGAGACATCAATGTTTATCAGCAAGAGTTAAGTATGAATAAAGAGGATTTTATGCGTCTTGCGCTTGAGCAGGCGAGGCTGTCGTTTGATGAAGGCGAGGTCCCCGTTGGCGCGGTAGTTACGCGAAACGGCGAGGTCGTTTCCGTCGGGCGCAACCGACGCGAATACGGTAAAAATGCGCTTTATCACGCCGAAATCGAGGCCATTGACGAAGCGTGCAAAAAGCTCGGCGGCTGGAGGCTGTGGGAGTGCGAAATGTACGTTACTCTTGAGCCGTGTCCGATGTGCGCGGGCGCGATAGTGAATTCAAGAATCAGAAAGGTTTATTTCGGCGCCAGGGACGATAAGAACGGCGCGGTTGTGTCTGTTATGCAGATGTTTGGTTTTCCCTTTACGCACAAGCCTGAATCTGAGGGCGGCGTTATGGAAAACGAATGCGCCGCAATACTTTCGGAATTTTTCAAAAAATTGAGAGATAATAAATAAAGAGGAGTTTGTTATGAGCGAAGGATGTACACACGATTGCTCGACCTGCTCGCAGAAATGCAGCGAGGAAAAAAAGGACCTGCGTTTACCGCAGAACGAGTATTCAAATGTTAAAAAGGTTATCGGCGTTGTCAGCGGTAAGGGCGGCGTAGGAAAAAGCACCGTTACCTCGATGCTGGCGGTTGCCGCTCAGGTAAAGGGCTTTCAGGCGGCAGTGCTTGACGCCGACGTAACCGGTCCGTCAATCCCGAAGGCGTTCGGAATTCACGACAGAGCAGAGGGTTCGGAGCAGGGACTTTTCCCGTCGGACACAAAGCTCGGCGTAAGAATTATGAGCGTTAATCTGCTGCTTGATCAGGAGGACGCACCCGTTGTCTGGAGAGGTCCCGTTATTTCGGGCGTTATCAATCAGTTCTGGCAGGAGGTTATGTGGGGCGACGTTGACTATATGTTCGTCGATATGCCTCCCGGTACGGGCGACGTTCCGCTGACGGTTTTCCAGGGATTACCGCTTGACGGAATCATTATCGTCACCACACCGCAGGATCTCGTTACGCTCATAGTCAAAAAAGCCTATAATATGGCGAAGCTTATGAATATTCCAGTTCTCGGAATTGTTGAGAATATGAGCTATTTCGAGTGCCCCGACTGTCATAAGAAGCATGAAATTTTCGGCGAGAGCAAAATTGACGAGATTGCAAAGGAGCTTGAGGTTCCCGTACTCGCAAAGCTGCCTATCGATCCGAAGACCGCTTCGCTCGTCGATAAGGGTGCGGTTGAGCTTGCCGACACCAAAATATTTGAGGGCATTATCGACGCTCTCGAAAAATAGCAAAAACACTAAAAACACCTGTATATTTGCAGGTGTTTTATCTTTTTTATCTATTGAATTGATATACATATAAATGGTATAATTTTAAGCGTGAAAATATATAGTTTCAAATAAATGGATTGGAGAAAAAGCAGATGGAAAATTTTGTCTTGGAAAGCCTTGATTACGTTGCATCGTGCGACAGCGCAATAGGCGAAGCTATGAAAAAGGAGCTTGCCCGTCAGCAGCGTAATATCGAGCTTATCGCCAGCGAAAACGTTGTTTCACCCGCAGTTCTTGCAGCAATGGGCAGCATACTTACAAACAAGTATGCCGAGGGTTATCCCGCTCACCGTTATTACGGCGGCTGCGAGGAGGTTGATGTCGTTGAGGACATCGCCAGAGACCGCGCAAAACAGCTCTTCGGCTGCAACTTTGCAAACGTTCAGCCCCACTCGGGCGCTCAGGCTAATATTGCCGCGTACTTTGCGGTGCTCGAGGTGGGCGATACCGTTATGGGTATGAATCTTGCCGAGGGCGGACACCTGACCCACGGCAGTCCCGTTAACCTTTCGGGCAAGTATTTCAACTTCGTTCCCTACGGCGTAAACGAGGACGGCTTTATCGACTACGACGAGGTAAGACGTCTTGCCGTTGAAAACAAGCCGAAGCTTATCGTAGCGGGCGCATCTGCATATCCGAGAATTATAGATTTTGAGAAGTTTGCCGCTATCGCAAAGGAAGTCGGCGCGCTTCTTATGGTTGATATGGCGCATATCGCAGGCCTTGTTGCGGCGGGACTTCATCCCTCGCCGATAGGCGTAGCCGATATCGTTACCACTACCACGCACAAAACTTTAAGAGGTCCGAGAGGCGGCCTTATACTTTCAAACGACGAGGAAATTGCAAAAAAGATTGACAAGGCTATTTTCCCCGGCACGCAGGGCGGTCCGCTGCTCCACGTTATTGCCGGCAAGGCGGTTTGCTTCGGCGAAGCGCTTAAGCCCGAGTTCAAGGCCTATCAGCAGAGAGTTATCGATAACTGTCAGGTGCTTGCAAACGGTCTCGTTTCAAGAGGCATGAAGCTCGTTTCGGGCGGCACGGACAATCATCTTATGCTCGTTGACCTTCGCAATATCGGCGTTACGGGCAAGGAGCTTGAAAAGAGACTTGACAGCGTATATATCACCGCCAACAAGAATGCTATTCCCAACGACCCCGAAAAGCCGTTTGTTACAAGCGGCGTAAGACTCGGCACGGCCGCAGTTACGACCAGAGGCTTTGTTACCGAGGATATGGAAAAGGTTGCCGAGTTTATCTATCTTGCCGCAACCGATTACGACGCAAAGCAGGATTATATCAGAGCGGGCGTCACCGAAATCTGCAAAAAGTATCCGATTTATAAATAACCGTTTTTCGGAGATGATTGAATGAAGTTCACGAAAATGCACGGAGCCGGTAACGACTATATCTACGTCAACGGCTTTGAGGAAACGATTAAGGACAGAAACGCCTTTTCAATAAAGGTCAGCAACAGGCATTTCGGCATAGGCTCGGACGGACTTATAGTCGTTGACCCGAGCAAGGTTGCCGACTGCAAAATGGATATGTACAACGCCGACGGCTCGCAGGGAAAAATGTGCGGCAACGGCGTGCGCTGCGTGGCGAAATTCGTCTATGACAACGGCATAGTCAACAAAGAGGACATAGCGATTGAAACCTTAAGCGGTATAAAGTATATCAAGGTCACCGTCAAGGACGGTAAGGTTGTCGCCGCAAGGGTAAATATGGGCAAGCCCATACTCAAGGCGGACGAAATCCCGACGAAATTCGAGGGTGAAACGGTTGTTAGTCAAAAACTGTCTATCGGCGAAAAGGACTATGACGTCACCTGCGTTTCAATGGGAAATCCGCACTGCATTTTATACGTTGACGACGTAAAAACGCTCGACCTTGAGAAAATCGGTCCCGATTTTGAGAATCACGAAATGTTCCCCGACAGAATAAACACCGAGTTTATTCACATTATCAGCGACACCGAGTTTGATATGAGAGTCTGGGAAAGAGGCTCGGGCGAAACACTTGCCTGCGGCACGGGAGCGTGCGCGGCGACGGTTGCTTCGGTCCTGAACGGTTACTGCAAGAGAAATACCGATATAAAGGTCAATCTTATCGGCGGTACGCTTACGGTCAACTGGACCGACGGCGGCGACGTTTATATGACGGGCCCTGCCGAAACGGTATGCACCGGCGAAATTGACGAATAACGGGAGGATATTAATATGAAAATCAATGAAAACTTTCTGAAAATCGAATCGAGTTACCTTTTCTCGAACATCGCAAAAAGAGTACGCGAGTACACCGCGGCAAATCCCGAAAAGGCAAAGAATATTATAAGACTCGGCATCGGTGACGTTACGCTTCCGCTTGCGCCCGCCTGCATCGAGGCTATGCATAAGGCGGTTGACGAGATGTCAAAGGCTGAGACCTTCCGCGGTTACCCGCCCGAGTACGGTTACGATTTTCTGCTCAACGCCATTAACGACAACGACTACAAGGCGAGGGGAATCGACTTTGATATTTCCGAGATTTTTGTATCCGACGGTGCTAAGAGCGACACGGGCAATATAGGCGATATTTTCTCGCTCGACAACAGAGTTGCAATCTGCGACCCCGTTTATCCCGTTTACGTTGACACAAACGTTATGTCGGGCCGCTCGGGCGACAAGGTTGACGGCAAATGGTCGAACATTTACTATATGCCCTGCCTTGCGGAGAATGATTTCCTTCCCGAAATTCCTTCCGAAAAGGTTGATATTATCTACCTTTGCTTCCCGAACAATCCGACGGGCATGGCGATTACGAAGGATTATCTCAAAAAGTGGGTTGACTATGCAAACGCAAACAAGGCCGTAATCCTTTACGACTCGGCTTATGAGGCTTTCGTTACCGAGGACAGCGTTCCGCGTTCGATTTATGAAATCGAGGGTGCAAAGACCTGCGCTATCGAATTCCGCAGCTTTTCAAAGACCGCGGGCTTCACGGGCGTACGTTGCGGCTACACGGTAGTTCCGCACGACCTGCAGTTTGACGGAGTTGAGCTTAACAAATTCTGGGCAAGACGTCAGGCGACAAAGTTCAACGGCGTTTCATATATCACCCAGAGAGCTGCCGAAGCGGTTTATTCCGACGAGGGAAAGAAGCAGATTAAGGAAATTCTCGCCTATTATCAGAACAATGCGAAAATAATTTACGACGGACTTGCGTCCTGCGGCTTTAAGGTTTACGGCGCAAAGAATTCGCCCTACATCTGGCTTAAAACTCCCGACGGTATGGGCAGCTGGGAATTCTTTGATTTGCTGTTGAACGAGCTTCAGGTCGTAGGCACTCCCGGCGAGGGCTTCGGCCCCGCAGGCGAGGGTTACTTCCGCCTGACCGCCTTCGGCTCAACGGAAAACACACAGAAGGCAGTCGAGAGAATTAAGAATTATTTTTCGAAATAATGCCGGAAAACAAGTATCCAAAAAGGAAAGCGTTAAGGCTGCCCGATTATGATTATTCACAAAACGGTTGCTACTTTATAACAATAAGTGCTGACCGTAAAAGTTGGTTGTTTGGCAGATATAATGTAGGGGCGATTCACGAATCGCCCGTGCGCTTAACGAAGGATAAGTGTATAATTCTTAATGAGAACGGAAAAATTTGTGAACGCTATATCAAAAATATTTCACACAGATTTCCCGATGTTGAAGTAATCAACTATATTATTATGCCCAATCACATCCATTTACTTCTGATGTTCGACGGGGAACCTATACGGGCGATTCGTGAATCGCCCCTACGGAGTTTGCTGTCAAGGGTCACAGGTTGGTTAAAAATGAATATCAGTAAGGAAATACATCTCGCAAACAAAAGCGATGGAAAGGTTTGGCAGAGAGGTTATTACGACAGAGTAATCAGAAATCAACGTGAATTTGAAAACTGCTGGAACTATATTGAATATAACGCATTAAAAGAATATGCAAAAGGAGAAGCAAGATGAAGGATATTTATGAGAGTCCGCTCAATTCAAGATATTCGAGCAAGGAAATGAAATACATTTTCTCGCCCGATTTCAAATTCCGAACCTGGAGAAGGCTCTGGATTGCGCTTGCAGAGAGCGAGAAGGAACTCGGACTTGATATTACCGACGAGCAGATTGCCGAACTGAAGGCTCACGCCGACGATATCAATTACGAGGTTGCCGAGGAGCGTGAAAAGAAGGTCAGACACGACGTTATGAGCCACGTTTACGCTTACGGCGTTCAGTGTCCGACGGCAAAGGGTATAATTCATCTCGGCGCAACGTCCTGCTATGTTGGCGACAATACGGACGTTATTATAATGACCGAGGCTCTTAAGCTCACACGCAAGAAACTCGTTAATCTTATTAACTCGCTTTCGAAATTCGCGCTTGAATACAAGGACCTTCCCTGTCTTGCATATACTCATTATCAGCCCGCTCAGCCGACAACGCTCGGAAAAAGAGCTTCGCTGTGGCTTAACGATCTTGTGCTTGATATGGAGCTGCTCGAGTTTCAGATTTCGAGAATGAAGCTTTTAGGCTCAAAGGGCACGACGGGCACTCAGGCGTCGTTCGTCGAACTCTTTGACGGCGATGACGAAAAAATCAAGGCGCTTGACAAGAAGATTGCCGAGAAAATGGGCTTTGAGCGCTGCTATGCCGTTTCGGGACAAACCTATTCGAGAAAGGTTGACTACAACGTACTTTCGGTGCTTTCGTCAATCGCTCAGTCGGCATATAAATTCTCAAACGATTTAAGACTTTTACAGCACGAAAAAGAGGTCGAGGAGCCCTTTGAAAAGAATCAGATAGGCTCGTCGGCAATGGCATACAAGAGAAACCCGATGAGAAGCGAGAGAATCGGCTCGCTTGCGCGCTACGTAATTGCGGACGCAATCAATCCCGCAATTACCGCTTCAACCCAGTGGTTTGAAAGAACGCTCGACGACTCGGCGAACAAGAGAATCAGCGTACCCGAGGCATTCCTCGCAACCGATGCGATACTTGAACTGTACATAAACGTTGTCAGCGGTCTTGTCGTTTACCCGAAGATGATTGAAAAGCATCTTCTCGCCGAGCTTCCGTTTATGGCGACCGAAAACATCATGATGGCAGCCGTTAAGAAGGGCGGCGACCGTCAGGAACTTCACGAGAAAATCAGAGTTCATTCGATGGATGCGGGCAAGGTTGTCAAGGTCGAGGGCAAGGAAAACGACCTTATTGACAGAATTGCCGCCGACCCTGCCTTCGGTATGACGAAGGAGGAAATTCTCGCTCATATGAAGCCTGAGAATTTCGTCGGCAGAGCGCCTAAGCAGGTTGAGGAATTCGTTGAAAACGAGGTCAAGCCGATAATCGAGCGCTATAAGGATGAACTCGGTATCAGTGTAGAAATTAACGTTTAAGCAAATAGACGAAATTTGTCTAAACGTTTTTACGGAAAAGAAAAGGAATAAAAATCCATAACCGAAAAGTGGTATAATTATGAATTACACTAAGGAAAACTGTCCCGTCTGCGGCAAGCAGTTTACGGAAAACGATGACATAGCGGTATGCCCCGTCTGCGGAACTCCGCATCACAGAGAGTGCTATCTTGAGCGCAAGGAATGCGCCAACACGGCAAAGCACGCCGAAGGCTTTGAGTGGACACCGTCCGACGAGCCTCAGCTGCCGAACATTGAGCACAGCTTTAACGCCGGCGCGCACGAAAACGATAAAATCGTCTGCCCCTACTGCGGCAGGGCGAACGACGTAGGCGAGCCCGTCTGCGTTTCCTGCGGCGCCAGACTTTACGGCAACGCGCCCGAAAACAACGTTCCGTTTACTCAGGTTCCCAATTACGGCAATCCGAATGTTGTTCAGATTCAGCCGAACGACATCATAGGCGGGCACACCGTAGCCGACACGGCGGAATTTGTTCAGAGAAACGCGGAAAAATATATTCCTAAGTTTTATAAAATGGAGAGAACGGGTAAGAAGCTTTCGTTTAACTGGGCGGCGTTTTTCTTCAGCCCGTACTGGTTCTTCTACCGCAAAATGAATCTGATCGGCGCGGCGTTTATGATTGTTTCGCTCGCCGTTTCGGTTATCTGCACCACTCCGGGAGTGATTGCGGCAATGGAGCAGTTCAATAACGCCTATCAGCAGTTTATTTCGGGCAACGAATCAATAACACAGCAGCAGCTTAACGACCTGCTTATGAATTACCTGACAATGCCCGAAATGATGATTTCCTCAATTGCAAACTTTTTGCTTCATCTGGCGGCTGGAATTTTCGGCAATTTTTATTACAAGCAGAAGGTTAAAAAGGACATCAGCTGGGTTAAGGAAAGCGCAAACTCACCCGAACAGTACAGAATTCTGCTGTTCAAGCGCGGCGGCGTTTCGTTGACTATGGTTGTGCTTTCGGTTGTCGGTATTTACTGCCTTGAGCAGATTATTAGTATGGTTCTTCTTAAGATTCAGGGGGGAGGAATATAAAATGAAGAAAATTACGAAGGCTATTATTCCCGCGGCAGGTCTCGGAACCAGAGTTTTACCCGCTTCCAAGTCCGTGCCCAAGGAAATGCTCAACATTGTTGACAAGCCGGCTATTCAGTATATCGTCGAGGAGGCCGTTGCGGCGGGCATCACGGATATTCTGATTATCACAAACAGGGGAAAGGGCGTTATGGAGGACCATTTCGACCATTCCTTTGAGCTTGAAGCCAATCTCAGAAATAATCCTTCGAAGCAGAAGATTTACGAGGACGTTCTTTATCCCGCAAACCTCGCGAATATCTATTTCATCCGTCAGAAGGAGACTAAGGGACTTGCTCACGCAATACTTCAGGCGGAGAAATTTATCGGCGACGAGCCGTTTGCAATCCTTTACGGCGACGACGTTATCGTATCTCCCGAGGGCAATCCCGTTATCGGTCAGCTTATGAAGGCTTATGAAAAGTACGACGCGGGCTGCGTAGGTGTTCAGGAGGTACCGAGAGAGGACGTGCCGAAGTACTGTTCACTCGATATAACTCCGCTTGAGGACAGAATAATGCAGGTGCATAACATTATCGAGAAGCCTACTCCCGAGGAGATTATGTCCTGCTATTCGATACTCGGCAGAGTTGTTATGCCGCCCGAAATCTTTGATTTCATTAAGGAAACTCCGCCCGACAAAAAGAGCGGTGAGGTTTATTTCACCGACTGTATGCTCAAGCTCGCCGCGAAGGGCAAGCTCAACGCGGTTGACTTTGACGGCATTCGCTATGACATGGGTAACAAACTCGGCATAATGAAGGCTAACTGCGAGGTCGCATTGAACCATCCCGAAATCGGCGAGGACTTCAGGGCGTACATAAAAGAGTTGGCAAAGAATATATAATCTGATAAAAGAAAAAGCCTTCCGTGAGGAAGGCTTTTTTCAATGCAACCGCAGGTTGCAATTCATTGCCGCAGGCAATTCATGCACTGTGTGCAATTCATTCGAGCTTTGCGAGATTTCATTTTTTATGAATTAGCTTCGCCATGAATTACCTTCGGTATGAATTCTCGCTTCGCTCCATGAATTGAATTGCGTTGCAATTCATTGTCAACAAAATCCGATTTGTCGGTGGCGTTACACTTCCTTCGGGCGGGGATGGTAGATTCTGCCCGAGGAGACTTCGTCATAGTAATGCTCGAGTGTCTGGGCGGTTATGCGCGCCTCGCGTCTCATTTCGTACAGACAGCACAGGTAACGGTTGGCGGTGTGGAGCTTCGCACCCGTGTAATTCTTTGTAAGTTCACGCTGCTTTTCAATAAGCTCGGTGAGCATTTCCACGTCATCGTAATACTGTTTTGAGAGTTCTTTAAGTGTCATATCTCCTGTGTCCTTTCGTAACATTTGATTTACAATCACTATTATAGTAATGTTACGAACAAACACAAATACAAAACACGGGCAAAGTCCACGTTATTGTACTTAAGATGTGCTAAAACGCAACAAGTTTTGACAAAAAACTAACCGCAACCTTTGCCGTTGCGGTTAAATTATCGAACCATTCAAGAGTCATGTCAAATCTCCATTTGGATATAAAAATACCGCTGACTGTTTAAGTCAACGGTAAAAGATTTGGGCTTGTCTATTCTTCTAAAAGAATAAAATCGTCAAATTTATAAAAATGCGGCAACTCATCTCTTTCCACGAGATCAAGTAAGAAGCTGTCGTGTTCCGGATGTTCGTCATACCAAACTATACAAGCGATTTCTCCTGTTGCCTTTATTTTTACTTTTTTGTGTAATATGTCTTTTTCAAATGTCATTTTTCACTACTCCTTTTATAATATGCGTTTAACCATTAATTAAGAGTTTCAGCGATTTCTTTTCCTTTTTCCGTCAGGTAGTATGCGGCGTCTGCGATTGCTTCTTTGGCTGTAACTTCTCCGCCGACAAGCTGATAAGCTTCGCTGAAGCCGAGTTCTTTTATATCAACGCCGCCGTCAAGCTGACCGCAAACCAGAAGGCAGGGTTTGTTATGCATTTTTGCGAGCTCGCATACCCTGAAGGGCAGTTTGCCGTAGGCGGTCTGCGCGTCGGTTTTGCCCTCACCGGTGATTACGTAATCGGAATTTGTCAGCTGCTCTTCAAAATTACTCGCCTTCGCAAGCACCGAAAAACCCGACTCAATCGTACAGTCAAAAAAGGATATCAGTCCGCCCGCAAGTCCGCCTGCCGCACACGAGCTTTTAATAAGGCGCAGATTCTTTGAGAGCTTTGCGCTTATAACGTCGGCGAGATTTTTAAGTCCCGCGTCGAGCGCCTCAATCATTTCGTTGTCGGCGCCCTTCTGACGGGCGAAAACGTACGCCGCGCCGAGATTGCCGCAGAAAACGTTTTCTACGTCGCAGGCGAGGGTGAAGCTGACGTTTTTGTACCTTTCAAAATCCTCGCGGGATGAAAAGTCGGCTATTTTTATAAGATTTTCGCCCGTGGGTTCAAGCTTTACGCCGTTTTCGTCGAGAAAATCAATGCCCAGTGCGTCGAGCGCGCCGATACCGCCGTCGTTCGTTGCGCTGCCGCCAAGTCCGAGTATTATCCGTTCGGTGCCGTTTTCAACAGCGCGTTTGATTATAAGTCCCGTGCCGTAGGTGCTCGCTTTCATCGGGTTGAGCCTTTCGGCGGGCACATTTGTTATACCGCTCGCCGCCGCGGTTTCGATAACGGCGGTTTGCTTATCGTACATCAGATACTCAGCCGTCATCGGCTCAAAAAAGCAGTTTACGGTTTCGGTCTGCACCTTCACGCCGCCGCAGCCCTAATAAAAGCTCTCAACCGTTCCCTCGCCGCCGTCGGCAAGCGGAAAGCACACCGTCCGTACGTCGGGCAGTTCGGTTTTGATACCGTTTTCAATTGCGCGGCAGACCTCGTTTGCACCGAGGCTGCCCTTAAATGAGTCGCAGGCAATCAGAATTTTCATATATTGTCAAAAATCTCCTTTAAGCAGTCAAGCGGTGTCTGGCTGTCGAGCATTTTAACCTTAATGTGTTTTCTGCCGATTTCGCTTATTGATACTCTGCCGCGAAGGGCGGCGGAAAGATTGAGCACAAGCGAGGCGGGAATCTCGGTAACATAGAGCAGTACGGTCTGTCCCTGCTGACCGATTTCATATATACCCTGCTTAGAAGCGAGGTTGCGCAGCATCGAAATATCGATAAGTCCGCGTACCGACGGCGGTATGTCGCCGTATCTGTCCTTGAGTTCGTCCTCAACGTCGAGCGCGTCCTCAGATGTGAAGATGTCGGCAATCCGACGGTAAATCGCAAGGCGCTGGGGAATGCTGTCAATATAGCTTTCGGGAATGTGCGCGTCAATCTGCATATCGATAAGGCATTCCTTTTTCTTTATGTTATTGGTTTCGCCCTTTTCCTCGCTTACGGCTTCACCGAGAAGCTCGAGGTACATATCGTAGCCGACGGCTTCAAGGTGTCCGTGCTGAGCGGCGCCGAGAATTGAACCCGCTCCTCTGATTTCAAGGTCACGCATGGCAATCTTGAATCCCGAGCCGAACTCGGTGTATTTGCGTATAGCTTCAAGACGTTTCTGCGCGATTTCGCTGAGAATTTTTGAACGTTTGAACGTGAAATATGCCGACGCGCGCCGTGAGCTTCGGCCGACGCGTCCGCGTATCTGATGAAGCTGGGCAAGACCGAGTCTGTCGGCGTCCTCGATAATGAGAGTGTTGCAGTTCGGCACGTCCACGCCTGTTTCGATAATGGTAGTGCAGACAAGTATATCGATTTCGCCCTCGAGCAGGGCGCGCCAACGCTCGCTCAGCTCGTCCTCAGCCATTTTTCCGTGTGCGACCTCGACCTTTGCGTCGGGAAGCATCGCCTTGATTTCAGCGGCTTTTCTCTCTATGTCCTCAACACGGTTGTAGAGATAATAGACCTGACCGCCGCGTCGCAGCTCCTTTTCCATAGCTTCGGCGAGTATGCCCATATCGTGCTCAAGCACATAGGTCTGAACGGGATGACGGTCCTGCGGCGCCTCCTCGATAACGGACATATCGCGTATGCCGGTCATCGCCATATTCAGCGTTCGCGGAATGGGCGTTGCCGAAAGGGTGAGCACGTCAACGAAGGGGAACTTTTCCTTAAGGCGTTCCTTCTGCGCTACGCCGAAGCGCTGCTCCTCGTCAACGATAAGAAGACCTAAATCCCGAAATTCAATATCCTTTGAAATAAGTCGGTGAGTGCCGACTATTATATCAACCGAGCCGCGCTTAAGGGCAGCTACGATTATCTTCTGCTGATTTGCACTTCTGAAACGCGAGAGCATCTCGACCTCGACGGGAAAGCCCTCGAATCTCGCCTTGATAGTCTTGTAGTGCTGAAGCGCGAGTATTGTTGTCGGAACAAGTATCGCGCATTGCTTGCCGTCGGCGATACATTTGAACGCGGCGCGAAGCGCAACCTCGGTCTTGCCGAAGCCGACATCGCCGCAGAGCAATCTGTCCATGGGATAGGGCTTTTCCATATCGCCCTTGATTTCGTCCGAAGCGCGCAGCTGGTCGGGCGTTTCGTCATAGGGGAAACGCCGCTCAAAGTCGGACTGCATATCAATATCGGGCGAAAAAGCGAAGCCTTTTGACTGCTGACGCTTTGAATAAAGCGCGATTAATTCGTCCGCCATATCCTTGACGGCACTGCGCACCTTGCGCTTTGTCTTTTCCCAATCCTGAGTGCCGAGACGGTTGAGCTTTACGGTTTTGCCCGAGTCGTCGTGCGGACCTATGTATT
>JAEEGG010002879.1_pt1 | contig 43885 bp, 38 predicted proteins | sample 9134161 | NCBI WGS metagenome assembly JAEEGG01 (sample SAMN16246543, study PRJNA631951) | gut metagenome | biome: gut microbiome; feature: rumen; material: CR-attached | host: Bos | place: Iran: Karaj | collected 2018-10 | reverse complement strand
GAAAGCGGATGCAAAGGTACGAATAATTTCAATACCATCCAAACTTTTAAACGAAAAAATTCCCAAAAACATGAAAGTTTTCGGGAATATTGACAAAATAGTGCTACACCTTATATATTATATATAGGGATTATTCAAATATCTCATCTATTTCGTTATCTTCTGCCTCCAGAGCCTCATCAATGAACGAACACGGATCGTAGCCCTCTGGCAAGTCGAAGATAGCATCTTCGTTATAGCCAAGTTGCTTATCGGCATATACTTTTTGCATGTATAGCGCAAAGATAGGCAGGGCCATAGCCGCTCCTTGTCCCATGACCATCGTATCGAAGTGAATATCCCGATCGTCGCCCCCTACCCAGCAGGCATTGACCAGCGTAGGTGTCAATCCCATAAACCAGGCGTCGCTATTATTATTGGTTGTTCCCGTTTTTCCTGCCAACTCTCCTTTAAGCCCATACTTGAAGCGCAGGCGGGAAGCCGTTCCACCATCGACGACACTCTTGAGCATGAACAGCATCTTGTGGGCACTCTCCTCGCTGATGACCTCATTCATCCTCGGCTGGAACTGGGCGATGACATTTCCCTCACCATCTTCAATCTTAGTGACAAACATCAAAGCCGCACGGATGCCATGATTGACAAAAGCGGTATAGGCACTGGCCATCTCGCCAACGCTGATATCACATGGGCCTAGGCAGAGCGACATGGAAGGATGGATCTCTGGGTTACGGATACCATATTCATGAAGGAGGTCGACAAAAGCCTGTGGACTCAGCCGGCTCATCAGGTAGGCAGAGATCCAGTTGTTAGACTGTTGGAGTCCCCATTTGAGCGTCACCATCTCTCCATAACGGGCCTTACTGCCATTACGCGGGGTCCAAGGCTTACCTGCCACCATATAAGTCTGTTGGACATTGGGTGCCTGATCACAGGGAGAGAACCCGTTCTCCATCGCCAGTGAATAGAGATAAGGTTTGATGGTAGAGCCCACCTGGCGGCGGCCATCCATCACCATATCGTATGAGAAATGCCCATAGTCAAGTCCCCCGACATAGGCCTTCACATGACCATTCTGAGGGTTGACGCTGACAAAGCCCGTACGCAGGAAAGATTTATAATACTTGATAGAGTCAAGCGGTGTCATGAGCGTGTCCACCTCCCCGTGATAAGTGAAGATAGACATGCGGACAGGCGTACGGAAAGAGCGGTGGATCTCGTCGTCCGACGCTTTACTCTCACGGAGCACACGATAGCGCTCACTCTGACGGATGGAGCGGTTAAGAATCTGCTGAACCTGCGTCTGCGTCAGATTCGACGAGTAAGGAGCATTAGCCTTCTTCTTGTTCTCCGCATTGAAAGCGGGCTGGAGGAACTTGGCCACATGCTGATAGGCAGCCTCCTCGGCATATTTCTGCATCCTGGAGTCTATCGTCGTGAAGACTTTCAGACCGTCCGTATAAATGCTGTAATTCTCGCCATTTCGTTTCCTGTTCTTATTACACCAGCCATACAAGGGATCATTCTCCCAGTTGATGGAGTCGTTATAGAACTTAATCATGTTCCACGACGGGTAAAGTGCACGATCCGGTTTCCTGGCCGTCAGATATTGGCGCAGGTATTCCCGAAGATAGACGGCAATACCATCTTTATGGTCAGAGACATGGAACTTCAACTTGATAGGTTCAGCCGAATATTTTTCAAAGTCAGCCTGAGAGAGGTAGCCGTACTTTACCATCTGTCCAAGTACGACATTACGACGTTCACGGCTTCTCTCGGGATTCCTCACAGGATTATAATAGGAGGGGTTTTTACAGAGACCTATCAGTGTGGCAGCCTCAGGCACGGTCAGGTCCTTAGGCTCCTTGCTGAAATAGACATCGGATGCCGTCTTGATACCCACGGCATTATGTAGGAAATCGAAGTAATTCAGGTACATCGTAATGATCTCATCCTTCGTATAATTCCTTTCCAACTTGACAGCAATCACCCACTCAATGGGCTTTTGGAAGAGGCGCTCCATCGTAGAATATGCCCTTTCAGAATACAACTGTTTGGCCAACTGCTGCGTGATAGTAGAGCCACCGCCAGCACTCTTCTGCCCCATCAGGCCACGCTTGATGACAGCACGCCCCAGGGCATAGAAATCAATGCCCGAATGGTCATAGAAACGCGCATCCTCAGTAGCGACCAGTGCCTGCACCAACGAAGGTGACAATTTGGTATAGTCAACCAGGATACGGTTTTCTCTGTTGTAGTTCCAAGTACCTATGATCTTTCCGTCAGCAGAATAGATTTGCGTGGCATAACGATTGATAGGATTCTGCAGATCCTCTATGGGCGGCATGTAGCCAATCCATCCCTCGTTGATGGCATAAAAAGCCGTAGCAATGGATAGCACCGTCACCACCAATAATGTCCATAGAAAATAGATAAATAACTTTCTCATATCATCGATTTTCATTATTTTTTTAAGTAACTTGGTGCAAAATTACGAATTTCTTTCAAAATATCGCACGGAAATCAGAAATAATGCGTAATTTTGCACGAACAAAACCAAAATATCGAATGGAAAAGCGTAATTTTGTGACAATTGCCAATCTGACGAAGGAGAAGATTCTCTATATGATCAAGATGGCAGAGGAATTCGAAAAGCATCCAAACCGTGAACTTCTGAAAGGGAAAGTGGTAGCCACACTTTTCTTCGAGCCCTCGACACGGACGAGGCTCAGTTTTGAGACGGCAGCCAACCGTCTTGGGGCACGGGTGATCGGATTTGCTGATCCCAAGATCACCAGTGGCACAAAGGGTGAGACACTGAAGGACACCATCCTGATGGTATCGAACTATGCCGACGTCATCGTGATGCGCCACTATATCGAAGGTGCCGCCCAGTATGCCGCTGAGGTGGCTCCGATACCCATTGTGAATGCAGGCGACGGCGCCCATCAGCATCCCTCACAGTGCATGCTCGACCTATACAGCATTTATAAGACTCAGGGCACACTTGAGAATCTGAACATCTACATGGTTGGCGACTTGAAATACGGCCGTACCGTCCACTCGCTGCTGATGGCGATGCGCCACTTCAACCCGACGTTCCACTTTGTGGCCCCCAAGGAACTGGCCATGCCGAAGGAGTATAAACTATACTGCGACGAACACGGAATCAAGTATCAAGAGCATACCGCCTTCAACGACAAGGTAATCGCCGATGCAGATATTCTATACATGACCCGTGTTCAGAAAGAACGCTTCTCTGATTTGATGGAGTACGAACGTGTGAAGAACGTCTATGTCCTGAACAACGAGTTGCTTAGGAGCGCCAAGCCGAACATGAAGGTGCTGCATCCCCTACCCCGGGTGAATGAGATTGCCTACGAGGTGGACGACAATCCCCATGCCTACTACATCCAGCAGGCTGGCAACGGACTCTTCGCCCGTGAAGCCATCTTCTGCGATGTGCTCGGCATCACATTAGACGAAGTGAGAGCAGATAAAACGATTATTTATTGAACATTGAAGATTGAACATTGGAGATTATGAATAAGAAAGAACGTCTGGTGGCCGCCATTGAGCATGGCACCGTCATCGACCACATACCAGCAGAGAAGACCTATCAAGTAGCCAGCCTGTTAGGACTCTTCAATCTAAAGACCCCTGTCACAATCGGTTTCAACTACCCTTCGAAGAAAGTAGGCAGCAAGGGTATCATCAAGGTGTCAGACAAGTTCTTCACCGACGATGAGATATCCCGTCTCTCCGTCGTTGCCCCCAATGTCATTCTCAGCATCATCCGCGACTATGAGGTGGTGGAGAAGAAGGCCGTTGTAACACCAGATGAGATTAAGGGTATCGTGAAATGCAACAACCCCAAATGCATTACGAACAACGAGCCCATGCGAACGCACTTTCATGTGGCTGATGGCATCCTGACCTGCCACTACTGCGAGAAGGAACAGGACATCAACAAGGTGGAACTGGTGTAGGATAAGTGAATATTTGAAAAGGTAAGAAGATGAAACAGGAGATACCCGTTTTGCTGCTGACAGGCTATCTGGGCAGTGGCAAGACTACATTATTAAATAGGATACTTAACAATCAGCGCGGCATCCGTTTTGCCGTTATCGTCAATGATATCGGCGAAGTCAACATCGATGCCGACCTCATCCAGAAGGGAGGCGTGGTCAACCAGCAGGACGACAGTCTCGTAGCCCTGCAGAACGGCTGCATCTGCTGCACCCTGAAGATGGACCTCGTCAAACAGTTGCAAGACATCATTGCTTTGCAGAAGTTCGACTACATCGTTATCGAGGCCAGCGGCATCTGCGAGCCAGGCCCCATTGCCCAGACCATCTGCAGCATACCGTCGATGGCTCCCGAGGTGACAGAGAACGGATACCCCCTACTCGACTGCATCGTGACCGTCGTTGACGCTCTCCGAATGAGAGATGAATTCGGCAGCGGACTCGACCTCACCCGCCAGAACATCGACGAGGAGGATATCGAGAACCTCGTCATCCAACAGATAGAATTCTGCAATATCGTACTATTGAACAAAGCCGCTGAGGTAAGCCCAGAGGAGCTGGGCCGTGTGCGCAGCATCATCCGTGAACTGCAGCCAAAGGCAGAAATCATCGACACGAACTATGGCGACGTGGATCTCGACAAGATACTGAATACCAACATGTTCGACTTCGATGACGTCGCCACCTCCGCCAAATGGATAGAGGAAGTGGAGAAGCACCACGACGAAGACGAGGATGACGACGACGATGAGCACGAGTACCACCATCATGACGATGATGACGACGACGATCATGAGCATCATCATCATGACGACGAACATCACGAGCACGGCCATCACCATCATCACCACCACCATCACGATGAGGGCGAGGCCGAGGAATACGGCATCGGCACCTATGTCTACTACCGCCGCCGTCCCTTCGATCTGGGACTCTTCGACGAGTTCGTAGCCCGCAAGTGGCCCAAGGGCATCATCCGCGCCAAGGGCATCTGCTATTTCCATGACGAACAGGAAAACTGCTATGTCTTCGAGCAGGCCGGCAAACAGGTGAGCATCCGTAATGTCGGCCAGTGGTACGCCACCATGCCCAAGGATGAACTGGAGGACTTCATGGACCGCAATCCAGGCCTACGCCAGGGCTGGGACGAGCAGTACGGCGACCGCATGCAGAAGCTCGTCTTCATCGGCCAACATCTCGACAAGGAGCTCATCGCCCGCGAACTCGACGCCTGCCTAAGATAAAGACGATATGAGCCGACTCCTACATATTATTATATATATAGGAGCCCTGTCATTCCAGACTGTGGTGCCGGCTCAGAACAAACAGGAGGCCGCATGTCCTATAGTTAAGTTGGAGGCCGAACGCCTGCCAGACCTGAACATTCCCCGAGGCATGTCTTCGATGTGATGATGCAAGCCATGAGTGTCTGAGAGATGCAAGATTTTCATGACAATTGCATATAAATATCCGCTTAAAGAGTGGAAACACTCTCACCATCATTCAGTAATATAACAGACCACTCTGCAGAGAACAGTTCTGCGAACTTTTCTGGTGCATCCGTATGTATGGGGATGAGTGCCTTTGGATGAAGCAGACGGAATACCTCACGCATACTATTCATGTCTGAGTGACCACTGGTGTGCATATATTTGAAGTCTTCGCCCAATGAATTGGCAAGATCCTTGTTATAGGCTTCCGCGCCTTCTTTGACATACCCTTCCCACATTGACAGATACTGTTGCTTCTCTCCAGGAATACGCTCCACAAGGTTGCCAAAACGCGGAGTGGCACGAGCAACGAGGACACAGCCTAATTTATCAAGAAAATCCTTAAACTCATCTGTGACTAAAAACTCGCCTTTATCGTATTTTATTACCTTAGGTTCATATTCCCCATATTGGTAGAGTTCTGATTTGCCCCATAGAGAATCCTTCTGTGTGACAATATCCATGATTTTCTTCTGATAGGCGTCAACCAGGAACACACGCTTTGCACGCAGAGCAGCATGATAAAGAGAAAACAGCCTGTCGATATTGGTAGAGGAAAGGTAAACCACATTACCTTTGTTTGCCTTGAACTGCTCCTCAAATTGCTGTTGTAATTCCCGTTCTGTTTGATTCGTAGCATCGGGGCGAGCGACGTTGGTTCCTTCACAAACCACATAGTCCACCTCTCCCACATACTTATGGATAACCTCTGGCAGTTTCTTGCTCCTGAAGCCATGTGTACGGAAGTCACCTGTATGGAAAGCACTTACTCCGCCAGCCTCGATTTTAAAGGCGTATGCATCAAAGGCAGAGTGGTCAACCGTTATGGGCATAATGCTGAATGGTCCATATGAGAACAGCTTTCCTGCTTCGAATGTATTGGCATGATGCAAACGTTCTACCATTTCCTGATGAATACCATCTACTGATTTAAGGTGGTCAGACAGCACCAGCAGAATCTCACGCCCCACCTTGCCTATATATATGAGGAGCTCCTTGGGCAATTTCGTGATGCTGCCGATGTGGTCACCATGATAGTGGGTAATCAGCAATGCACTCTTTGAGATGTCACCATGAGTCAAGCCCTCGATCTGCAAATCTCCAGATTTAGGACCACCAGGCAGCTCTTCGCCATAATCGACGAACAACCGCCAGCCGTCATACTCGTATTCTGTGACACATCCGCCTATCTGGTGAGTGCCGCGATGGATTTTAATGTTCATGGATTGCAATAATTAGGTTTTACATTTTCTGTAGCTAGTATCTTTTCAATTTCTTTGATTCTTATGTCTCTACCTTCTGTTTTCCTCTCGTAATTATTGGCTATGAGTAATTGCGGTTCTGGATTAACCACCAAATCGTTGACATTGCCTACTATTGGCACAGGCAGGCCTAGGTCTTTTTTTATTTCATAAAGAGTCTTGTAATACTCCGTCAATATATCTTTGTTGACTTTTAAAAACTCACGATAATTCTTTATCTGCGTCAAGATTTTAGGATATCCCTTCGTGTTTCTGAGTCTGTTATCACCTATTCTTTTTAATTCTTCAAATACAATGAATCCATTTTCTATCTTAACAAGATCTATTCTAACCGTTTCAATCTTATCTTCATACAGTCTATGTGCAAATTCTGAATCAAGGTATTTGCCTCTGCCTTTAAGAATAAGCATCCCTTGGATATACTTTTCTGAAGTTTCTTCCCCGTTATTTCTTCCTGAATAATATTTTTGAATATTAGCTTTCATTTCATCCTTACGATTCAATAGCCATTCTGAACAGACTTGGTATATCGGAGTATATACAATTTTACCATCTTTTATGCCTTTCCTATAATATTGCCCATCCTCTTCTTCTAAAAATCCCAAGTATTTGGGATGTGCAGTTACTACTATCCGATTATCTCTGTCAAGTTTTATTTCGGCCATCCTGCCGCCAAGATAATATGCGTCTATAATATTCCCTTTCCTTATCTCAATGTAAATATCCTTGTCCTCCTTCAGGCTGTTCCACCATGTTGGGGCCTTTTCTCCTTTAAGAATCTTGTAAAGTTCGTGCCCCCTATTAAGCAGGCCACTTTTCATTCTTGAAATTTTACCCATGACCTTTACTTCTTTATTGTTAATATTCACAAGTTCATATATATATGACACCACAAAGTCCCATCATATCCACTCTACAAAAAAGCTATGAGCCGACACTGTTAACTGTTTTATGCCATCTCCAGTTCTTCTTGGAGAATAGAAATGTGCAGACAGTCCTCTATCTTCGACAAGGTTTCAAGAGAATCACGGCAATACGCTGGGAGTGACGCAGCCACGACTTGTTCTGCATCCTCCACTCTGCCCTCTCCTTTCATTTGGATGGTGCCGATGACTGATGTTCTGCAATCGTGCAATTACATCTTTCATAAACACTATTTAATAGCCCAACATTGCCGCTGGCGTTATCCCCAAGGTGGCACAAAGCAAACGGGCAATCTTCAATGTGGGTTCTGCCCTGCCGGAAACATAGTCGCTTATGCGTGATGGGCTGACCCCGATCTCTGCAGCTAACTGTTTCTGACTCATGTTCTTCTCGTCCAACGACAATTGAATCAACTGGGCTACGGTGGGTTTGCCTATGGGATAGTGCTCCTTCTCGTAGTCTATGACGACATCCGACATCATTGTCAACTCCACGGCATTGCGGTCGTTGGCAGGCGTGTTGTCATCCACAATTGGCAGCAGTTCTTCAATACGTGCCAATGCGAACTCATATTGTTCTTTTGTAATCTTTGCCATATTCGTACCTCCTTTTATTATATCGTTGAAACGTCTATCTTATCGTATTCACTATGCGTACCTACAAATCGGATGAAGATATGCCCGATTGTAAACTTTACAACCACAACAAGACGATATTTGTTGCCCCTGATGTCAAAGACATAATGCTGGTTGCCTACGTAGTCTGTCGAAGGAAAGTCTGCCTTTATATCCGACAGGTTCTTCCACTCTGCCTTTTCTGCGATGTCATACCATCGTTCTAGTGCAGCCTGAGCGTCTCCATGTCCTTCCAAACTGTAGAACTCAACTAACCGTCTGTGTGATACAATTCTCATTTCGGTTGCAAAGTTATAAAAAAAAGTTTTGATTTTCAAAAGAAAACAAATAATTATTTCTAAAAATTAGAACTTTCCTGCTATTTCCCTTTGTTATCTGCTTCGCTCACATTGTTCTATGTATTTTGCTAAAGCAAGCGTCACCCTTCGGGAAGCCGAGCGGGGATAACCTATATTGCTTAAAAGAGTAAGGTCCTTATATCTTTATCTGTCCATTGGCATATCTGTTTTAAAGACAAGTTTCGCGTTGCTAAACTTGTACGTCTTGCACGGTTGAGCAATTTCTGAGATAAAAACTTGGATAATCCAGTAGAAATCATTAACTTTGCAGACGGAACAATCTTTCGCTTATGAGACTACGACAACTCAGACGCTACACGTTCACCGCCTAAACGTTTATCGACAAAAATGAGAAGATATCTCTTGCTGACCACAGCTGCTATCCTATGGGGCAGCATCCTTTCCGCTCTGGCACAGGGACATACTGAAGAATTCACCGTGGCAACGCTTAACATCGACGGACTGCCCACCCATGTGATTGGGATCCCCGTCAACATCGACGGGCCTGGCGAGAAATATACGCCGGAGATTGCCGACTATCTGCTACAGAAAGACTATGACCTCGTGGGCCTGCAGGAAAACTTCAACTACTACGACCTGCTCTTTACGAAACTCGCGACCAGTTACCACCACGACCAGTGCCTGGGCAAGATCTCACTCGAGTCCATTGCCTTCCCCTTCCCCTACGACGGCATCAGCCTCATCTGGCATCATGGCATCCAGGGTGAGCACACCCAAAGCGTCTGCTGGGATGAGTCGTACGGTATTTTCAGCCATGCCGCCGACGCACTTACCGATAAGGGCTTCCGCCGCTATGACCTCACCCTGAAAGGCGGTTCGGAAATCGTCGTCTACAACGGACACTGGGATGCCAGTTATGACAAGGACGAAGAGTCTGGCCGTGACGGCCCCGACCGCGAGGCACGTATCGCCCAATGGCGGCAGATACGCGACAGCATTATGGCTCGTCTTGACAAACGGCCCGTGATCGTGCTGGGCGATATGAACAGTTACTACCCTCGCGACGACATCAAGTTGCAGTTTGTCGACTATATTGAGTCGACAGGCAAGGCCAGAGTCTTTGACGCCTGGGTAGAGTTAGAGCGGAACGGAGAATATCCTGCCAAGGTAGACGGCCCCGTGACGCATGATGAGAATGGCTGGGGGCACCGCGGGGAGTTGTACGATAAGATCCTGTTCATCAACCCCACGGACGGCGGCCAGTTGACGGCACTTAGTTATAGTCTCGACAAAACGGGCTACATGCGTAGTGACGACCCTGACAAGCCCTTTGGCGACCACTTCCCCGTTGCCGTAAAGTTTCGAATCGCCCCAACGGGAGATAGTGGATCAGGCATAGAGAGTATCACCGTCAGCCCATACCAGAACAGAGAAGGCTGGTACGACCTGCAGGGACGCCGGTTTGCCAAAAAGCCGACGACTCCTGGCATCTATCTGCATCACGGACAGAAGATACTTATCAGATAGAGGAAGAATCCACTCACGCTGAATGATAATAATTCCCGAAACGCTTGGCAGTTTCGGGAATTATTAGTACCTTTGCAGGCAAAAATCAAACCATAAGGACAAAAATGAACAGAGACAACGCTATCTTCGAGTTGATCGAGAAAGAGCATCAGCGCCAGTTGAAAGGCATTGAACTGATTGCCAGTGAGAATTTCGTGAGTGACCAGGTGATGGAGGCTATGGGTTCCTACCTGACCAACAAGTATGCAGAAGGCTATCCTGGCCACCGTTACTATGGCGGTTGTCAGGTGGTGGACGAAGTGGAGCAGTTGGCCATCGACCGCGTTTGCAAACTCTTCGACGCAGAGTATGCCAACGTTCAGCCCCACTCTGGTGCCCAAGCCAATGCAGCCGTGCTACTGGCTGTACTGAAGCCCGGCGACACCTTCATGGGTCTGAACCTCGACCACGGCGGTCACCTCTCCCATGGTTCTCATGTGAACACCTCTGGTATCATTTACAACCCCATCGGCTATAACCTGAACAAAGAGACGGGCCGTGTGGATTACGACGAGATGGAGCAGTTGGCCCTGCAGCACAAGCCAAAACTGATCATCGGCGGTGGTTCAGCCTACAGCCGTGAGTGGGACTACAAGCGGATGCGTGAGATTGCCGACAAGGTGGGTGCCTTGCTGATGATTGACATGGCTCACCCCGCTGGCCTGATTGCTGCAGGACTGTTGGAGAACCCCGTGAAATATGCCCACATCGTGACCTCTACGACCCACAAGACTCTTCGTGGTCCGCGTGGCGGTATCATCCTGATGGGTAAGGACTTCGACAACCCCTGGGGTTACACCACTCCGAAGGGCGTCGTGAAGAAGATGTCTACCCTGCTTAACTCTGCCGTCTTCCCCGGACAGCAGGGCGGACCGCTGGAGCACGTCATCGCCGCCAAGGCCGTAGCCTTCGGTGAGGCTCTGCAGCCCGAGTTCAAGGAGTGGGCCAAGCAGGTTCAGAAGAATGCCAAGGTGCTGGCCGAGGAACTGGTGAAGCGTGGTTTCGGCATCGTCAGCGGCGGTACAGACAACCATTCGATGCTGGTAGACCTCCGTTCAAAGTATCCCGAACTGACTGGTAAGGTGGCAGAGAACGCCCTGGTTGCTGCAGACATCACCGTGAACAAGAACATGGTACCGTTCGACTCACGCAGTGCCTTCCAGACCAGTGGTATCCGTCTGGGAACGCCCGCCATCACCACCCGTGGTGCCAAGGAAGACCTGATGGTGCAGATTGCCGCATGGATTGAGGAAGTGCTCAACGATCCTGAGAACGAGCAAGTGATTGCCAGCGTCCGCCAGCGTGTCAATGAGAAGATGAAGGACTATCCCCTCTTCGCCTATTAATTTCTTTCTATAATTAGAATACTAAAGAATCCCCGCCAGAGAGTTGGCGGGGATTCTTTATTATTCTTCCATTCAAATTACAATGTGTATTCACACCGATAGGTGAATTTCTCACCATTGAAGGTATAATACCAAACCACAGTGAAACCAAACTTGTCGCCCTTGCCCTTCAGTCCTTCGAAACTCACCTTCTTACTGTCACCAACAGCGAGCGCACCCGACTTTTCATTGTAGTTCGTAAAACTTAACATCTTCAGATCAGAATAGATTTCTACCCTTGTCAACTGGATGTTGTGCTTGCTACCATTATTCAAGGTGCAGGCCAACGATTCCACCTCATCACCATCAAAATACGGCTGCCACTCGTGATCGAGATAGTCTCTGAGATCCTCAGGTTTCTCGATAGTTACAGGAACACTGTCTTTGTACTTGCCATTTGACGATGACGCAGTGATGGTGGCTGTACCCACACCCACACCTGTCACCTTACCATTGGCGTCAACAGTAGCAACAGACTCATCGGAAGAAGACCAACTGACGGCCTCGCCATCCTTGGTATAGACACTCAACGACTTCGACTCTCCACGAAGGATGCTAAAACCAGACTCTTTGATATAAAGGTTCCTATATTGAGTGATAGTAATCGTCTCGTTAAAATACAACGTGGTTGTTCTACTGGGCTCTTTGGCCGTGAACGGCGAGACATTGACGTGCTGAACGACAGCCACCAAGTCGGGGAAGAACTCAAGTTCACCAAGTCTGGCCCACAAATCCTGCGGCTCGAAAATAGTGAAAGAGGTCATGTTAGTCTGCGCACCGACAGAAACATTTCCACCAAGTTCATCTATCTCATAATAAGTGTCCAGCAGGTTGAAGGTTTCCTTCATTACATACTCCTGAGAGATTGTAATATTGACAGGTTCATAAGTAGATTCGCTTTCGATAGTCATCGCTGCCCAACGAGCCACTCCCGACTGATTCTCAGCCACACTAATAGTGATAGTACTCTTTGAAATACCTCTAGTACTGTTTTCTACCTTATAATCCACCCAGTCTGCATCACACTCAATCTTGTAGTCGTTGACATTATGCTCGAAACTGATTTCAAATAATCCACCATCGGTCTTCGCTTCAATACTGGTCGGTGACACTCTGATCACATTGTTCTGCTTTTGCGTCACGGTAAACGTACGTGTCACCTCAGGCGCCAAAACATCCGACAGTGTAACAATAGTCTTACGCACGTCGTAACTGTTGTTCTCGTCGACCGTCACAGTCATCTGCGACTTGGCTACATCAAAAGACACATGACACCATGAGGCATCAGGTACAGCCCGATAGTTCGTCAAATCCTCATTACGGAAGGTCGAGGTACGAGACAGTGAATTCTCCTCCTCATCCGGATCAAAGGTCAAATCCTTGATAATCAGTTCTCTGAGCCGGCTGCTGTATTCATCATCACTGCTACAAGATCCAAGCCCTGCGGAAAGCAGAATGGCGAGCAGGCATATTCCTAAACATTTGACAATTTTCATCTTTAATTATATAAATATGTAGAAATCGGCTGCAAAGTTACAAACTTTTTGCATAAAACACACGATTCCTGCAATTTATTTATTATTTTTTCAGAAGAAGCCACTTATTTTAATGCATCATTAAAATGGTTCACAGCCTGACGAAACAGGTGATTTCTTGTGTTTCCGCCAAAGATACTGTGATTACGGTTGGTATATACCAACTGCCTGAAATCTTTGTCTGCCTGCACCAGTGCCTCCACATATTCAGCCGTATTCCGATAATGCACATTGTCGTCTGCCAGACCATGGCAGAGCAGCAACGCCCCATGCAACTGCGAAGCCCTGGCAATAGGAGTCACCTCGTCGTATCCAGTCTTGTTTTCCTGAGGAGTCCGCATATAGCGTTCGGTATAAATGGAATCGTAGAAGCGCCAGCATGTTGGTGGAGCGATAGCCACCCCAGCCCGAAAGACAGGACGTCCCTCAGACATCGACATCAGCGTATTCCATCCCCCATACGACCAGCCCCAGATTCCAATCCGCTCTTTGTCGACATACGGCTGACTACCCAGCCACAAAGCCGTTTCCACCTGGTCGCGGGCCTCCAGTTCGCCCAGCCGGAGATAGGTACATTTCTCAAACTCTGCCCCCCTGCCACCAGTGCCGCGATTGTCGACACAGACACAGAGATAGCCCTGCTGGCAGAGGTATTGTTCCAGAACAGCCCCATTGCCACTCATGCCGATGCCCCACTGATTGAGTACCTGCTGATTACCAGGCCCACCATACTGATACATGATGACAGGATATTTCCTGGCAGGATTAAAGTCGGCAGGCTTCACCATCCAGCCATTCAGTTGCACACCCTCTGAGGTGGTGAAGGAGAAGAGTTCCTTCGTGCCCAAAGTATAGTCAGAGAGTTTCTGCACCAGTTCCTGATTGTCTATCAATGTCTGCAGCACCTTACCACTGTTCTGGCAGAGCATATACTGCATAGGATGATTCAGGTCACTCCACGTATTGATGAAGTATTTAAAATTGCCACTAAAAATGGCATTGTTCACACCAGCCTTCTGCGTCAGCACCTCAGTCTTGCCATTGGCATGAGCCACCATCACCTGCTGGTCTGTCGGGCCGCTGGGATTGGCAGCAAAGTATACATCACCCGTCTGTTCATCGAAGCCATAGACATGTTGCACCACATACTTGTCTTTCACAATCTGACGAAGCAACTGGCCGTTCAGGTTATAGAGATACAGATGATTATATCCGTCACGCTCGCTGGGCAAGAGGATATGCTTTTCTGTAATCTGGACCTCCTCGAACGTTTCTTCCTTCACATACTTGTCCACCTTGTCCTCGATAGCGAGTTGACAGACGGTCGACAACGGATTGGCCATATAGACCCTCAGCACATCCTGATGGCGATTGAGTGTGAAGATGGCAATCTTCGTGGGATTACTGGTGGCCTTGATACGAGGGATATAGCCATCTGCATCCAATGGCAACTCGATACGCCGCATCTGGTGCGACTTGATGTCGAAACTGTGCACGCTGACCTTCGAGTTCACCTGACCAGGCACAGGATACTTATACGTATAGTCCCCGGGATATTCAGCATAGTCCGTCATCTCAGGCGCCAGCCCCTTATACAACTGTAGGGAGTACTGCTTCACGTCCGTCTCATCATAGCGTATCCAGACAATCTGTTTCGAGTCGGCAGAGAACACCATCGACGAGTTTGTGGAGAACTCCTCCTCATATACCCAGTCAGGGATGCCATTGAGCACCTCGTTGAACTTTCCGTCCTTTGTCACCTGACTCTCTGCGTTGTCATAGAGCAACTTCACCAGCCAGATATTGTTGTCTCTGACGAAAGCGATCTGATTGCCATCTGGCGAAAAAACTGGTGTCTGTTGTGGTCCGCCATCGCTCAGAGGGGTAAGTTTGTTGTTCCTGATGTCATAGATATAGTAGACGGCAGTAAACGAACGACGATAGATGGGCTTCGTCTGCGTCTGGATGAGGATCCGTCGACCGTCAGGACTCACGATGTAGTCGTCCACCCTGTTCACCTGTCCCCCTCTGGCTGTGGCTGCATCGAAGAGCACGCTCTCCTGCATGCCTGTCCGGAAGGAATAACAGACAATCTGCTTCCCGTCGGCACTAATCTGTGAATAGGTCACTCCATCTGCCATGGGGCGGACGGCTGTCATCCTCTTCTGCGAAAACTCTCCTCTGACGATATCTTTCAGGTTCAACAGCCCACCTGCGAAAAGCGACGAACTGGCAAGGCACAAAATCCCAGAAAGACAGAATGCTCTAAGTCTGGTCATCATATATTATCCATTAATTGAAATCCGAAAAGTTGTTGTTCCTAAGCAATTGGTCAACAGTGGCGTTCTTATTGCGTTTCATATAGCGGTCCACCATATCCGTGTATTTTGTCGCAAAGACCTTCTTGCCCATCGCCTCATTGACCACCCATTGTATCTTTCCGATGTATATATCCCGCTCCTGCTGCGTCACACCGCTGTCGAACGGCATGGGATAGAGACTCAACAGATAGAAGCCGACACAGTCTGGCACGATATACATTCTGTCCATCATCTGGAGTTGTTCCTCAGAATAGCCATATTCTGGCTTCCTGTACAATGGGAAATCCTTTCCAAGATACTTGTCGAGACAGATGCCAATGGTGTTGTTGCCTACGATGACGCTCTGGTCTAGCGAGCCGATCTGGGCATACACCTCAGGCATGTCGAGGTTAGGGATATGCTTTCGAAGGTAACGGAAGGCGTGCGTCAACTGATCATTGATATCTTCCATGCTGGCATATTGCTGCTGCGTCTCTGCGATGAGCACCTGTAAGGTGGTGTCCTGATAGAATCGCAGAAAGGTCTTGTTGATCTCCGGATCATTGACCTTGCCGATGTGCAGCACATCTTCGATCAGCGTCCTGGTCTGCATGGGGAAGACCGTGTTCATCTGCTGTAAGGCAGAAAAGTCGCCTGTTGTCAGATAAAGGGTCTGGATACGGTCATAGCGGTCAACGGCAACGGTCTCGTCCACTTTATCGGACATCTTGAATTGCCATTCACAACTAATGCACCCAAGCATTATGACAAACACCAGATAATATATCTTACGCACAGCGAAATGCTTTCAAATGTTATCTATTTGTTAAAAGACCGTGCAAATTTACTAAAAATTATTCACAAAACCAAATTTTAACCTAATTATTTTAAAAATAAGCGCCAAAACTGCACACTTTTGTTTATTTGTGTAAAATTCAGACACGTATTTCAGCCTTTTTGCTTATTTTTGTAGCCTACTAAAACAGATGATATGAAGAAACGACTTATCCCCCTCATGCTGACAGCCCTCGCCTTGGGAGCCGAGGCACAGCAGCAGACATTTACAGTCAGCGTCTCCAACCCCTTGGCGACCGTCCGTACAGACCAGCCTGTCGTCATCAGCCTTGCGCCGTATGGCGACATCCGCTCAGCCCTCGTCACCACCAACGGCCAGGAAATCCCCTGTCAACTCGACGATCTCGACCAAGACGAAACATTCGACGAACTCTGTTTCCTGGCAGACCTCGAAGGCAAAGAAACGAAGCCGTACGAGGTGACGCTCCTGTCAGAGGGAGAGCCCCGTTCCTACCCTGCCCGTGTCTATGCGGACATGCTTTTACGCAACGACAAGGTAAAAGTGAAAAACAAGCACAACAACTTCATCGAGTCTATCACTGCCCGTGGCGACTGTGCCGACTCTTACCACATACAACACCATCACGGCGTAGATTTCGAGAGCGAACTCAACGGCATTCGCATCTACTTCGACAAGCGCCAGACACTCGACCTCTACGGTAAATTCCAAAAACGCCTCGAACTTGAGGCCACACAGTTCTACACCTCGAAGGAGCAGAAGGCCGAGGGCTATGGCGACGATGTGCTCTGGGTAGGCAACACCTTCGGTCTGGGCGCCTTCCGAGGCTGGGATGGGCAGCAGCCCACGATGATCGACCCTGTCAGAAGCCGTACCCAGCGCATCATTTCCTATGGTCCATTACGCACCATCGTCGAACTCTTCGACCGTGGTTGGCAGGGAGTCAACATGACCATCCGCTACACCCAGTATGCAGGTCATCGCGATACTGATGTCGATGTATACTTCAACAAGAACGTCAGCGACCGTCTGTTCTCCACTGGCATCATCAATGTCAAGGGTTCAGAGGAGTTCTCTGACAAGAAAGGTCTGCGTGCCTGCTGGGGCACCGACTATCCCTCCAGCGACACCATCAACTGGAAGCGCGAAACAGTAGGGTTGGCAGTCTGCATCCCACAGAAATATATCAAGAGTGAGGAGCCTGCCAATAAAGACAATTACACTTTTGTCGTAGCCACCGACAACAATCATTTAAACTACAAAGTTACATATACGTCTGATAATGAGACGTTTGGCTATCATTCTGCAAAGGAATGGTTTGAGTTTCTGAAAGAGTGGAAGCAAGAGGTCCTGAAGCCTATTCTGGTAAGGTACTGAACAGTTTGCGCCCTTTCACATAGTACTGCCAGAGCAAGGAGAACGACCTTTGCTCTGGTATTGTTTTTGCTACACGCCCAGCCTGTATCCGGCGACGGTCGCCTGCAAAATCCTTCTTCCAGCGCTTGAAAGCCCGACGGGCCCGATACACAGCCTTGAAGTCGCCCACGTTGCGCTTTAGGATGAGCATCTCCCAGGCAGCCAGATAGTCCAGGCCCCAGCGCCAGCGCATCACAGGCTTCAGATCCTCCTCAGGCAGGCACTTGTAGAGCATCGTCAGATTATTACGGAAATTGAGGAAGGTCTTCATGGGATTCGACTTCGGCAGGGTGCCTCCCCCCACATGATAGACATAACTCTCTGGCAGACAGACCACCCGCCGCCCGCGGATACGCAGTCGCCAGCAGAGGTCTATCTCCTCGTTATGGGCAAAGAAGCGCCCGTCGAGACCGTCCACACTCCAATAGTCCTTCGAACGGATCATCAGCGCAGCACCTGTCGCCCAGAGGCAGTCCGACTGATAGTCATACTGGCCATTATCTGCCTCCACCGTCTCGAAGATACGTCCACGACAGAAGGGGTAGCCGTACCTGTCAAGGAATCCCCCACTCGCCCCAGCATATTCGAAATGGTCGCGGTCGAAGATGGATAGCAGTTTAGGCTGGCAGGCTGCCACATCGGGATGGCTGTCCAGATACTCGATCATAGGCGTCAGCCAGTGGTGGGTCACCTCGATATCGGAGTTCAGCAACAGATAATATTCAGCCTCTATCTGCTGCAGGGCCTTGTTGTAGCCTTCGGCAAAGCCCCAGTTCTTGTCGAGCACAATCAGTTTCACCTCTGGGAAATGCTGTCTGAGCAGCGCCAACGAGCCGTCTGCCGAGGCATTGTCAGCCACATACACCGTTGCCTCGTCTCTCGAATACTGAATCACAGAGGGCAGATACTCCTTGAGCATCTTTTCCCCGTTCCAGTTCAGAATCACGATTGCCACCTTCTTATCCATTCACACGCGCGTTCCTTATTATTATAATACCAACAGAGTAATCATCTATAAACTATAAACATTAAACTATAAACAAGCCCTCAGCGCCTGCTTGTCGTGCGTCAGTTCGCCCAGGCGTACCTTCACCAGTTGGTTGTCGAGTGCAGGATCGGCATCCTTGGCCGGCAGTTCCACACGAATATAGTTTCTGGTAAACCCATGCATCGCCCTGCCCTTCGGAGCCTTCTCGAAAAGCACCTCTGCCTCCAGGCCGATATGCTGACGATAAAACGCTTCCGTCTTCTGGTCCGACAAGTCTAGCAGCCGTTTCGAGCGCTGTTTCTTGTCCTGATCGCTCACCACATAGGGAATCTTCAGGGCCGAAGTGCCTGGGCGCTCAGAGTAAGGGAACACGTGCAACTGCGTCACATCCAGCCCATGTAGGAATTCGAAGGTCTCCTCAAAGCACTCCGGCGTCTCACCACGACAGCCCACCATCACGTCGACACCAATGAAAGCATCGGGCATCAGTGTCTTGATGCGGTGGATCTTATCAGCAAACAACTGGGCGTCGTAATGCCTGTGCATCAGTTTCAGCACGGTGTCGCTGCCACTCTGCAGAGGGATATGGAAATGGGGCATGAACGCCCGGCTCTGCGCACAGAAGGCGATCAACTCGTCCGACAAGAGGTCTGGCTCCAGCGAACTGATCCTGTAGCGGCTGATGCCCTCCACCCTGTCGAGCGCCTGCACCAGGTCGATGAACCTCTCGCCTGTCGTCTTGCCGAAATCGCCGATGTTCACTCCCGTCAGCACGATCTCCTTGCCTCCCTCCTGAGCAGCCTCTTCGGCCTGTACCACCAACGAGGCGATGGTCGGATTGCGCGAGAAGCCACGGGCATATGGTATCGTGCAGTAGGTGCAGAAATAGTCGCAGCCGTCCTGTACCTTCAGGAAATATCTGGTTCTGTTGCCACGAGAACAACTCGGCGCAAACGACTTGATGTCCTTCGTCTTCTTAATATAATAAGGTGTAGCACGCTCATCTCTCTGATCCAATTTCTCGCTCAAGAATTGAATCAACTGCGCCTTCTCGTCGGAACCCAGCACCAGATCCACGCCGTCTATTCCAGCCACCTTCTCGGCTTCAAGTTGCGCATAGCATCCCGTCACCACCACGAACGCCCCAGGGTGTTGCCTCACCATCCGGTGGATGGCCTGTCGGCACTTATGGTCGGCCACTTCCGTCACCGAGCAGGTATTGATCAGGCAGATGTCGGCTCGCTCGCCCTTCTCGGCCGTGCTCACGCCCATCTCCTGAAGCATCTTCCCGAAGGTGGAGGTCTCAGAGAAGTTCAACTTACAGCCCAACGTGTAATACGCTGCTTTTTTTCCTTGGAACGCCGAAGAATTGATCATGCGCTATATGTAATCATCTATAAACTATAAACTTCTAAACTATAAACAAAAAAACGCCTTCTGTTATCGGGCACAAAGGTACACAAATTTTCTCTATTTTCATCAATTTTAGTCAAATTTCCATTAAAGGGCAAAAATACACTAAAATTTAACATTTCGTATCTTACTGATTATCAGTACCTTGCTAAAAAGTTACAAAAAAGACCAAAAAAAAATCGAAAAAAATGATACGCCGTATTAAAAATATGCGTAACTTTGCAGCGTTTTAATAAACAAATGATTGTTTTACAGATTTAAAAAGCATTAGAAAAATGAAGAAATTAGTATTTATGTTCGTAGCAGTTGCTGCTATCTCTTTCGCATCTTGTGGTAACAAGGCTCAGGCTCCTGTTGAGGAGGCTGTAGACTCTATCGCTGAGGTTGTTGATAGCGTAGTTGACAGCGTTGCTGTTGATAGCGTTGCTGCTGACTCTGTTCAGTAATTCAACGAACAATTGAGAGAAAAGGGCCGTTGGACGTGAGTTCAGCGGCCTTTCTTATGTTCTATCTCTAAAAAGAGAAGACAACACCCGACCCCATTGGCCAGCCGACCGCTTTCACATCTGGTAAGAGGATAACCATCAAAAAAGTGAGAGCCTGCAAAACGACGTTGCAGGCTCTCACTCTTTTATTTCGAATCCTTAGCCGGTGTGACTACTCCTTCCAGTTTTGATTGATCACGGCATTCACCAGTTTCATGCCGACGGTCTTGTACAGTTTCGCCGCTGCGTAGTCGGGACTCTCGTCCATACCCGCAAAGTCCATGTAGATGATGCCTACGGACCCTTTGTGGTTGCCCAGCCAGTCGATGGCCTTCTGGTTGGTGCTTGCAGCAACCTCACGATAACTGTCGGAGAACGGGATGAGATAGGCCGACGGATAGTTGATGACCCATGCGGGCTTCCCGGCGGTCATGTCGCGCTGCACAGAGGCCTCGAGCATGCGGACGAGGGCTGCTTCCTTGTTGGCGAGCGTGATGTCCTGCCAGTAGTCCTGTACCCAGAGCGGTGTCTCGCTGCCGTCGGCTGCAGTGATGTGGGCCTTCTGCTGCTGCTCCAGTTCCAGATAGGAATCCCAGCCGTAGCAGTAGCCGCCGAGCGGCTTGTCGGCATACATCTCCTTCGAGAGTATCAGCACCTTGCCACGCATCTCGCCAACGGTGAGGCGGGCCTTGAAGTCGGCAAACATGCTCTTCAGTTCAGCACTGTTGACAAGCGCGCTGAAGTCCTTGCCCCAGGCGTCCTTCTTCTTGGTGGCGCTCAAATCGACGGTCACGACGCAGAACTCCGTGGGATTGTCGGCCAGGAACTGCTTCAGGGTCTTGAAGAAATCGCTGACATACATCTTGGTGCCAGCCGGACCGTGACTGCAGCGCAGCACGTATTTCGTGCCGTCGAGGTCGTGCTCTGGGCGCAGGTCGAACACGCGTACACCCACCTTCAGTTGCTCGCTGATGGTCAAGTCCTGACACTTGGCAGTTAACTCAAAGGCGAAGGCCAGGTAGGGGTTGTGCCAGCCCTCGGCTGTACAGGCGTCGTGGCTTCCCGGCAGCGAGAGGTCGGCCACGAGGCGATCGTCGCTCAACTGCTTCATCCACTGGCTGTTGTTCACGCCCTTGGGCTTGTAGTCGGCCACGTTATATTTTTCCATGCCGCCGCCATTCTGCTCCAACAGGGCGTTCAGAATCTCCTTCATCTCCTGGTCGGCGCGTTCCAGCAGCAACACTTGTCCGTCGACGCCCTTGACCGTAATCATGTCGTTGGCATAACTGGCCTCCCAGTTCTTCGGATAGGCCTGCCCGAAGTCGTTGGCTAAGGTCATACTCATCTGACCGTCGGCTGTCAATGTGTAGTAGAATTGGCCGTAGCCCAGGCTGCCCTGCACCATGACGGGCTCCGTGTCGTCGCGGAAGAAGCAGCGCTGCAGCGAGCCCACGCCTTCTGCACTGAAATCGTAGATATCGGCCACCAGGTCGTAGTCAGCCTTCACGCTCTGGTCGTCTTCCGACACGGCCACGCCTGTTGCATCATAGACGCAGTACCACGTGCCATTCAGTTGAATAGTCTGCGGATCGGGACTTGGAGTGACGGTGTTGTCTTCATTACTGCACGATGTCAGCAGCGCGATACTGCTGATGGCAAGGGCTAACAGCCCTTTCAAACTTGTCTGATGTCTGAATAATCCAATTGTTTTCATATCTTCATGAATAAAAATCCCGAAGACCGGAGCCTTCGGGACGCTGTTGTAATAATAAATAATGATGCCTTACAGCAGTGATTAAATATTAATTGTTTACTTGATTTTTCGAATTAAGCCTCTGCGGGAGCCTCTTCCTCTGCAGGAGCAGCCTCAACCTCTGCCTCAGCCTCATTAGCCTCAGCCTCAGCGGCAGCCTTGGCAGCAGCGGTACGAGCCTCAGCAGCAGCCTTGATAGCCTCCTCGGCCTCGGCAGCAGCCTTCAACTCAGCAGCATTCTCAGCCACAACCTTCACGGGAATCTCGACGGTCACCTCCTTGTGGAAGTGTACGAGAGCCACGTAGTCGCCCAGTTTCTTGGCATCCTTCATGGTGATGATCTTACGATCGACATCCTTGCCCAACTTCACGAGTTCGTCGGCCACCTGAGCGGCACCTACAGAACCGTAGAGTTGACCTGTTGCGCTGACCTTAGCGGCAATCTCGAGAGCAACGCCCTCAAGTTGTGCGGCCTTCTGCTCAGCGGCAGCCTTCTGGGCAGCAATCTTGTGAGCCTGCTGCTTCAGGTTCTCAGCGAGAATCTTCTTGGCCATCGGGCTGGCGATCACACCTTTTCCCTGAGGGATGAGGTAGTTACGGCCATAGCCAGACTTAACGTTCACGATATCGTTCTTGAAACCCAGACCGATAATATCTTCTTTCAGTATAATTTCCATAATCTTGCGTCCTCCTTAATTACTTCATCATGTCAGTTACATAAGGCAGCAGCGCAATCTGGCGGGCACGCTTCACGGCCTGAGCCACGCGACGCTGGTACTTCAGAGATGTTCCAGTGATGCGACGGGGCAGAATCTTACCCTGCTCGTTGAGGAACTTCTTCAGGAACTCGGGATCTTTGTAGTCGATGTACTTGATACCGCTCTTCTTGAAACGGCAGTACTTCTTACGCTTCGTGTCGATAGTGGGAGCGTTCAGATAACGGATTTCACTTTGCTCTGCCATAATTAAGCCTCCTCTTTTTTACCAAGTTTGTTACGACGCTTCTCAGCATACTCTACGGCATACTTGTCGAGCTTGACGGTCTGGAAACGGATGACCTTCTCGTCACGACGGAAAGCGGTCTCCAGCACTTTGATCACTTCTGGCTCTGCTTTGAACTCTACGAGGCAGTAGAAACCTGTAGACTTCTTCTGAATAGCATAAGCCATCTTCTTCAATCCCCAGGCCTCTTCATTAATGATCTCTGCACCCTTGTCGGTGAGGACCTTCTTGAATTTTGCGGCCGTTTCCTTCATCTGTTCATCAGACAAAACGGGAGTTAAAATGAAAACGGTTTCGTATTGATTCATACTTCTTAAATAAATAATAATTAATAATGTGCTTCGAAAAGCGGGTGCAAAGGTACGAATTTTTTAGTTTACGGTTGACAGTTTACGGTTTACAGACGGTTACTTTTAATATTATTTAATACTTCTCCGCAGATTTTATGCGTTTTACGTGCCAAACGACACCTAAGATGATGAGTATCAGCCCTGTGAGCAACACGATGTTGGAGGAGGTCCATCCTGCGATGTAACTCACTATCAAAAGGAGTGCGCCGGCAACCACCAGCGCAATCCCAATATACTGCTTCATAGTAATCATCTATAAACTATAAACAATAAACTATAAACAATAAATTACTCCTCCTCTGGCGTAATGAGTTTATAGCCCTTGCCGTGGATGTTGATGATCTCGATCTGCGGATCAGCCTTCAGGTGCTTGCGCAGTTTGGTGATGTAGACATCCATCGAACGGGCGTTGAAGTAGTTGTCGTCGATCCAGATGGTCTTCAGGGCGAAGTCGCGCTGCAGGATCTCGTTGGAGTGAGAGCAGAGCAGGGCGAGCAGTTCGTTCTCCTTCGTGGTAAGCTTCGTCTGCTTGTCGTCGATGCAGAGCAGCTGCTTCTGGGTGTCGAAGGTGAAACGGCCGATATGATAGACGGTCGACTCCTTGGACTTCTTACCCTTGGTACGGCGCATGATGGCCTCGATGCGGAGCACGAGTTCCTCCATGGAGAAGGGCTTGGTGATGTAGTCGTCGGCACCGATCTTGAAGCCTTCGAGGATATCGTCCTTCAAGGTCTTGGCGGTAAGGAAGATGATGGGCACGTCGGGACTGGCGGCACGGATCTCCTGAGCCAGTGTGAAGCCATCCTTCTTGGGCATCATCACGTCGAGCACGCAGATGTCGAACTTGGTCTTGAGGAAGGCCTTGAAGCCTGCCTCGCCGTCGGCACAGAGTTCTGCCACATAGCCTTTGGCCTGTAAATACTCGCGGAGCAGCATTCCGAGGTTCTCGTCGTCCTCGCAAAGCAAGATTTTCATTTTGTCGTCCATAATTCCTTTTATTTAAATTGTTAATACTATGATGTTTCTTTCAAAACGGGCAGTGAGATAGTGAAAGTAGTACCCTTGCCGAGTTCACTCTCGCACTTGATGTCACCCTCGTGGAGGTTGATGATCTTCTTGACGTAGGCCAGACCGAGGCCGAAGCCCTTCACATCGTGGACATTACCCGTGTGGACACGGTAGAACTTGTCGAAGATCTTCTTCACGTTCTCCTTTTTGATGCCCAGACCGGTGTCGCGGATGCTGAAGCAGAGACGTTCCTTCTCGTTCCATGTACGGATATAGAGGTCGAGCGGCTGGTCAGGCTTGCGATACTTCACGGCGTTGTCCATCAGGTTGGTGATGGCATTCTGGAAGTGTACTTCATCGACGAAGATGGCCGAATCGACAGCCTCAATCTCCGTGAAGATATGTCCTCCGGTGTGCTCTACACGCAGTGAGAACGTCGAGGCGATATTCTCTAACAGCTCGTTGAGGTCGAGTTCCTTCTTCTTGAACGATACCGACTGTTTGTCGAACATCGACATCTGCAGCACCTTCTCCACGAGGAAGCGCAGACGTTTCGACTCATCGTTGACCACACCACCAAGATGTTTCAGCATGGAAGGCGTCTTGGGCACAGCATCGTCGTTGAGCATCTGTGCAGCAAGCGAGATACTGCTGATGGGCGTCTTCAGCTCGTGGGTCATATTGTTGATGAAGTCGTTCTTGATTTCCGTATAGCGCTTTTGGCGGAAAATGATATAGATGGTGAAGATGAAGGTGATGAGCAGTACGACCGTAAAGACGACGGCCGGGATCATAAACGTCACACTGGAGAAGATGTAGGCGCTCATGTTGGGGAAGTGGATCTTCACCACGCCCATCTTTGGCGAGGGGTCGTTGCGGAAGAGGGTCTGCTTGTAGGTGTATTCCTCACCCTCTTCACTATAGTCAGGACAACGGTACACCTCACGGCCGTCGGCCGTCTCCACACGGAAGTGGTAAGGGATGTTGATGCCGTTGTTCATCAGTTCTACCTTGATGTCACGATCGAGCAGCTTGAAGTTGATGCGCTCCTTCAGGGGCTTGTCGCTGGCGGTATAGAGGATGTTATAGACCACCTCGTCGAGCAGCGCCTTCTGATAGACATAACGGTTGCGGACAATCTCCTGCAGCGATTTCGATGCCTCGGAGATGGAGTTCTTGTCTGTGCGCAGGATCATGGCCTTGGGCACGTTGGCGGGCTTGATGGCGAAAGTTTTCAGCTCAAAGGAACTGTAGACGGTGCCGTCGTCGGCTGCCACAGCAAACTGATGACTCTGACGGATAGTGCCGTCGAGGCCATCGACAGAAACGGAATCCTGACTGAAGGCCTTGCGCTCCGTCTGCTTCACGTCCTTCTCCAGATAACGGAGCGTCTCGTTCATCTCCAGATTGCGAGAGGCCTGATAGAGGCTGCGGTTCACAGACTCGTCGAACTGCTCCTTCTTCATCTTCGCCATCTCCTCGATGTAGGAGATCTGAAGGATGAGAAGACCCAGGAATGAGAGTCCCATAATGGTCGCTATGATCCAAATCGTACTTTTCTTCATTGGTCTTTATGATTCTGGATGCAAAGGTAATGGAATTCTTAAAAGAAAGAATGCGTTTTGTTAAATAATTGGGGCAAATTTTGCAAAATTAACAAAAGTAAAGAATATTGATTGCAATATTTTAAGTAATTATTTCTCCCCCTGAGTAGGGGGAGCCAGAGGGGGTCTGAGCAAGGGCAGGTTCTTAGGCTGAACTTGAGGCTGATCAGACCACCCCTAACCCCTCCTACTCAGGAGGGGAAAAAGCCACCAAAAAAGGATGGTAGAGACTCTGCTCCACCATCCCATTTACAATTATATAAAGTAGTCAGTATTAGTCTTCCTCCTTCATCTCCTCCTCGTGCTGCTTGATCAGTGCCTGCTGGATGTCGTTCGGCACGAGCTCGTAGCTCGAGAACTTGGTGGTGAACGATGCACGGCCACCGGTCAGTGAGCTCAGGGCAATCGAGTAGCTGGCCAACTCCTTCAAAGGAATCTTGGCAGAAAGCTTCTGATAGCCGGCCTCTGAGTCCATACCCATGATGATGGCACGACGACCCTGGAGGTCAGACATCACATCACCCATGTAGTCGCCAGGCACGAGCACCTCAAGGTCGTAGATCGGCTCGAGCACCTTCGGACCTGCCTCCTTGAAGGCTGCCGAGAAGGCATTACGGGCAGCGAGCATGAACGAAAGTTCGTTGGAGTCAACGGGGTGCATCTTACCATCATAGACGATGACGCGAACGTCACGGGCATAAGAACCAGTCAACGGACCCTGCTCCATACGTTCCATGATACCCTTGAGGATGGCAGGCATGAAGCGGAGGTCGATAGCACCACCCACGACGCTGTTGATGAAGACGAGCTTGCCGCCCCATTCCAGGTCGATCTCTTCCTTACCCTTGATGTTCATCTTGAACTCCTGACCGTTGATCTTGAACGATGTGGGATCAGGCATACCCTCTGTGTAGGGCTCCAGGATGAGGTGAACCTCACCAAACTGACCTGCACCACCCGACTGCTTCTTATGACGATAGTCGGCACGGGCCATCTTCGTGATAGTCTCACGATACGGGATCTTCGGCTCGATATACTCGATCATGATCTTCTCGTTGTTCTCCATACGCCACTTCAAAGTGCGCAGGTGGAACTCGCCCTGTCCGTGGACAATGATCTGACGGAGCTCCTTAGACTGCTCAACCACCCATGTGGGATCCTCCTGACGCATCTTGGCCAGGGCAGCCATCATCTTCTCAGTCTCAGCCTCGTTCACAGCCTTGATGGCACGAGAGAACTTAGAGTTAGGATATTTGATGAAGTCGAACTTATTCTCACAGTCCTTGCCGTTGAGGGTATTACCAGTCTTTACGTCCTTCAGTTTCACGGTACAGCCGATGTCACCAGCCACGAGCTGATCAACCTGTACACGGTTGGCACCAGCACAGGCATACAGCGTACCGATGCGCTCCTTGGAACCACGGTCAGCGTTCGACAGGTCGTCGCCACTCTTCACCGTACCGCTCATCACCTTGAAGTAGCTCACCTCACCGATATGGGGCTCCACACCAGTCTTGAAGAAGTAGAGCGATGTGGGGGCAGAAGCATCAGCAGGCACATCCTGACCAGCCACATTCTGAACGACAGGCATCTCGCTGACGAAAGGCACCACGTTGCCGAGGAACTCCATCAGACGACGGACACCCATGTCACGGCCTGCACAGACGCAGAATACGGGGAAGATAGAACGTGTGACGAGGCCCTTGCGGATACCCTCACGCATCTCGTCCTCAGAAAGGTCTTCCGTCTCGAAGAACTTCTCCATCAGTGTATCGTCGCCAGCAGCGGCAGCCTCCACGAGGGCAGCCTTCATCTCCTTGGCCTTCTCCAACTGATCGGCAGGAATCTCCTCGATGATGGGCGCACCACCCTCGGGCTTCCATGAGTACTTCTTCATCAGCAGCACGTCGATGACGCTGTTGAAGCCGGCACCTGTGGCGATAGGATACTGCACAGGCACGCAGTTCGGACCATAGACATCCTTCAGCTGATTGAGGATCTGGTCGAAGTCGCAGTTGTCACGATCCAGCTGGTTGACGAGGAAGATGACGGGCTTCTTCAGTTTCTCCGTGTTGCGGAAAGCATTCATCGTACCAACCTCAGGACCATACTGGCCATTGATGAGCAGCACGGCCTGGTCGGTGACGTTCAGGGCGGTGATGGCACCTCCCACGAAGTCGTCAGAACCCGGACAGTCGATGATGTTCAGCTTCTTGTTGTTCCACTCCACGTGAAAAACGGTTGAGAACACGCTATAGCCGTACTCCTGTTCTACAGGGAAGTAGTCGCTCATCGTGTTCTTACTCTCTACGGTACCGCGGCGCTTGATGATGCCAGCTTCGTAGACCATTGCTTCGGCAAGAGTCGTCTTGCCGCTACCCGCACTGCCAAGCAGTGCAATGTTTTTGATTTCGTTTGTCTGATAAATCTTCATATCATTTAGGTTTTAGATGAATAATCTTGAAAAGCGGGCACTAAGGTAGACATTTTTCGAGAAATAGCCAAGAAAAACTTGGAAATATTAAACTAAATTAGTAATTTTGCGCTCATAATGGCAGGAATTTACATACATATACCGTTTTGCAGGTCACGTTGCATCTATTGTGGCTTCTATTCAACGACGGCCCTCGACCTCCGTCAGAGGTACGTCGATGCCCTATGCCGGGAGATGGTTCTTAGAGGTAAGTGGAAAGAGGTAAGAGGTGAGAGAATAGATATAGAAACGGTATATATCGGAGGAGGAACTCCCAGCCAATTGACTGTCGATCAATTACGCCAACTCTTTATATATATAAACAAGGTGTATCCTCTACATTCAGACACATCTCTCACCTCTCACCTCTCTCCACTCAGCTCTAAAAGAGAAATCACCATCGAGGTGAATCCTGACGATGTAACCGTTGAGTTTGCTGCTGCATTACGGCAGTTCCCCATCAATCGTGTCTCGATGGGTATCCAGACCTTTGATGACCATCGTCTGCGCTTCCTCCATCGCCGCCATACCGCCCGCCAAGCTTTCGAAGCAGTCTCAATCCTCCGCTCCGCAGGCATCAATAACCTCAGCATCGATCTTATGTACGGTTTCCCAGGCGAAACTCTTTCCGACTGGCAATCCGATATAGATTCCGCCCTTTCTCTCAACGTAGAACACATCTCCGCCTATTGCTTGATGATCGAGGAAGGCACCCCACTCCATCGGATGTTAAAACAACACAATGGGGACTGTCCCCTCTGTGAGCAGCGAAGCGAATTACAGGGGGACTGTCCCCAGTGTGTTGATGAAGAGACAGAGCGCCAAATGTACTACACCCTCATCGACCGTTTGACTGCCGCAGGCTACGAGCACTACGAAATCTCCAACTTCGCCCGTCCTGGCTTCCACTCCCGCCATAACTCCAGTTATTGGAATGGCACACCTTACATCGGCCTTGGCGCTGCTGCCCACTCCTACGACATCCGAAGCCGCAGTTGGAATATTGCAGATATCAATGCCTATATCGAGGGGATAGAACGTGGAGAACGCCTTTTCGAAGAGGAACTCCTCGACGATGATACCCGCTACAACGATGCCATCACCGTCGGACTGCGCACTTGCGAAGGCATTAACCTCGATACGCTCCCAAAGAAATACAGGGAATACTGTATGAAAAACGCCCGCCGTTATTTGGACGACGGGCTGTTAGAACTTTCTGTTGTCGAGTCTCCCCATTCTGTTGTCGGGGATTTGCCGCTCGACCGAAGGGCGCTTGCTACTAAAGGGACGCAAGAATCCCTGACCTTACACCTCACCCGTCGCGGACTCTTCGTCAGCGACATGGTGATGAGCGATCTCATGATGATATAATTTCCCCTCCTGAGTAGGCGATTGCGTCTTAATGGAGCAATCTTCTGTGCCCGTCAGGGCGGGGTGGTCTGATCATCCTCAAACTCACTCTCTATCAGCCATGTCAAGTGAGTCGCCAGCAGCCTCCTCTGCCACATCAACAGAATCGACAGCATTCGAGTCGACGACTTCTTCAGCGAAGTCTGCCTCGTGATACTTCGTCGGCACAGGACCATAACAGGCCATAAAGATGAAAGGCGTAGCACCAAAGCCCAGCCAAATCAGTCCCTTCGTGGAGACCCATCGCACGATCTGATTCAATTTCCTTTTCATATCGAATGACGTTTAAACGATCTGCATTTATCTTCCCAAGAGATAGCGCTCTGCAAGAATAGCTGCCTGACAGCCACTACCTGCTGCTACCACAGCCTGACGGAACACAGGATCGGCACAGTCGCCAGCCACAAAGATACCTGGGATCTTAGTCTCTGGCGTACCATTGATCTTCTTGAAGTAACCCACCTCGTCTGTATCCAGCCATTCACGGAAGATATCGGTATTAGGCGTATGGCCGATAGCGAGGAAGAAGCCGTCGATGGCAATGTCCACCTGTTCCTCGTCAGGTTCTCCCTTGCGCTTCACTAAATGGGCACCCTCCACTCCGTTCTCTCCAAAGAGTCCCAGCGTGTTGTGCTCAAAGAGTATCTCAATGTTCTCACGCTCCATCACCCGCTGTTGCATCACCTGCGAAGCACGAAGATAGGGCTTTCTGACAATCATATACACCTTCTTGGCCAAACCTGAGAGATAGAGGGCATCCTCACAGGCCGTATCACCACCACCAACGACGGCCACCGTCTTCTTGCGATAGAAGAATCCGTCGCAGGTCGCACAGGCAGAGACTCCCTGACCATTGTACTTGCGCTCATCGTCGAGGCCGAGGTATTTGGCAGAAGAACCTGTGGCGATGATTACCGTATCGGCTGCAATCTCCTTGCCGTCGTCAGCCGTGCACACGTAAGGTGCCTTCGAAAAGTCCACCTTCACAATCACACCGTCGCGGATGTCTGCCCCAAAGCGCTCAGCCTGTTCACGGAATTCCATCATCATCTGGTTAGCGTCCACACCCTGCGGATAACCTGGATAGTTCTCTACTTCCGTGGTCTGCGTCAACTGTCCGCCAGGTTGCATGCCACAGTATTCAATCGGACTGAGGTTCGCACGTCCGGCATAGATGGCAGCCGTATAGCCCGCAGGCCCGCTACCGATAATCAAGCATTTTGTCTGTTCCATATTTATCTATTGTTATTTGTCAATTTGTATAACTCTTTAATTCTCTGACTCTTGGTTGAAATTTCTTAAGCCTTGATTGAGGAAGTCCACGTAAGCAGAAACATCCTTATTATGACCACGACTGCCAGTGAGTGGCTTGCCTGTAAAGGGATCGACAGCCACATAGAACGGCTGGGCGTTGGCGCCAAACTTATGGCTTTGCAGATAGCTCCACTTGGCGCCCACCGTACGCAACGTCTTCTCATTACCCTGAGCATCGGTCACCACGATCGGCTCCTTCAACGGCGTCTTGTCGTCGACATAGAGCGAGATAAGCACGTAGTCGTTCTTCAGTTTGCTCGACACACGTGGGTCTGCCCAGACGGTGCCCTCCATCTCGCGGCAGTTTACACAGCCATAGCCCGTGAAGTCGAGGAAAACAGGCTTGCCCTTCGAACGGGCAGTAGCCATACCTGACTCGTAATCGTTGAACTCTGCCTCAATCACCTTCTCACTGAGGTTGAAGTCCTGCGTGCTGATGGGAGGTGCGAAAGCGCTGACAGCCTTACAGGGAGCTCCCCACAAACCAGGAACCATATAGACGGAGAAGGCAAATGACAGCATACCAATCAAGATGCAAGCCACAGGCATCGGCTTCTGGAGGTTACCACCGATCTCGTCCTCCTGGAACTTCAGCCAACCTACCAAGTAGGCCCCTAACATGGCGAAGATGACAATCCACAGCGAGAGGAATACCTCACGATCGAGGATATGCCAGCCATAGGCCAGATCGGCTACGGAGAGGAATTTCAAGGAAAAAGCCAGTTCGATGAAGCCCAGTACCACCTTGATAGTCGTCATCCATGAACCAGACTTCGGAGCCGACTTCAGCCACGAGGGGAACATCGCGAAAATCGTAAACGGCAGAGCCAAAGCCAAGGCAAAGGCGAACATGCCGATGGCTGGTGCTAACCAGTTGCCTGTCGTGGTGGTCTGCACAAGCAGCATACCAATGATCGGACCTGTGCAGGAGAATGATACCAGCACCAGCGTGAAGGCCATGAGGAAGATACTCACAAAACCACTCGTCTGCGACGCCTTTGTATCCACGCTGTTTGCCCAACTATCAGGCAACTTAATCTCAAACCATCCGAAGAAACTGCAGGCAAAGACGACAAGCAACAGAAACAGGAACACATTGAAAACCGCACTCGTCGAGAGCGAATTCAGCGTGTCGGAACCAAAGATCGCAGTCACCAACAGCCCCAATCCCACATAAATCACCATAATGGAAAGACCGTATGTGATGGCATCACGGATACCCCTCCGCCTCGCTTCCCCTCCTGAGTAGGAGGGGCCAGGGGTGGTCTGATTCTTAGAACGTTTCAGGAAGAAACTCACGGTCATCGGGATAATGGGCCAGATACAAGGCATACACACGGCTGCCAAACCTGCCAAGAATCCCATCAACAACAGCCACCATAGTGACTTCTCCGCCAGATCCTCGCCAGAACCCAGCGACCGCAGTTCATCTATGACAGGCTCCCAAAGATCCAAGGACTCTGTTTGGTTTAAGGAGCTTTTCGTTTCTATGGAATCTGGGATGATCGGAATAGGAATGCCATCTGCTTTACTCTGGGCAGAATCTCCTATATTCCCAGATTCCTTAGACTTATTATCCTCCTTAATAGACTTACTTTCCTCAGCCTTGACGGGGCTTTTGCCGCTCTGCTTCAGCGCCACCTCCGATGGCGGCATACAACTGGCGTCGCTGCAGGCGCCATATTCCAGATAGCAGTCGATATCATACTCAGGCTTGGTGAATCGAATCTTCTGTACGAACGTCGCCTCGCCTTCAAAATACTTCAGTTCCATGCCAAACAGCTTGTCCATCTTCTTGATGACATTCCCTTTTGGCATCAACTTACCAACCAACTCAGCGCCCTCCATCTTCACCACGTTAAACGTCGCCTCAATGGGACCATCCTCGCCAATCTCCGTCGAATACACGTGCCATCCCTGATCAATCGTAGCATAGAACACGATCTCCGCCTCTGCCCCATCGCCAGTCTTCAACTCCACCTTGAAGTGCACAGGATCCACCATCTGGGCCTTCACCGCCAAGACGATCACCAAACATATCCACGTTAAAAACGTTTTCTTCATATTTACTATTTCACTTTCTGGCGACAAAGTTAAATAAAAACGCTGACATACCCAAACGATTTGGGAAGATTAACATCGTCAAAGAACAACTCTTTATTATATAAATAAGGTTCGCATGCGTGCATGAAGAAAGTTTTCGGGATTTTTCTTTGGTATTTCGCTCATTTTACACTATCTTTGCGGCAAAATAAGAAACGTATGAAATATCCTCTAGGTATTCAGAGCTTTGAGTAGGGCACGCCTTCATATCTCATCGAACAGCTCAAAAAGACAAACTACCCCCTGACCAATTTAGGCAACGAAGAGATAACTGCCAACGTGCTCGGCAACATCGAGACTATCGACCAGAGTCCCATACCGATGCTCTACCAGAGCGGCTATCTCACCCTGAGGGGCTATGACAAGGAGTTTGAGATGTACCGTCTGGCGTTCCCCAATCTTGAAGTGGAACGCGGATTTACACGTTTCCTTATACCCTACTATACCCAGTTGAAGTCGGATCAGGGTCAGCTTTTTGTGGGTCAAGACCTCAGACTACATCTATATTATTGAGTTCAAACTTGATAAGACCGCTGCCAAGGCCCTACAGCAGATTGACGACAAGCAATACGCCAAGCCTTTCGAGCACGACGGCCGCCATATATATAAAATAGGTGTCAACTTCTCGACAAAGACCAAACGGATCGACGGCTGGAAAATAGCAGAATAATCGCCCCATAACAAGGGTCAAGAACTTTATAGTGTCCGATTTACACCAAAAGATTTTTACAAGTTTTTTGTTTTTTTTCTTGTTTGTTTCAAAAATAGTTCGTATCTTTGCCGCAGACTCTTAATGTCTTGCTCTTTCGTATCATCGTCTGACGTGTCCGACAAAGTACCAAAGCATTGACAGCCTACGCCTGGCCAAAAGGGTGAAGCCCAAGATGGAGCGTCCCTCACGGCGGGCTATCTCAAACAAGTCGAAAGGCTATGAAGAGTGAGGTGGGAAAAAGAGTCTCTATATATGAAAAGGCGTTACTTGACGCTTTGTTCATGACTCTTCGGAATCTGGCAGTTCCAAAACTTGTAGTCAAACAACAAAGCAACAATGACGTCCATGGGTATGATATATATTACAATGTATATTCATACAGGCGTGGGCTTCGGCGTTGCTCGTTTCGACTACAAAAGCAATGCCAGAGCTTCGAAGAGTGGGATGAGCGACAGGACTGACTCTCACGCTTCTTTTGTATATAGCGGGCAACATAACTGAAAACTATCTTGGCTGTGGGTCACCAGGAACTATATTATTAGAACACAGCCAAATGTTAAAGGAAGGCGATATATTATGTTCTAAGTATAAGCTGAAGAAACGCTTTGACGAAGGTGGTTTCTCTTCAGTATGGTTGGCTGAGGACTTGGAGACTCAAGAGAACCTTGCCCTAAAGGTCTATGAAAGCATAGAAGATATGGATGCTTTCAAAAAAGGCTTCAAACTTGTATATAGACTAACCCACAGCAACATTTTTACACCACTTGCATACTATGTTCACAATGGCATTCCATTCCTTGTTATGTCATATTGTCCAAATGGTTCTGCAAAAAGTAAAATTGGGAGAATGTCAGAAGATGATGTATGGAAGTTTGCACATGATGTAGCTGCGGGTCTTGCATATCTTCACGATAATAAAGCCATTGTTCATCAAGACATTAAACCTGGTAACATTCTGATAGATGATGACGGGAAATACATGATTACTGACTTTGACATCAGTACTCGTCAGTCTGGAACGCAAAGGATGACGGCGAGACAGGTGCAAGAGATGCAGGATTTCAACTATGGCTGTGGTACTCCTGACTATATGGGGCCGGAACGCTGGCCAGACAAAGATGTTAACTACAGACCATCACTTAGACCTTCACAAGCAAGCGATATATGGTCCTTGGGAGCCACCCTTTACGAACTAATGGAAGGCCATGTGCCATTCGGCGAAACGGGGGGCGCATGCCAGAGAAACCTATGCAAGAATCTTAGTCCGCGCAATCGCAAGCGTAATGCTGTTCCTAAAATAGCAGGCAATTATTCTAAGGAATTGAGAAAATTAGTATATATGTGTCTTGCCAAAGATGCTTGGGACAGGCCAAGTGCGAAACAAATAGCAGAATGTGCTTTACATCACAAGGCACCAATTCCACATCCAGCCCCAACTCCTTCATGGGTAAAGTATGCGGTTTTGAGTTGCGTAGCATTAGTCCTATCATTTGGCGCTTATACCATTTATGATAGAATTAAACAGAAAAAGGAAAAGGAAGAAATAATTGAGAATAATAAGCAATTTAGAATAGACAGTATATATTCATCGCATATAGGAGATGCAACAGGAATCATTCAAAAGCAATCAGAACTCTCAACTATTGATGACAGCTATATGTTTGACATAGAGAAGGTTTCAGAAGCATACGCCTTGTATGAACGAGCTGACGCTATGACAAATGTATCAGACAGCATAAAACAAAAAGGTAGGAAACTGTGGTCAACGTCTCAGGAGATTATTAAGAAGGAATACCAGCGAATGGCTTCTGAAGAGCAGCGATATACAAGGATGGATGCCACGACTGCAGCACTGAAGTTTCAGCAGCAGCGTATGAACTTGGAAAAGTATGCAACAATTAATAATTAATAATAAAAAAGGTATATATGAAAAAAAGAAGTTTTATCATGTTTTCGATGATATGGCTGCTTGGAACATCACTACAGGTTCAAGCCCAGTCATCAGGTGAGAACTTGTTTGTTCAGGCTAATAGCTTGCTGAAGAACGGCAACTGCGACGATGCCCGCAAAGCTATTTCACTCTACAATCGTGCAAAGAAAGCTGATGTCAATTTGCGCAACGATTGTGACAAACGAATTCTAAAATGTCAGTCTATCATCAAGAAAGGTTGTAATGTCTCTCTGGAACTATCTACCGATGTTGTAGAGATTCCTTATCAGGGTGGTGACTATCAGGTAGGTATCATTTCGTCCAAGAACTGGAATGTTGACGGTTTGCAGGAATGGATTAACACGGAATCATACGACAAAAACAGTCTGATATTGCAATGTCGCGATCAAAACAACAGTACTCGTGAGAGAATCTCAAACTTGATGGTGAAGAGCGGAGATCTCTATAAATCATTAAAAGTTGTACAAGCCGCTCGTCCTGAATATATTGAGGTTGATGCAACCAGCCTCTCTTTCCCCTCAAAAGGAACAACGGAACAAATCGGTGTGGAGTCTAATGCGAAATGGGACGTAAGTTCCGTACCATCATGGTGCAAAGTAGAAAAAGGCGATAGTACAATTCGAATAATCGTATCGCCTAACGACCGCATTATGGAGCGTGTGGACGATATTGTAGTCGTATCGCCCAACAAGTCTGTTACCATCAAGATTTACCAAGGCGCAGGAGAAGAACATCTGACACTTTCACAGAACAATGTTGTGCTACCTGCTCTTGGTGGGAAACACTACATGAAAGTTTATACCGATGCCAACAATTGGTTTATAGGTGATTTCCCAAGTTGGATTAACGTTCAGCGCGTAGGAAAAGATAGCATTTGCATAGAAAGCGGCAAGAACATTCCTAATGGTCAAGAGCGTTCTGGAAGCGTACAAATTAAAACAGACCGTCAGACTGCTGGCGTGATGGTGACCCAGGCAGCACGCGAAGCTGTTGATATTATTTTCCCTGATTCGAAGTTGGTCGGTGGCCGTAATTTCTCACTTGGCATAAGTGCAAGTTTCTACATGCCATTTATTAACGCATCTGCTGGGGGTGACTACGTTGGTTCAGTTGTTGATTATTCTTTGGGGAATAGTACAGAGAATGCTTCATATAAGTCAGCTATAGGCTATAGTTTCGGGATTTTTGCTGACATGCGTCTTTATAAAAATATATTCCTAATAGCAGGTGCTAATTTTACACAAATCAAGTATGAGAATGATTTTAATTTGCCTACAACATTGACCATGCCTCATACCAGCTACCAATATCTAAAAGGTGAAGTTCAGAACTCATATAAGGAAGAATATACCCATACTATGATTGAGGTGCCCATTCTTGCATCCTATCGTTTCAAACTTAGCGATGTCAGTCATGTACAGTTGAATCTTGGTCCAGTCTTGAACTTTGGGATGTCTTCAAAAATGAAACTAACAGGAAACACTGATTCTGAAACAATGCAACTCTACAATATCAACACCAATAAACGTGTAGACAATGCCAACTATGTTCGACATACTGGCGCAAGTGCTGACTTCAACCTTTATCAGCCATGCGTTCTTTGGACGGAATCCTATACAACAGGTAATGTGGCTGATGTGCAACATCACGATGAGTTTACCGAATCACCGCTACACCGTTTCAACTTGGGATTGCGTGCAGGTGCGGCATACGAAATAGCAGGTTTGTCATTCGGTCTCTATTACACCATGATGTTAAGCAATATGGCAAATAAAGGTTATTGGGAAAACAAACGCTGGACAGTACTCAATGAAAGCAACCAAATAATGACTGGATATAAACAGCACATCCATACTCTCGAGTTCAAGTTAGCCTATACCCTGCGTTACATAGGCCAAAAGAAATAATAATTAAATAGATTTAGAATTATGAAATGTCATTTTTGTAACTGGGATAATCCAGAAGGAAGAACAAAGTGCGAGAAATGCGACCATGACTTGCAACCAGATATGGCTGAGTCTTCTTCGTATGAACATGATCGTCCGACAACCCGCAAACCCGCTAAAAGCGTGTCAAATGATCTTAAAAAGACCATTAATGAGAACGAATTCAAACGCATGAGAGAAAACCTGAACGAAACTGTTCCTGAGGAAAGAAACATGTGCCCTGAATGTCATCATGAACTTGAAGATGGCGAATGTCCATCATGTGGTTATAAAAAAAGCGATAAAGCAAACGAACAAAAACAAGGAAATAATATGAAAGTAAATAAAAATAAAGAGACTCAGCGCTGGGATCCCAAAGCTGAGGTTGCTAAAGGGCGCTTTGTCCTGACTCCTCTTTCTGGTAAGACCAGAATGCCAGAGAATGATCCAATATCCTACGCAGGTAATGAAATTGAATTGAATCGTGAAAACACCGATCCGGCAAATTCAACAATTACATCTAAGACCCAAGCTATCGTAACATATGATGATGGTAAATGGTCTATTTCTGACGAAAGTGAGCTTCGCTCTACATTTGTTCAAGCTGCACGAAAGATTGAATTGCAAAATGGAGATTTAATTCTCCTCGGAAATCAACTATATCGTTTCGACAGTATTACTGAATAAGATGATTGCATACAGGCTGGATTTGAAGGAAGGAAATGTCATTGGCGATGAATATTGTATCGTCAAAAAGATTGGAACAGGCTCATACGGTGACGTATATCTTGTAAACAGTAGACATGGTTATTGTGCACTAAAGATCTTACGTCTATTCGATGTCCTCCCAGACAATCATGACAATATGATTAAATACTTCAAACAAGAATACGAGACAGCCAAGATGCCTGGCGAATGCTTCGTTCATTCATTGGAATACTCTGAAATCAAGGGGAATCCTTGTTTTACCATGGAGTATTGCTCGAATGGGGATTTGGTTAAATTCGTAGGCAAAAATACGGCATTACTTCCCAACCTGGCTCGAGACATTCTCATCGGCTTACACGATTTACATTCAGGAGGAAAGATCCATAGGGATTTAAAACCTGAGAATGTTTTGATACGTGAAAATCGAAGAGCTGCTTTGACGGATTTTGGGGTCGTTGGTAATAAGGATCCAAACAAAAGGTTAAGTAGAAGTATATTTCGTAAAAAACAGAAATTTGGCACTCCTCTGTATATGGCACCAGAGATGAACGACCTGAAAGGTGGGGGAGTTACTTATCTGCCAACAATAGATATTTGGTCATTTGGTGTTATGATGCATGAATTGCTAACATTTGGCTCATTTCCTTTTGGGAATCCACAAGATGAAGCCGAATTGCCGGAGTATCATATCAAAGCCAAAGCAGAAATCTGGAATCGACAGTATTTATGTGAGTTTCCATACGGACGTGAATGGCTGCCTATCATTGAACGTTGTTTGAAGGCAGATTATCAAGAACGTTACCAAAATGTGATTGATATAATGAAGGATGTCGAACCTTTGGCCGGGACTTCATCTTCATGCTATCAGATTGATCGGCCTTCTCGTTCTGCCTCAATTTCAAGAATAGTCATAACCCAAGGAATGGATTTAGGAAAAACCTATAAACTATATGACCTCCTTGAAGGTAAAGGCAGGATGATACGTGTTGGTAGAAATGATAAGAATGACATCGTGCTGAAAGTTGATCCAGATGGAGATACGTATTTGTCACGCTATCATCTCACAATTGAACGTTCACGTGATGGACATTACTGGACAGTCAAAGACGGACAATGGATGAAAGAACTTCGCGAGTGGGGATCATCAACAAATGGAACCTACCTGAATGCCTCACCAGTAACTTCTGAAGGCCAGAGACTCTACACAGGAGATATTATCACGGCAGGAGAATACAAATTGAAAATAGAATAAACTAAAAACGAATAATTATGGAAGAAAAGAAAACAATGAGACAGTACAAGCGAACACTTCGCAGCACTGTAGGTACAGGAATGAGTGCGTTGGCAGGTGGTAACGGACGTAGATTCTATGTCCTGCAACATCGCGATGCATCTAAGTATCATAAATCAGGAGAGTCTCAGAAAATCATCATTGACCAAATTGAACTTGGATGTAATCCTGATTGTCAAGTTCGATATGATCAAGAGACTTGGGGAGTTGTCAGCCGTCGCCATGCTGCTATTGAGCGAGACGGTAATCGTTGGAAACTCATTCATCTCTCGACAACTAATAGCACATTCTTGAATGGGAAAAAAATTGAATCGGAATGGTATCTTGAAAATGGCGATGAAATTCAGTTAGCAGTTGGTGGCCCACGACTTGGTTTCATTGCGCCAGAGGGTAAACAAGGTTTGGTTTCAAGTATCAAAATGACTGAACGATTTGATCTTTTCCGGAAACAAGCTTTAGCACCATATAAACGTGCCATAGCAGTAATGTTTATTGCACTCATTGCTCTTGCAACAGTAGCAGCCTTTGTTATCCGACAGCAAGGGAATCTAATTAGCCAGCAAGGAGAGACAATACACGGATTACTAGCTAAGACAGAGATGCAAGACAGCCTATTCGAACAGGCTCAAAAAAAATGGATAGAAGACTCAACACGCTTTGCTAAAGAGATTGCCAAGAAGCCAAAGGTTATAATCATTAATCCGGAGGATGAAATTGTAAAAGCTATTAACGAAATTAAGCAATCTGTATATGCTGTCACTACAACCGTTTACATAAAGACTGAATCTGAGACACAGAAGGTTAGCCAATCGCAGGGAACAGGTTTCTTAATTGAAGATGGTCGTTTTGTTACAGCTCGCCATTGTGTTGAACCATGGCTGTTTAATATGGGAACACTTCAGATAGCATATGCTTTAGCCAACTCATCAAACGGAATTATTAAAATTTATGCTACCATTCGAGCTACAAATTGCAAAGGAGAACAGTTGAAATTTACTGACAAAGACTTTAAAGTTGACAAATCAGGTGATAAAGAAATAGATGTACCTTATGAACTAAATGGAGAAAATGTTACTTTAAAAGGAGGATTAGCCTTCAGTTCAACAGAAACATTAGGAAACGACTGGGCTTATACTATAACATCCCAACATGGCAATATTAAAGACGGAAAATCTATATCATCTTCATTAAAGGCAGGAACTACTGCCCATCTGCTCGGATTTCCTAAGGGTTTAGGTATTGGCGATGGAAAAACCATCGTAGATCCAATTTACAACAAACTTAGTGTTACACGTGACGGATTAAACGAATCAAGGTGTATCATGATTAATCAAGGTGTTGACCATGGTAATTCAGGCGGCCCGATTTTTGTGAAAAGTGGAAAAGAATTAATTGTGATAGGTATTGTTAGTAGGGGTGACATAAATTCCGAGCTCTACAACCACATTGTTCCAATGTCAAATTTAAAATAGCTTGATCTTTATGAAAAAGTATGTAATTGCATTACTGATGATAGGACAAGTATCATCTCTGTTTGCACAAATTAGTCTTGCGGATCTATTGGAAGGAAAAAGTAGTGCAGAAAATGTACAACCCCTTATTTCTCAAGCAATATCACCAGCATTAACAATCATACGCCAGCAATATCGTTTGGAAAGAGGAGGTGAATTCTATGGTAGGAATAAGCAACCTTACTATGGAGAAACATATACATTGGGGGTAAAAGTTCCTGGAGGTATTATTTTGCAACGTGATGTCGTTAACCCATGGGAAAATGACAAAAATTTCCATCGAATAAAGCAAGGTGATAAATATAGGCCTACTATGTATCGTAGTTTTCAGCGTTCACTTTCTGATAGTATTTGGGAAGTTGTTGATTTAGAACTTGGAAGTCAATATGTAACTCCTATTAATCATGATAGCTTACTATTTCATCATGTAGATGCAATGAGAAATTTTGGGATATCAATAAATGATACATTAGGAAAGAAAAATGGATATATGGTATGGGTATACTCTAATACAAATGTAAAAGACAGTGCCATGCACATAAACTTACAGCAAATTAACTACAGTTTAGAGGTTGATTATGACAGTATCTACTACAATATGAATCCTAAGGCTGCAGATAAAATACTTGGCGGAGTATTCGTTGTACCCATAATTGAGCGTGCAGGTTACATAAAAATAGAATTGGTTGGCATCGCGCTTAAAAACAAAGATGAAAAATGGATACTCCAAATAATGTCAAGGCGTTCTGACTCTGATAACCAAGTAGATAAATCTACGGAAAAAGAAAAAACAAAACAAGATAAGAAATCAGAGCCTAACATCTGTGATAAAGACTCCGAGCCGACACTCATCAAATAGTAACATATGGCAACATTCAAACTATTTGCAGGTACCGACGTTGGTTTGCGTGACAACAACGAAGATAACTTTACTGTTAATTCAGACCTGACTCTTGACAAGTGGATTGTTCCTGCTAATCAGCAGGAAACTTTACCGCTTGGCAAGAGGGGCTGTCTGATGGTTGTAGCTGACGGGATGGGAGGCATGAATGCCGGTGAAGTGGCTTCAAGTATTGCTATTAAGACTGTACAAGACATGTTTTCTCCTACAAAGATGCCGACAAACGTTATTGAAAAGTCTGATAGTATAAAATCTTTTATAAAAGCGGTAATTGATCAGGCGGATTGCAATATTAAACAACGTTGTAAAGACGATCCTTCAACAGAAGGGATGGGGTCTACCATTGTTTTAGCCTGGCTTGTTAATGACAACGTTTATGTGGGATGGATGGGTGATAGCCGTGCATACTCGTTTATTCCAGGAAAAGGAATTTCAAGGCTAACAAAAGACCATTCGTATGTTCAAGAACTTGTTGATGCTAAAATGATTACTAAGGAGGAAGCTATGCTTCACCCCGAAAGTAACGTTATCATACGAAGTCTTGGAGATAATACACAGAAAGCAAGACCTGATGTTGTTTGCCATCCTGTGACAAATGGTGAAATTATACTACTTTGTTCGGATGGTCTTTGTGGAGTTTGCGAAGATACAGCTATTGCTAATATTATCAGCCAGAATGCTGATGATTTGAAAAAATGTAAAGAGGCCCTGACTAATGCAGCTCTTGATGCTGATGGTAGTGATAATATCACCATTGCTCTTTTACAATTAGATGGTACGGATGCATGCAGATATACTTCTGAAAAATGTCAACGCAAATCTTATCGTCTTTTGTCTTGGCAGAATTTGTTATTCCAAATTCTTTCACTTATTGTAATACTATCCTTGACATTTGTGGGATTAAAGAGTTGTGGTTACTCATTACACAAAGAATCTCCACAAGACGGTTTCGATAATAAAGACACTGCTACAGTTCAAAGAGATAATAGAGCAGAAAATCCAAGTAAAGATTTTGAACTAAAGGAAAGAAGTGATAAAAAACCAGAAACAAATTTGAAAAGGCAAGGAGGAAATACCCATTATGGAGAAAGGAGGAATAAAGCAGATTCCACCACTTCAAAAGAAGAGCCTGACCCTGAAGCAGAACTAAATGAAAGTCCAGTAGATGGTGACGTCTCTCTAGATAAAATAATAACGGATTAAAAATTATTGGTGTCCGATAAAAAAATGAGCTGAGCCGACAGAAAAGGGGACAAACCTTTCGGCAAGTCCCCAAAGATTTGTAATTTTGCGTTTGCTACAACAAAAAATTCAAATCTATGGGCAAAG
>JAEEGG010002878.1_pt1 | contig 43888 bp, 32 predicted proteins | sample 9134161 | NCBI WGS metagenome assembly JAEEGG01 (sample SAMN16246543, study PRJNA631951) | gut metagenome | biome: gut microbiome; feature: rumen; material: CR-attached | host: Bos | place: Iran: Karaj | collected 2018-10 | reverse complement strand
CCGCAACGTCCTCCGCCGTTACGTGATGCTCAACGTGACATGGCGCATGAACAAAGAGCCGAAGAGAAAGTAACACGCCAGTTTCTATGATTGCGTGCCTCCCCGCTTGCATGTCGCGACGGGGGTCTTATTGAATCCAATGGAAATACACGTAGAAGGCAATCTCGAAAACAATTGTTATGATTGACGAGAGGGAAAGGGAACCAACGATGTAGAACAAACTTTGTGACAGCCATACACCTTCGTTGTTCCTCACAATGTCCGTGAGTCTGTGACTTTGCTTCTGCCATAGCATTTCCTGCTGTTTGTATTGGTCGGCAAGCATCTGTTTCTCCTGTTCCATCCATTGGTTATGGAGTTCTTGCATCTTCTGCCAGTCAGCATCAGAAACATTAACCGTCACCTTCAATTTTGTGGGCGCATCTTCCATAACTTGATCGATGTGCTCATTTATGGAATCGACCTTGTTGCTGATGGTATTCACTGCTGCACCGAGCACTCCTTCTTCACGCTGGCTTTGACGGATTGAAGATTCCAAGGATAGCTTGGCATTAATGACGGCTGTTGTTGCCTTGTCAATATTCTCACTCAACTTCCTGAGTTCAGAAGTACGGTTGATTACTTCGTCCTCGGCATCCTTCTCCTGTATTTCCTCCTGAACTTCGCTCATCATATCATCGAAGTCAGGCTTATTCTCATTATTCTTACTCTTTTTAGGTCATTTTTCAATAAGGCACGCTTATTTCTCGGCAGAGGCAAGTTATTTGGCAATAAAGAGAGGTTATTGGAAGAATATTAATTCCAGTTCTTCCAATTAAAATATGATGACCCAAACCCTTTCTAAAGATTATATAATTAATTAATATATAGATAGTTATATATACTTATAGGGATGTTGGAATACCCTAAAAAAAAACTGGAAGAATTGGAATTGGAAGATTCAATCACCTCAAATCTTTTAAATAATTGATTTATAGCAACATACAATATTGAAGACTCTTTGTCCCTAAAATACAAACTCACGAAAATGGGACAAAATGCATCAAAATCCTTCTCTAAATGGCATCAAAAGGCATTCAGAAATCGCTTTTCCGATGCTTTTCCCCACTTTTAGGCACATATCTGCTTTCCAAAAAATCAGCACTTCAACCTCATTTGGAAGGAACTATGTGGCATAACGACCACCATTGTTGTAAAAAACAACGTTGATTATCGTCATTTTTGCAACCCCTAGGGGAAAAAATTGCAACCCTACGAGGGAAAAAACACGCTCCCACGAGGGAGCATAAATAGTACGCCGTCTCGAGGTCAACGATACACCGTACAAAGACCCTCGATACGCCATTTTAAAATGAGACAGAAATACCGATAATACACCTTAGGCTTGCCTCAGGATTACCTCAGGGTTACCTCAAGGTTACCTCAAGGTTTATGTGCACCCTAAAATCCATGTTAACACTAATTACCTCCAAAGTGCCTCCGGGCTTCCTCCGATGCGCCTCCGATTTAAATTGGTGCCGGCAATCCATTGCTTTGCCGCCGGTAAAAGGCAAGAGAGCCGTCGCCTCTTTTGTGGAGACCTGTCGGATACCTATATTTCTGAGAAAAGAAAGTTTTTTGCGAAAAGACCTAACACATGCAATCTGTTGGAATGAAACAGCCTAAGATAAGGATTTGAATGGCAATCGTTACTTTTTAGTTGGCTGTTTTTAGTTTTTCACTTAAAAAGTTGTATCTTTGTAGCCGAAATCGATAGAAACAATGAAACAAATTCTTCTTTTTTTCGTTGTATAAACTAATTAGAAATACCCACCTTATGAAGAAAACAACTATCTTGGCAGTCCTGCTGGCAACGACAGCAATGACAGTACAGGCACAAACCTATTTGGACACCAATGCTCCATTGGAAGAGCGTGTGAAGGATGCACTGAGTCGTATGACAACGCATGAGAAGATACAGATCCTGCATGCGCAGAGCAAGTTCACCAGTGCAGGCGTACCCCGACTGGGCATCCGTCAGCTGAACATGGATGACGGTCCTCATGGTGTGCGTGAAGAACTGGAGTGGAACACTTGGAATCCTGCCAAATGGACCAATGACTATGTGGTGGCGTTCCCATCGCTGACCTGTCTGGCTTCGACTTGGAACAGGGAACTCTCGTATGCATACGGCAATGCGTTGAGTGAGGAGTTTGCTTTCCGAGGCAAGGACATCTTGCTGGGTCCTGGCGTGAACATCCAGCGCACCCCCTTGAATGGACGTGCGTTTGAATATACGGGTGAAGACCCCTACTTGGCAGGAGAAATCGTGGTGCCCTACATCAAGGCTGCACAGGCCAATGGCGTGGCTTGCTGTCTGAAGCATTTCGTGCTGAACGACCAAGAGACAGACCGCTTTGGGGTGAATGTGAATGTGTCTGAGCGTGCCCTGCGTGAAATCTATCTGCGTCCTTTCCAAAAGGCTGTGGATGAAGCACATGTCTATACCATCATGGGCTCGTACAACAAGTGGAAGGGGGTACACTGCTGCCACAACGACGAACTGCTGAATGGCATCCTGAAGAAGGAATGGAACTGGGATGGTGCCCTCGTCAGCGACTGGGGTGGCACGACCAACACCCTGGAGGCTGCTACAGGTGGTCTGGACATCGAGATGGGCACTTTCACAGACGGTAAGACGAAGGAGAGCGAGTTTGGCTATGAGCAATACCATTTGGCCAATCCGTTCGAGCAACTGATCAAGGAGGGCAAGGTGCCGATGTCGGTATTGGATGAGAAGGCAAGCCGTGTGCTGCGCACCATTTTCCGCACAGCGATGAACCCGAAGAAGGTGATTGGCAGCCAGTGTTCTGAGGCTCATTATGAGGTGTGCCGTCAGATTGGCGAGGAGGGTATCATCCTCTTGAAGAACGACAGAAACATCCTGCCATTGGATGCATCGAAATACAACAACATTTTGGTTGTAGGCGAGAATGCCACACGTTCGTTGACACAAGGTGGTGGTTCTTCAGAACTGAAGACCCTGCGCGACATCAGTCCTTTGGAGGCGCTGAAAAAATGTTATGAGATAAAGGTGGACTATGCCCAGGGCTACTATTCAGGACGTGCGATGTACGACCGCGTGGAACGCCTTGACGCCAAGAAGCAGGCTGAACTCAAAGCTGAGGCTCTGGAACAAGCGAAGAGTGCCGACCTCATCATCTTCATCGGAGGTCTGAACAAGAACACACGTCAGGACTGCGAGAATGGTGACCGCGAAGGCTATGATCTACCTTATGGCCAGAACGAGTTGATTGCAGAACTTGCGAAGATTCAGAAGAACATCATCGTGGTGACGTTTGGTGGCAATCCCTATGCTATGCCTTGGTTAAAGGATGTGGCAGGACTGGTTCATTGCTGGTATCTGGGCAGTGAGGCTGGTACAGCACTCACCAATGTACTGAGCGGAAACGTATGTCCAAGTGGAAAACTGCCTGTGACAATTGCTCAGAAGTATGAGGACTACCCCTATGTGCAATACGGCAAGGAGGCCTATCCTGGTGTGAACAAGGAGGTATATTACAAGGAGGACATCTTCGTGGGCTACCGTCACTTTGCCACCAACAACGTCAAACCACTCTTCCCCTTTGGCTTCGGACTGAGCTACACCACCTTCGCCTATGGTAAACCCACTGCTACCATAGAGGGCGATAACGTCATCGTGCAGACCACCATCACCAACACTGGTAAGGTGGCAGGCAAGGAGATTGCACAGGTCTATATCACAGCACCCAAGAGCGACCTCCCACGTGCTGCCAAGGAACTGAAAGGCTTTGCCAAGACTCAGCTCCTCGAACCTGGCGAAAGCGAGACCATCCGAATCAACATCCCCAAAGAGGAACTCAAATATTACGATGAGACCCAGCATGGATGGGCGCTCACAGAAGGTACTTACACCATCAATGTAGGTGCCAACGTCAATGACATCAAAGGTAAAGTAAATGTAACTCTTAACTGATGCAACATCTCTTCAAAATCCTTCTCATCTCATTAGCCCTCCCCTTTTGGAGGCTAGAGGGCTATGCCCAAGAGAATATCACCTTTTCTCCTCGCATCAAGACCTTGCAGGTGAAGGTGGATGGCGAATGGAACTCGCCTTCTGTGGTGTTGCTGAGTCGTGGGCATCATGTGGAAATCAGCTTTGACGACCTACAGCCGCAGTATCAGCGATACACCTATACCATCACACACTGCAATGCAGACTGGACACCCAGCGACCTGCTGACCAGCGAGTACATGACAGGTTTTGAAGAACAACGCATCAACGACTACGAACCTGCCATCGGCACAGAAATGCACTACTGCCACTATTGGCTGACCTTGCCGAATGAGGACACGCAATTGCTGGTGTCGGGCAACTACCGTCTGAACATCTTCGAGGACGGAGAGGCCGAACCGATTGCACAGGCATCCTTCTCTGTATTGGAACCTCGTGTGGGTGTCGAGATAGAAGTGACAGCCAATACAGACATCGACACCTACGATTCCCATCAGCAGGTGAACTTCTCTGTCACCCACAGGGGCTATTCCATGAGCAATCCTGTGAACGAACTGAAATATATCGTGCGACAAAACCGCCGATGGGACAATCACGTGGAAGATCTGCGTCCTACACTGATGCAGGTGGACAAGCTCATCTTCAACCATAACCGTGCCCTCATCTTCCCTGCTGGCAATGAATACCGCCGTTTCGAGATTCTGGATGAGTATGTGCCGACCATGCGGGTAGAACATATGGAGTATGATGACACCTACTACCATGCTGTGCTCTTCACTGATGAACAACGCATCAATTACCTGTATGACGAAGACCAGAATGGGCGTTACTATGTGCGCAATGATGAAAACTACAACAACGACACGGAAAGCGACTATTTCTTTACGCATTTCACATTGCAGATGCCGAAGGTGCCTGGAGGTGAAGTGTATCTGTTTGGCAACCTGACCAACAACCGCATGGAGGAGGCTTACAAGATGGAATACAACCTCATCGACCATCAATATGAGCTGATGACACCCTTGAAGACAGGCTCCTATAATTACATGTACCTGTTCAAACGTGATGGGGAGGACGTGGGGCTGACACAACCTTGTGAGGGTGACTTCCATCAGACCGAGAATGAGTATGAGGTATATGTCTATCATCGTCCCTTCGGAACGAGATACGACAAATTAGTAGGATTTAAGAAGTACAATTTTAAAGGACATTAAGTGTGATGATAACGTCAATGAGAACAATCTTAATCACTCTATTACTGGCACTGCCTTGCTACGGCAATTCGCAGAGTCTGCAGAGTCAATTAACCACATGGGCAGAGAAATATACCCGTTATGATGCCAACATCAAACCTTCCACAGTGGTGTCGTGCGATATAGACAATGAAAATGATCGTATCCGCATTGTGATGGGTGGCGGTTTCCAAGAACAGCATTTCACACCAGAAGTGGTGGAGCGTGTCTATCAGGACATCCGCTCTTTCCTGCCTGCAGGACAAAAGAAATATGATGTCGTGGTGGAGACGGATGGACGAGCCATCGAAGACTTGGTACCTAACTTCTTCAGGAAGGGGAAGAAAGACCCTTCACGACTCATGGGAGAGACCTACAAAGGGGAACCTTGGGTGAAGAATATCTCCCGACCTTATACTGCCATCAAGGGATTGGAGGGAAACCACATCGCCCTGTGGCAAAGTCATGGACGTTATTACCGACAGGAAAAGGATGACTGGTATTGGCAACGTCCCCGCCTGTTCTGCACCACCGAAGACCTCTTCTCACAGACGTTTGTCGTTCCTTTCATCATCCCCATGCTGCAGAATGCAGGAGCTGTGGTCTTCACACCCCGCGAACGGGATTACCAAACCCATGAGGTCATCGTAGATAATGACCAACCTCACAAGAATGGCAACTACCTCGAGTCGTTCAAACGCATACAAAAGAAACTGAAATGGCAAAAGGCTGAAGGACATGGATTTGCACAATACAAAACAGTGTATGAGTCGTGTGACTCACCTTTCACTGACGGTACTGCCCGTTATGTACCCACCGTCTCTTCACCCAAGGATGAGGGCATAGCGCAATGGATTCCGAACATCCCTGAAGAGGGCAAATATGCAGTCTATGTGACCTACCCCACCTGCAAGGATGCGGTCGATGATGCCACTTACACAGTCCATCACAAGGGTGGAACAACCCAGTTCAAAGTGAACCAGCAGATGGGTGGTGGCACATGGGTCTATCTCGGCACCTTCGAATTTGATGAGGGCGAACACAACTATGGTATGGTGTCACTGTCCAACCTGAGTCGTCACAAAGGTGTGATTAGTGCCGATGCCGTACGTTTTGGTGGCGGTATGGGCAATATCGTACCAGAGGGGCATAACGGCAGTGTACGACCTTCTGGCTTACCACGTTGGGCAGAAGCTGCCAAGTATAGCGCACAGTGGTATGGCTTTCCATATCGAATTCATACTGAACCATTTGGCGACAACGACTACAACAATGACATCAACGCACGTTCTGCTGCCATCAACTACCTTTCTGGTGGTTCCGTCACCAATCCTACACGGGAGGATGGACTCAAAGTGCCACTTGACATCTCTGTGGCATTCCACACCGATGCCGGGGTGAAGACCGATGATGCCTTTGTGGGTTCGTTGGGTGTCTATATGACAGATTTCAACGAGGGTAAGACTGGTGCAGGCATGGACCGATATGTGTCGCGCGACCTCATCAGCATGTTCCTCACCAACTTCACCACCGACCTGAAGAAATACAACTGGCAAGTGCGCCAACTCTGGAACCGAAACTATGGTGAGGCTCGTGCGCCCATGCCTCCTGCCTGCATCCTCGAGATGCTCTCTCACCAGAACTTTGCCGATATGCGCATGGCCTACGACCCACACTTCAAGTTCGACCTTTCACGCTCGGTCTATAAGACCATTGTGAAGTATATCGCCACACTCTACAAACGCGATTATGTCATCCAACCCTTGCCTGTCGAGAACTTCTCTATCACGTTGAATGAGGCTCAACACACAGCCACCCTATCGTGGTCGCCTGTGGATGATCCACTCGAACCCACAGCGAAAGCCAAAGAGTATATCATCTATACCCAACGTGGTCATCACAGCTTCGATAACGGCATTATCGTCAAGGGAACATCTCACACCATTGAACTCAATCCTAATATTGTTTACTCATTCAAAATCACTGCATTAAATGAAGGTGGTGAGAGTTTTCCTTCAGAAACACTTTCGTGTGGCATCTCCTCTAACAACAAGGGTACGGTACTGGTGGTCAACGCCTTCTCCCGACTCGAAGGGCCACAGGTCATCAACACTTCCACCACCTGTGGATTCGACCTCGATGCCGACCCTGGCGTACCCTATGGTGCCTACACCGGTTTCTGTGGCAGACAACGCTACTTCGATCGTTCCAAAGCTGGCAGTGAAGCCTCCGATGGACTCGGTATGAGCGGTATGGAATTAGAAGGACAGATGATGATGGGCAACACCTTCGACTACCCCGTCATTCATGGTCATGCCATCTTACTCACAGGCAACCACTCCTTCACCTCCTGCAGCGAACAAGCCCTGCTCGATGGTAAAATCGCCCTCTCCGACTACCCCATCATCGACCTTATCTATGGTACCCAAAAGCAGTTCAACAGCCGTACCAACACCCTCGTCGAAGACTACTACAATAAGGGCGGTAAAATCCTCCTGAGTGCAGCCAACCCCGGCTGTCCCTCCATCGGCGGCACCGTCACCTCCCAACTCTCACCTATCAACTATCAACTATCAACTATAAGTGGTTGTGGTCTCACTTTCGACATCTACCGTTCCATGAATCCTCATAGCTACTGCGTACCTTCCCCGTCAGTACTCACCCCCACTGACCCTGCCTTTGCCATTCTCACCTATGCCAATGGCACCTACGCAGCTATTGCCCAACAACAGCGTTTCGTCCGTCTCGGTTTTCCGCTCGAAAGCATCACCGACCGCAAGAAACTCAACGCTCTCACCAAAGCCTTCCTCACGTTCCTCGAATAACGCTAACCCCTAAACGCTCAACAATGTTCCTACCCACCACCAAAAAAGAACTCGAACGCCTCGGCTGGGACTCTCTCGATGTCATCATCTTCTCAGGCGATGCCTACATTGACCACCCCTCTTTTGCAGCGGCGGTCATCGGTCGTATTCTGGAGGCGGAAGGACTTCATGTGGCGATAGTTCCCCAACCCGACTGGCATGGTGACTATCGTGACTTCAAGAAACTGGGGCGCCCGCGACTCTTCTTCGCCATTGCCCCTGGAGCGATGGATTCGATGGTGAACAAATACACCGCCAACAAACGCCTGCGTTCCGAAGATGCCTATTCACCTGACGGTCGTCATGACCTCCGTCCTGAATACCCCACCATCGTTTATACGCGTATCCTCAAGGAACTCTACCCAGATGTACCTGTCGTCATTGGTGGCATCGAAGCCAGCCTGCGCCGACTCACCCATTACGACTATTGGCAAGACAAGCTGCTTCCATCCATCCTGCTACCTTCGGGAGCCGACCTCCTCATTTATGGCATGGGCGAGAAACCCATGATTTCTTTGGCACAGCTTCTGGTGGAACAGGACTGCGAGATTGACGTCAAGATGTTCCGCAACCTCATGGCACGCTTCCCTCAGAAACAGACCGTCTCTCTCCTACCTAAAAACGATATCCCTGGCGGCATCCGTCCCGATGACATCCTCCTGCATAGCCATGAAGAATGTCTGCGCAACAAGCGTGCACAAGCAGAGAATTTCCGCCATATCGAGGAAGAATCGAATAAGTATCAGGCGAAGCGCATCATCCAAGAGCAAGGAACACCTCCTACTTCTAACCTCTTACCTCTAACCTCTCTCTATGCCGTCGTCAACCCACCCTATCAGCCTCTCACACAAGACGAGCTGGATCACTCCTTCGACCTTCCCTACACCCGTTTGCCGCATCCTAAATACAAGGGCAAGCGCATTCCTGCCTACGAAATGATCAAGTTCTCCGTGTGTCTGCATCGTGGATGCTTTGGCGGTTGTGCTTTCTGCACCATCTCTGCCCATCAGGGCAAATTCATCACCTCACGCAGCAAGGAGAGCATCCTCAAGGAGGTCAAGGCCATCACCCAGTTGCCCGACTTCAAAGGTTACCTCAGTGACCTCGGTGGTCCCTCTGCCAACATGTACGCCATGCACGGCAAGAACCTCGACCTGTGTCACCAATGCAAACGTCCCTCCTGCATCCATCCCAACGTATGCAAGAACCTCAACACCGACCACTCCGCCCTGCTCGACATCTACCATGCGGTGGACAAACTCCCGGGCATCAAGAAGAGTTTCATCGGTTCAGGCGTCCGCTACGACCTCCTGCTTCACGACACTGGCGACGAGCGCATCAACCGCATCAACCGTCAATACACTGAGGAACTCATCACCAAGCATGTCAGTGGCCGTCTGAAAGTGGCACCCGAACACACCTCCGACCGTGTGCTCGGTATCATGCGTAAACCTTCTTTCCAGCTATTTTACGACTTCAAGCGCATCTTCGACGAACTCAATCGTCGCAAGAACCTGCGCCAGCAAATCATCCCCTACTTCATCAGTTCACACCCAGGCTGCACAGCCGAAGATATGGCAGAACTCGCCGCACTGACCAAAGACCTCAACTTCCAGCTCGAACAAGTGCAGGACTTCACTCCCACCCCTATGACCGTCTCTACCGAGACCTGGTACACCGGTCTCCATCCCTACACCCTCCAACCCGTCTGGTCAGCCAAGACACAAAAAGAAAAGCTTGCCCAGCGTCAATTCTTCTTCTGGTACAAGCCCTCCGAACGTCAAAACATCCTCCGTCTTCTTCGTCAGATGGGTCGCCCCGACCTCATCCGCAAGCTCTTTGGTTCCCGCTAACCTCTTACCTCTAACCTCTTACTTCTCACCTCTTACCTCTAATTTCTCCTCTCCCTCCACAACTGCCACGAGTTCACCACATTGTGCCATATCGAATAAAACCCACCAGCCAATGCTGTCACGGGGTTCAGGAACGTGTACCCCATCCATATCGCAAACACCGTGTTCTTCTGTCCGAGGCTCTGCGTACCCGCTACAGGTTCCCCATGTTTACGTCCAATCAATCTTCCCAGAACGAACTGCGCCACACAACAAACGAGTGATGCCAGCGCAATGCCCAGCATCGTCCAGAATCCCTCCTCACTATGCACCAACGCCTTCACCGACACACCAATGGCCAACGACAGCGACACTGCCCACAGGTTGAACGCCAAGTTTGGCTGACGTAAGATGAATGCATGGAACTTCGGGAACAGATGCCGCACGAACCATGCCACCACCAGCGGCATGATCAGCAGCGGGAACACCTTCGCCAAAATCAATAGGAATGCCATCTCGAACGTCATTCCCAATGTGCCACTCTCATGCAAGAACGGCACCATCGCGGGCACCAACAGCGACACCGCCATATTGATCAGACACGTATAACTCACCACCACATTCGCATTTCCATGCAACCTCGTCGTCACCACCGCTGCCGCCGTTGCCGTAGGACAAATCATACAGATCATCGCACTCTCCATCACCACACGTCCCGCCATATCTGGCATCCACACAATCAGCAATCCCATCACCACGAAGCTCACCACCTGAATCGCCAATAACTCCAGCATCCATGCACGCGGCTTCAGTTCCTTGATGCTCATCCGACAAAAACTCACAAACAACATACAAAACAGCAACGCAGGCTGAACATACCCAATCGCCCTGTTCACCACCTCATGCGTCCCGTCCAGCGCAGGAATATTCACATAGATATAATATTCCGCCACACCAACCGCCATCGCAATCGGCAACATCCAATTCTTCAAGAAACCAATGACTCTCATACGTTCTATTTTCAACTTTCCAGCCGCAAAGTTACACATTATTCATAAAAAACTCGTAACTTTGTCCTCAGAAACCCAAACCGATGAAGAAAAAGAACGACATCATCATTCCCAATGGGCTCCACGAAGTCCTTCTACACGCCTGTTGTGCACCCTGCTCCTCCGCCATCGTCGAGTGGATGCTCCAGCACGACATCCGCCCCACCATCTTCTACTTCAACCCCAACATCTACCCTCGTGAGGAATACGACATCCGCAAGAATGAAAGCAAGCGACATGCGGAGAGTCTTGGCATCCGCTGGATTGACGGGGACTATGACCATGAACAATGGCTGCGCCAAGTGAAGGGATTGGAGAAGGAACCAGAACGAGGCTCCCGATGTCTTCAGTGTTTTCGTATGCGGCTCATGGCCACTGCCTTACAAGCAAAAGAATTAGGTATTTCTTTCTTTGCAACCACCCTCGCCTCTTCACGTTGGAAGAGCCTGGAGCAGATTTCCTTGGCTGGATTAGCAGCCCAAGAGGCAGTGGAAGGCACCACGTTCTGGGCACAAAACTGGCGCAAGGGGGGACTCCAAGACCGCCGCAACCAACTCCTCCGCGAATACCAATTCTACAACCAACAATACTGCGGATGTGAATTCAGCATGAACAACAAAGGAAATTCTATAGATTGCCCACCCCCATCAGAACAAGGGTAAAGTGAGTACAAATCGAGCACCTTTCTTGTAGGTAGTGTCGAGATCAAATGTACCACCCATCAATTCTGCACCACGACGGATGAGAGTGAGGCCGATGCCCAGTCCCTCTCTGTAGTAGTCGAGTTTGAAGAATGGAATGAAGACACGTTGGGCGTTCTCTTCAGAAATGCCAATACCAGTATCAGTAACAATGAAATTGAGATTATGCTCATCTTTCAACCGACATTCCAGCGTGATCATTCCTTCCTGGGTGAATTGGTTGGCATTGTCGAGCATCTGTTTCAGCATCTTCGGTAAGGCATCGGATATGGCAGGAATGGTCAGCGAATCGGGCACATGCGTGAAGAAGTTCATTTTCACTGTATCTGGACATTTGAGTCTAATGCCTGCCATCGTCTTGCGGCAAAGATCGTTACAAGCGAATCGAGTGTCTTTCGGTACACTGGTCGTATTCTCGAGGAAGGCTGCTGTCAACAGTTTATCAAGAATGCCCTTGATATTGTTGGAGTTCTCCTGCATGGCATCGATGATAGTTTCCAGCTCTTCGTCAGGAATGGATTGATGTCCCATGCGGAGCACCTGCGAGAAGCCAATGATGATGTTGAGCGGTGTACGCACCTGATGGGTGAGGTCCTGCATGAAGGCTATCTTCTTTCCGAGGGCCTCCTGTGCCTGTCGATTAGCAATGACCAGTGCTTCATTACGCTGTTCTATCTCGTCATTCACATGTTGAATGTCATTGATGTAGCCTGAGATATATTGCTGCATGGTGCCAAACATGTTCTGCAATTGTCCGACAGGGTCAATACGTTCACTACGAGGCATGCGCTCATCGAAGTTACCTGCAGCGATGTGGCGAGCCTGACTTGCCAACTGATTGACGGGTTCGATGGCACCATTGATGATCTGGTAACAGAAGAAGAGGAGCATCATCATTCCGATGGCGATGATAACCAATACGATGTAGAACAGGCGGTTGTAACCACGGAAAATCTCATCCTCAGGATATACGATGGCGATACTCCATTCTGTCTTGGGCAACTGACGATAGAACACATAACAGTCTTCCCCATTGATGAACAACTGTTGTGTACCAGACTCACCCCTCAACATGGTATTACCCAGAGAAATCAAATCGGCATCACGGTCGGGGTCGGTGTCGGTGAAGACGGTTTGACGTACCAATTTACTCTGATCGGGATGGATGAAGTATGTACCCTCCCTACCCAACATAATGCAATAGGAACGTTCTGACGGCATTTTGGCTGAGATGGTCTGGGAAAGCCAGGTGATGGAGAGGTCTGTGGAAATGACACCAATGCACTGTCCATCATTGTCGAGAATAGGCATCGCATAGGAGGTGATCATCTCCTGTTCGATACTACCATCATCGTCCTCATAATCATCGAAGAAAGGATCCACCCAGCAAGGTCCATTCTCACGTTTGGGCATCAAGTACCACTCCATATCTTGGTAGCGATATTCCTCACTACCCTCTTGTTCGGTCTCGACAAGACCATTCTCCCGATAAGAATAGGAAGAGAAGTACTTACCTTTTTCTTCGAAGTAATAAGGTTCAAAGGCGATGGAGCACCCATTGAAATTGGGGTTCATCTCGATGAGACGATGAGAATAGATGTCGATGGAGTCAGGATTGAGGTGTGTGCGCACCAGCCAGTTGGTGTTGTTGGTGGCAATCTCCACTTCGTCCAAAATCTCATTTACTCTCAATGCTGTGTTGTTCAGTACCTGAGAAGCTCTGCGCATGGCATCATCACGCACATATCCACGCGACATAACATACATGGATCCCAGCGACACAACAAAGATGAACACCGCGAAAGACACGATCAAAAGACCGATCCTCATAGAGAGGGAATGCCGTATTAATGTGATGGGATTGCTCATGTTGTTACGGGGTCTTCGTTTGACAATGGAGTGGAGGATTCACTGGATTCGTGGTAAGCGCCAGAAGTTCCAGACTCATCTGCAGCATCGAGAATCTGGTTGAGTAGACTGGTGACTGTCTCCGTATTTTCGAGCATACGATCCACATGCTTCGCCATCTCTTCCTCGGAGAGATTCTTGTACTCCTGACGGATGAGGTCATTCTCATCAGCAATGATATTGATGGGGGTCAACATCTTGTCTGTCATGTTGTTGATGACCGCCGTCTTCATTCGGTCATCTTCCTTCGCCATTTCAGCCGCCTTCTCCAGTTCTTCAGTACGTTGCGTCAGTGTCTCTGTAGAATGACGAATCTTCTTGATATAATCATTCAACGACTTCTGCATCCTGAAGAAGCTGTGTTGCAACTGTCCAATCTCATCACGGCGCTTACTGTCTGGGATGGACACGTTGAAGTCACCCCCAGCCATCTTTTCTGCCGACAAGCCCAATTGCCTGAGCGGTTTCAGATTGTATCTGATGACGAACACACAGAAGAAGAGCAGCAGGCAAAGTCCCAGGATGGTGATGAACATCAAGTTCTTCTGCAAACGATTGTAAGGTTCAAAGATGTCGCTTTCAGGACACACAATCGCCACACTCCAACCTGTTTGGATGAAAGGCTTGTAGAAGACATAATAATCCTGACCATCACGATGGAGCACTTGATAGCCACTTTCACCACCAATCATCGCCTTACCCAGTGCTGTCATATCAGGATCGGGCTCTTCCAATGTAGAAGTGAAGATTGTCTCGTAGAAAAGTTTGGTGGAATCGGGATGCACCAAGAAAGTGCCACCTCTACCCAACAGGACACTATAAGAATTGGGGAAAGGTTTGGCATCCAAAATGGTCTTGGAGAACCATGACAGCGACAAATCGACAGACAGGATGCCGACCACATGATCTTCCTTGTCGTGAATAGGCTGGCAGAAGGAAGTCACATATTCATCCACTGGAATACCTCCCACATCCTCATCGCGGAACGGCTCCACCCAATAGGGCTTATTGAGCAACTTCGAAATGAGATACCAGTCCATATAGTAATATTCATATTCCTCACTACCCTCCTGCTCGGTCTGTATCGTGTCGCCATTATTATTCGAATAAGCAGAGAAGAACTGTCCTTTCTCTTCATAGTAGTAAGGTTCGAAAGCGATGGAACAACCATAGAGGTTGGGGTTGTTTTCCAATATCTTACGGCTGAAGGTAAACATAGAGTCAGGCGTATCGATATGCTGCTCCACCAACCATTTCATGTTGTCGGACGCCACCTCCACATCGTGCAAGGTGCCTTCCACATAGAGCAACGTACCTTCCAACATCTGTGTCGCCTTCTCCATAGCCTCATCCCGTACAGCCATGCGTGAATAATGGAACAAAATGCCCAGTGCCATGACAAACAGGAGCATCACGCAGGACACCACCCAGAAAGAGAGTCGTGCTGACAACGAACGCCGTATGTATGTGACTATGTTCATTTCGCCTTCTTTGTAGTAGTTTCTGTCTTTGTGGTCTTTGCCGTCTGTCCCATCAGTTCCCCATAGGTCACTTCCCGATCTATTGTACCAAAATCCTGCATCAAAGTACAGGCCTTCTTCAGCATCTCAGGACGTACACGGAACTCACGCCTTCCAGAATCAGGATCCAACTGCAAACGCAAGATTTCTTCCAACATCAATTTCTGAATGACACGATTAGTCTGCACATGAGCATCACGGACATACTTCATCACGATATCCAATGTCTGGTCTGGATGTAAGGCAGCCCATTCCCACCCTTTCTTGCTGGCTTTGGCAAAGCGCTTCAGCTGATCGCGATGTGTGTCATAATAATCACGTTTCACATACACTCCATTCTCCTGAATGTTGTAACCATGATCCTTGAATCGAAAGACAGATTTCTCAGGCATATCGAAACCTGCCTGCTTCAGCAACAGATATTCATTGTAACTGACGGCAGACATCAAATCGACGCCACCCGACAAGAATACATTCACGTTACCGGTGAAGAACACCCATTCGTAGTTCATCTGGCTCTTCTTGGACATGATGAATGCCAGATAGTTGGGTTCCGACACGTAAACAGCAATACGTTTCCCTTTCTCCTCCATGGGGTTCTTACCCCATCGTGACACAATCAAGTAACTGCTGTTCATGGAGGTTTGAAGAATATTGACCAATGGGGTACCATTGGCTATGATATCGATAGCAGACAGCATGGAAAACATGCCTGCTTGGCACTCATCCGTTTCCAAACGATGATAGACCGAACTCGTCAATGTAGGGGACTGGATGATCACATCAAGTCCTACATCCTTGTAGAAGCCCTTCTCTTTCGCCACATAATACCCTGCAAATTCTGCCTGAGGAGTCCATGCCGTAGTGAACACAAACTTCTCAGCCCTTGTCATGCACATGCAGAACCAGAGCAAGCAAAAGACAAGTATGCCTTTTTTTTGACCTATCATCTTGTTTCTCATTTTCACTTATTCATCAAGGTTTTCAAATCGTTCATCTTCACTTTGCTTCTTCCTCTTTCTTTTGCATCTCCTCTCTGGTGGGGAAATGCCCCAGCCATTTCATCTGTCGAAGGCACCACGACTGTCGGCGATACATGTAGTTGGTCGGTGATGCCGAATTGAATTTGATGGGATTTGGCAACGTGATGGCAATCATCGCGCATTGATTTCTTGTAAGGTCTTTGGCGGAACAACCAAAATGTTCCTGTGCCACCGCCTCTGCACCATAGATGCCGTCACCCATCTCGATCGTATTCAGATAAACTTCCATGATGCGCTGTTTGTCCCACATGAATTCCATCAAGATGGTAAAGTAGGCCTCCACACCCTTTCGGAACCATGCCAACTTCCCTGAAGAGGATGTTGGAAAGAGGAACACGTTTTTCGCCGTCTGCTGACTGATGGTGGAGCCTCCACGGAAACGTTCACCCTCAGCACGTTCTTCTATTACTTTTTGAATGGCATCCCAATCGAAGCCATTGTGGATGAGGAAATTCTGGTCTTCGCATGACATCACCGCAAGCGGTAAGTCGGCAGACATCTCCTCGAGCGGCACCCATGAATGGTGCCATCTGATGGTCTCTCCCCTGCTCACCTGCTCGTAAGCTCTGATGAACATCAGCGGCGAGGTGTAAACAGGAATGTAGCGGAACATCAACACCAGCAGGACACTTCCCGCCAATAAGACGATGAGTATCCACTTCACGATGTTTCCCAATTTGGAAAAGAACTTCCCCATTGATTGTCGTCTTATTGCATGTTGCAGGTGCACGACCCGAAAGTCCTGCACCTGCCACAATGGTGTTTACTGCAATGTACCTTGGTTGGCAGCGTTAATCATCGCCTCTGACGCATAGAGATAAATCTCCACACGACGGTTCTGTGCCTTACCCTCCTTGGTGGAGTTGTCAGCCACAGGGTTGTTCTCGCCAAAACCAGTGCTACTCTTGATCTGCGTAGGAGCGGCACCCTGAGCCAGAATATAGGACTTCACAGCGTCAGCACGATCCTGACTGAGCTTGATGTTCTTCTGGAAGCTCTCCTCTACTGTAGAGCCCTTGAAGCCAGTGTTGTCCGTATAGCCCTGAATGGCGACGTCGCAGTCTGGATATGCCTTGAGCACATTGTTAGTGAAATCCTTGAGGTTGTTCATGGCTGTAGCGCTAAGAACTGACTTACCTGATGAGAAGAGGATACCAGAATCGAAGGTCACCTTCACGGCATCCAGACCGTTGCTGTCCTTTACGCCTTCCACCTGAGCATTCTGCACCTGCTCAGCAGCAGCCTTCATCTTGTCCATCTTCTTACCAATCAGGACACCTGCAGCAGTACCCACAGCACCGCCAATTGCAGCACCTGCCAAGGTTCCACCAGCATTTCTGCCAATCAGGTTACCCACCATAGCACCGATACCTGCACCAGCGCCACCACCGATGAGTCCACCCTTGGTCGTGTTGTTCATACCACATCCCGAAAGGACAATGAGTGCAGCCATTAGCATTGCACTAAACTTAGACTTCTTCATAATTTTGCCTGTTTTTTTAGTTATTATTAAAAATGTGGATACAATTCATTTGTTGATAGATAAAAAAGTATCATCAAGTGCAAATATCGAAACTTTTGTTGATATATCCAATCATTCAAGCAAATAATATTTAAAAAAACTGATTTTTTCGCAAATAATCAGTAATTTTGTGGCTCGAAATGAATTTTCATCAATTAAATTGACAGATAAAAAGAAAAAATGGCAACAGAACTGAAAGACCTGACCAAGCGGTCAGAAGATTATTCAAAATGGTATAATGAACTGGTGGTGAAAGCAGAGTTGGCAGAACAAGCTGACGTGAGAGGTTGCATGGTGATTCGTCCCTACGGATACGCCATCTGGGAGAAGATGCAACGTGTGTTGGACGACATGTTCAAGGAGACAGGTGTGCAGAACGCATACTTCCCCTTGCTGATTCCGAAGAGTTTCTTGAGTAAAGAGGCTGAACATGTGGAAGGCTTTGCCAAGGAATGTGCTGTGGTGACGCACTACCGTCTGAAGACCAATGAAACACACGATGGCGTGGTGGTGGATCCGGCTGCTAAACTGGAAGAAGAACTCATCATCCGTCCTACTTCTGAGACCATCATTTGGAACACCTATAAGAATTGGATCAAGTCGTATCGTGACCTTCCTATCCTGTGCAACCAGTGGTGCAACGTGATGCGTTGGGAGATGCGTACACGTCTGTTCCTCCGCACTTCTGAGTTCCTCTGGCAAGAGGGTCATACGGCGCATGCTACTCGTGAGGAGGCAGAAGAACGTGCCAAGCAGATGTTGAAGGTGTATGCCAAATTTGCAGAGGAATATATGGCTGTACCTGTCATTCAGGGTGTGAAGAGCGAAACCGAGCGTTTCGCAGGCGCTCTCGACACTTACACCATTGAAGCCATGATGCAGGATGGCAAGGCATTGCAGAGCGGTACCAGCCACTTCTTGGGTCAGAACTTCGGAAAGGCCTTTGACGTGCAGTTCCTCAACAAGGACAATCAGGTAGAATATGCATGGGCTACTTCATGGGGTGTATCCACCCGTCTGATGGGTGCCCTCATCATGACCCACTCGGATGACAATGGTCTGGTGCTGCCTCCAAAACTGGCTCCACTGCAGGTTGTCATTGTTCCGATTGGCAAGGGTGATCAGATGGCAATGTTGGACGAGAAGGCAAAAGCGATTGTGAAGAACCTCAAGGCTATGGGCATCAGCGTGAAGTACGACAATGCCGACAACAAACGCCCTGGTTTCAAGTTTGCAGACTACGAGTTGAAGGGTGTGCCTGTACGTCTGGTACTGGGTGCCCGCGACTTGGAAAAGGGACTTGTGGAGGTAATGCGCCGCGACACGTTGGAGAAAGAGAACGTGTCCATCGAAGGCATCGAGACCTACATCAAGAACCTCTTGGATGAGATCCAACAGAACATCTATAAGAAAGCTGTCACTTATCGTGATGCACATATCTACGAATGCGACAATTACGAAGAATTTAAGGAGCGCATCAAGGACGGTGGTTTCTTCCTCTGCCATTGGGACGGTACAGAAGAGACGGAAGCTCGCATCAAGGAAGAGACACAGGCAACCATCCGTTGTGTGCCTTTCATGTTCGAACAGACAGAGGGTGTTGATATGGTCAGCGGCAAGCCAGCCAAAGCCCGTGTACTGATTGCAAGGGCATACTGACAAAATGGCGACCCTGATCAGCTCAGGCATTTGTTTTGTGAGGAAGCATTGTTTACATATCAACAAACGATTAATTCCATTGAATGAATTACAAATATTCTGACAGAATCACACGCATACTTGGGTACAGCAAGGAAGAGGCGCTGAGATTGAACAACGACTACATCGGTCCAGAACACTTGATGTTGGGACTGATTCGTGATGGAGAGAGCCGTGTCATCGATGTGCTCAGGAGGAAATTTTACGTGAACATCCCTTCCATCAAGGAGGTGTTGGAACGTACAGTGAGGGACAATGGCACCACCTTGCTCTCTACCGACATTGCCCTAAACAAGCAATCGAACACAATCATGCGCCTGGCAGTACTGGAAGCCCGTCTGCTGAAAAGCGAGGAGAGCGATGCAGAACACATGCTGCTGGCCATGCTGAAGCAGAATGACAACACTGTGGCACGTGTGCTGAACGACTGTGAGGTGACCTACAAGGAACTGTATGATTCGTTGACCACACAAAAGGCTCCACTGCAACCTCAGAATGATATTGACTTCGACGAAGAGGATGAAGAGGAAGAGGATGCCCCACCACCATCCAGCGGAGAAAGCGCACCATCCAGTTCCAATGCCAACACCACGACAAAAACCACCAAGAAAGGCAATTCCGATACGCCCGCGATTGACAAGTTCAGCTTCGACCTGACCAAGGCTGCTGCAGAAGGGAAATTGGATCCTGTGGTGGGACGTGAGGTGGAGATTGAACGTCTGGCACAGATTCTGTCCAGAAGGAAGAAGAACAATCCAGTGCTGATTGGTGAACCAGGTGTGGGTAAGAGTGCCATTGTGGAAGGCTTGGCCGCACGCATCAACGAACGCAAGGTGGCACGTGTGCTCTTCAACAAACGCATCATCAGCCTCGACATGTCCAGCGTAGTGGCTGGCACCAAATATCGTGGACAGTTTGAAGAGCGTATGCGCAATATCATCAACGAGTTGCGTGCCAACCCAGACATCATTGTCTTCATCGATGAGATTCACACGCTTGTGGGTGCAGGTAATCAGGCAGGTCAGATGGATGCTGCCAATATGATGAAACCAGCTCTGGCACGAGGTGAATTGCAGTGTATCGGAGCCACAACGCTTGATGAATACCGCAAGAGCATCGAGAAAGACGGTGCCCTCGAACGCCGTTTCCAGAAGGTGATTGTTGAACAGACCACGCCTGAAGAAACGCTCACCATTCTCCATAACATCAAAGACCGTTACGAAGCACATCACAACGTCAGCTACTCTGACGAGGCACTCATGGCGTGTGTCAAACTGACAGAACGTTACGTGACAGACCGCAGTTTCCCCGACAAGGCCATTGATGTGTTGGATGAAGTGGGTTCGCGCGTACGCATTAAAAATATAAGTGTTCCTCAAGAAATCGAAGACAAGGAAGCCGAACTCACTGTCCTCAACAAGCAGAAGGAAGATGCTGTCAGGGATGAGAACTATGCCCTTGCAAGCACCTACCGTGATTGTGCAAAAACGGTCACGGAAGAGTTGGAGATGATGAAGAAACAATGGGAAGCCACCCTCGAAGACAAACGACAAAAAGTCACAGAGGAACACGTGGCGCAAACCGTTTCCATGATGACCGGCATCCCTGTCAGCAGAATGGCCAGTGCAGAGGGTATCCGCATGAAGGGTATGCGTGAGGAGCTGAAACACAACGTGATAGCACAAGATGCAGCTGTTGACAAACTCGTCAATGCCATCCAACGTAGTCGCGTAGGTCTCAAAGACCCGAATCGTCCTATCGGCACCTTCATGTTCTTAGGTCCTACAGGTGTGGGTAAGACATTCCTCGCCAAGAAATTAGCTGAGCACATGTTTGGTTCTTCCGATGCCCTGATTCGCATCGACATGAGCGAATACATGGAGAAGTTCACCGTCAGCAGACTGGTAGGTGCTCCTCCTGGATATGTAGGCTATGAAGAAGGTGGCATGCTCACAGAGAAAGTGCGTCGCAAGCCCTACTCCATCGTCCTGCTCGATGAGATTGAGAAAGCCCATCCTGATGTGTTTAACCTGCTGTTGCAAGTGATGGATGATGGTCGTCTGACAGACACACTGGGTCGCACCATCGATTTCCGCAATACAGTCATCATCATGACCAGCAATGTAGGCACACGTCAACTCAAGGACTTTGGACGTGGTGTCGGTTTCTCCGCGATGGTTGGCAAGGACGACAAGGAAGTGTCACGTTCCGTCATCCAGAAGGCCCTCAACAAGCAGTTCTCACCTGAATTCCTCAACCGCATCGATGAGATCATCACGTTCGACCAACTCGAATTGGACGCCATCCTCCGAATCATCGGCATCGAACTCAAGGGACTGTACAAACGCGTGGAAGACCTTGGCATGCACCTCGACATCACCGAAGCAGCCCAGAAGTTCATCGCAGAAAAGGGATATGACAAGCAATATGGTGCTCGTCCACTCCGTCGAGCCATTCAGCAACACCTCGAAGACCGCATCAGCGAGATGATTGTAGAGGAAGAAGTGACCGCTGGAGACACGATTTTGGCCGAGCTACAAGACGATAAGGTGGTAATCTGCAAGAAATAAAAGAATATTTTGCCTCTTCCATGAAAAAAAGTGGCAAATTCTTTGTCAGTTTCTCAAAATATCGTACCTTTGCACTCGCTAACGGAAACAGACATTCCCATAGCAATCCAAAACGGTGCGTTAGTTCAGTAGGTTAGAATACATGCCTGTCACGCATGGGGTCACGAGTTCGAGTCTCGTACGCACCGCAAAGACCAACAGTTTTCTGAGGTCTATAAATAAACAGAAAACACTGGTGCGTTAGTTCAGTAGGTTAGAATACATGCCTGTCACGCATGGGGTCACGAGTTCGAGTCTCGTACGCACCGCACAAGAAAGAGGGGTTCCCATCGGAATCCCTCTTTCTTGTATGCTATGAACAATGTCTAATGGGTATAGATTTGTTTAAACATCAACCTTCTGAGAAGTGCATCATCTTGGCCAGATACTTGCCGATGATGTCAAATTCCAGGTTGACGCGTGTGCCGACCTCAATGTCGTGGAAGTTGGTGTTGTCGTAGGTGTAGGGGATGATGTTGACCTCGAATGAGTCGTCCTGCGAGTTGCAGACGGTCAAGCTAACACCATTGACGGTCACACTACCCTTGTCAACAGTCATGTAGCCTTTCTTCGCCATTTCACGGTCGAAGGCATAGCGGAAACGGAAGGTGTAGCTGCCCTGTTGGTCAATCTTTGCCACACACTCAGCGGTCTGATCCACATGACCTTGCACGATATGACCGTCCAAGCGTCCATTCATCATCATCGAGCGTTCCACATTCACCTTGTCGCCCACTTTCAACAGTCCCAGATTGCTCCGGTCGAGCGTCTCCTTCATGGCTGTGACGACATACTTTCCATCGAATATCTTCACCACGGTGAGACACACGCCATTGTGCGCCACACTCTGGTCAATCTTCAGTTCGTCCACAAACGAGCATGTCAAGGTGAAATGCACATTCTCCTGTTCCTTCTCTATCGCCACGACGGTGGCAAATTCTTCTACGATTCCGCTAAACATAATCTTAATAATTATAAAATATGTATGCAAAGATACGGATATTTCAATTATCAATTATCAATTATCAATTAAAATAATTACCTTTGCAACAAAAATCAAAACAAATCAAGCAAAATAGTCAAAACAAACAATGAAACGAAACATTCTTTTGCTGGCAACATTCCTGATGGTTGCATGTCCACTTTTCTTCTCCAATTGCAGTAACGACCCTGAAATGGATGCTGTTCCACCATCTTTCAAGGAAGTGGTCATCAACCCCAGCAAACCCAATATGGGCGACACGGTGACGGTCACCCTGAAATTCCTGTCACAAGGCAAATCTTGGTATAAGATAGAGTATAAGTGGACACTCAGTCGCTATCAACAGGAAGCAAAATACAACGTGAAGGGAGAGGGCAGTTCCCTCGAAATGAAAGAACCAACGTTCACGTTCGTGGTGCCTGACACAGCAGGAATGTACACATTGAGAGTGAATCCTGGCACCGTTCAGGCATCCAGCCTCTTCGCCAACGGAAGTCCATTCGGAAGTGCCAGTCTCGAAAACAACAGCGTGACATTCACCGTCAAAGCTGCTGAATAAAAATACAGACCCCTCGACCAATTAACGAACTAACTAATTAATAACCAAAAACTTTTCCATTATGAAACAATCTTTGATGGCAGCCATCATGACGATGATGTCGCTGTCCACATTTGCCAATCAACCAGATTCCGTATGGGTGCGACCCGATGTAAAGAACGGTACACGTGACATGCAGATTGCCTATTCCATCGACAAGAAGCATTGGACACACGTGTCCTGCAATCTCTTCGAGAGCGACTACGGCACTTGGGGCAGCGAAAAGAAGCTCTACTACCCTGTCCTTTCCTATGACGGAAAGATCTATCGCTCCGTTTTCATTCCCAATCTCAAGAATGGGCAGATTGCTGTGACTGAATCTGAAGACTTCGCACTTTGGAAGCCACAGGACTATCCTTACATCTCTTCTGACAGCGAGTTCCAGAAGATTGTGGCCACGCAAGAGAATGTGTCCAAGACCAATATCATCCGCATTCCATACAGCGGTTTGGAGAACCTCCTGAACAAAAAGATGCGCAATGACCGCAATGGCGCTTTGGAACGTGACAACTTCATCGCATCAGGTGCCAACATTGCCAACCGCACAGAACCTATCGAGGCTACATTGAGCGTGAATTGGGATGACCGCAAAGCCATCTCGCCCGACCTCATGGGCATCTTCTTCGAGGACATCAGCTATGCTGCCGACGGAGGTTTGTATGCCGAATTGATTCAGAACAGAGATTTCGAATATACAGCCGATGACCACCGTGATTGGAATGCCAAGACGGCATGGAGACTCGAAGGTAATGGCACCACATGGGACATCGAAACAAAGGCTCCTATCCACAAGAACAACGCCCACTACTCTACCCTCAAGACGATCACACCTGGCGCTAAACTCATCAATGAAGGTTGGGACGGAATCACCCTCGAGAAGGGCAAGAAATACAATCTCTCTCTTTTCACGAAAGGTGCTGGTGCTTTCCGTGTGAGTCTGGTCAATAATGGTACTGTCGTTGCCAGCAAGACCTTCAAGGCGACCAAAGAATGGCAACAACAAAAAGTCGTCTTAACGACTTCATCATCAGCAGACAAAGCAGAATTGGTGATAGAGCCGATTGAAGCCTGCAATATCGACCTCGACTTCATTTCTCTCTTCCCACAAGAGACCTTCAAGGGACATGCCAACGGACTTCGTAAAGACCTTGCCGAAGTGATTGCCGACCTGAAACCACGCTTCGTCCGCTTCCCAGGCGGATGTGCATCTCATGGTCAGGGCATCGACAACATCTACCATTGGCAAGCCACTGTGGGTGACCTCTGGGAACGTGAGCCAGCCATGAACATCTGGAGCTATCATCAGACACGTGGATTGGGTTTCCACGAGTATTTCCAGTTCTGCGAAGACATCGGTGCCGAACCACTTCCTGTACTTGCAGCAGGTGTGCCTTGCCAAAACTCTTGGAAAGGTGGAGCGGGTCAGCAGGGAGGCATTCCTTTCGAGGCGGACTTGAAAGGCAAACCTTCGCCTTACACCTACATGGGCAAGCCTCTCACGATGGAAAGTTATCTGCAGGAATTGCTCGACCTCATCGAATGGGCAAACGGAGATGCCAAGACCTCTGAACTCGCCAAGATTCGTGCCAAAGCGGGACATCCCAAGCCTTTCAATCTCAAGTATCTGGGCATCGGAAACGAAGACCTCATTGGCGATGTGTTCCTCAAGCGCTACCGCTTCCTGATTGATGGCATCCGAAAGGCACATCCTGAAATCACCATCGTCGGCACCGTTGGTCCCTTCTGGGAAGGCAGCGACTATGAATACGGTTGGCGTGAAGCAAAAGCAAACAACATCCCCATTGTGGATGAACATTATTACAACAGCATCAGCTGGTACTTCCACCATCGCGATTTCTACGATAACTACGACCGCAACGGCACCAAAGTCTATCTGGGCGAATGGGCATCGAAGGGAAACAACGTAGTCAACGCTCTCATTGAGGCTTCCTATCTGACCAATGTGGAACGCAATGCCGACGTGGTGGTGATGTCATCCTACGCCCCACTCCTTGCCAAAGAAGGGCATACGAGCTGGAACCCCGACCTCATCTACTTCAACAACAAGGAGGTGAAGCCCACAGCCAACTACTACGTTCAACGTGCATTTGGTCAGAACAGCGGCGATGAATACATCTATGCTGATCTGCAAGTGAACGGTGGTAACGACATCAGAGAACGAATGGACTATTCTGTGGTGAAAGACAGCCAGACGGGTGACCTCATCATCAAAGTCGTCAGCCTTCTGCCCAAGGCATCCAACATCAAGATCCAGTTGGGTGAAGAAGCCATGCAGGGTTACAGCACCACAGCTGATTTGACAGTCTTATCGAAAGAGAACGAACCTGACCGTCAACGTGAATGGGATGTGAACACAACCCGCACCCTCACCATCGGCAGCGAGTTCACGCTTGACGTACCAAATTATTCCGTATCCATCATCCGCATCAAAAAGGCAAAAAAATGAAGAAATATCTATTAGGACTCATGGCATCGCTGTTTTTCAGCCAATGCTTTCATGCACAAGAGAAGAGCACACAATACACGCTTTACCATCCGAACGACACCAATATCCAGTATATCGGACGCATTGATGACTCTGATCCCATGCATCCAGCGTTCACCTATCCTGGTGTACAGATTCGTACTGGATTCACGGGCACTTCGCTGGAGATGATGTGCAAACTCCATAGCGGCTACTTCATGGTGGAGATTGACGGAGGCGAGCCTTTCAAGGTGTCCTTCCTCGGAAACACCGTCGCAAACCTTGCCAATGGATTAGCAGACGGCACTCACCAAGCCATTGTCACCTACATCGGCGAGGGTTACGAGAACGTTCCAGAGTTTCATGGTTTTTTCGTCGATAAAGGCAAGACACTTGCTCCTGCCGCCCCATTGCCCACACGCAAGATAGAGTTCATCGGCAATTCCATCACTTGCGGCTATGGCATCGAAGCCAACTCTGAAGCAGAGCACTACACGGAAGAGACAGCCAACTTCTACTACACCTATGCTGCCCGCACAGCTCGCAACCTCAATGCGCAAGCCCTTGTGGTGGCACGTAGCGGTATTGGTGTCTATCGAAGCTACAATGGTCCGAAGACTGGCGACAAGGTGAACATGAATACCGAATACCCCTATACATTATTATATAATAATCAACAGAAGTGGGACTTCTCGCGCTATACCCCCGATGTCGTCTGCATCAACCTTGGCACCAACGACACCTCCACTCAAGGTGCCGACTCCGTCCTGCTTCTCAATGGCTTCAAGCAACTCTACAAACAGGTGCGCAGTCACTACCCTAAAGCAAAGATCGTTCTCCTCTGTGGGTGCATGATGAACGGTCAGCAACTCCTCTCTGCCCAGCAAGCCATGAACACCACCGTTGACTATGCCCACCAGCAAGGCGATGCAGAAGTCTATCGCTTCGACTTCACGCCCCACGACGGCAGTCTCGGCTACGGCGCCGACTGGCACCCCTCCATGCGACAGCACGAGAAGATGGCCAACGAACTCACCCCCTTCCTACAGAAACTCATGAAGTGGTAATGAATTTTCGAATAAAAATGTGAAAATGTTTGGTGGGTTTGGGAAAATGTCGTAACTTTGCAGCCGATTTATGCCGGAAAGGCTCGAACAAGTGGGTACAGAGTGGTACTCCGCCTGCCGGTGGAACCCTAAATAATTCAAAAACAAAATGTTCGTAATTGCAGAAATTCAGGGTCAGCAGTTCAAGGTTGAAGAGGGCAAGAAGCTCTACGTTCACCACATGCAGAATGTGGAGACCGGTGCAACTGTTGAGATTGAGAAAGTGTTGTTGGCAGACAACGACGGTGTAGTAACAGTAGGAACTCCCACAGTGGAGGGCGCAAAGGTTGTGCTCGAGGTGCTGGTTCCACTCATCAAGGGTGACAAGGTGCTCGTGTTCCACAAGCGTCGTCGTAAGGGCTACCGCAAGCTGAGAGGCTATCGTGACCAGTTCACTCAGGTTCTCGTTAAGTCTGTTGTAGCATAACAAGCTCACACGCTTGACGTTTTCAAAAAACTCAAATCGTTTAACAATCTAAGACAGTTTATTCAACATGGCACATAAAAAAGGTGTAGGTAGTTCTAAGAACGGCCGTGAGTCACACTCAAAACGACTCGGTTTGAAGCACTTCGGTGGTGAGACAGTTAAGGCTGGCAACATTATCGTTCGTCAGCGTGGTACAAAGCATCACCCTGGTAAGAATGTAGGTATTGGCAAGGATGACACACTGTATGCACTGATTGACGGTGTAGTAGTGTTCAAGCGTGGCCGCGAAAACCGCAGCACAGTATCTATCGAGCCAGTAGCTGCTGAGGCTTAACTACTTTTGAACAAGAAAAGTGATGGGCAATGGTCAATAAGGCTGTTGCCCATCATTGGTTTGAATAAAACATATAAGACTTATAGGGCCAATAGGATTTATAAGACTTATAGGATTATAAAAGAGATGACGAAGAAAGAACGATATGCGCGATTCATGGCCTACTTCCAAGTGGCGATGCCAGAGGCAAATACGGAATTGCATTACAACAATCCATTTCAGTTGCTTTGTGCTGTGATGCTGTCAGCACAATGCACGGATAAGCGGGTGAACATGGTGACGCCAGCTTTGTTTGAGGCATTCCCTACCCCTGAAGTGATGGCAAAAGCCACGAAGGAGGAAGTGCTGCACTATGTGAAGTCCGTAAGCTATCCGAACAGCAAAGCAGAGCATCTGGTGGGAATGGCAAAGCTCTTGATGGAACGGCATGGGGGTGAAGTGCCTAACGACTTTGACGCCTTGGTGGCATTGCCTGGTGTGGGCAGAAAAACTGCGAATGTGATGCTGAGCGTGGCTTTTGATAAGGCAAGAATGGCTGTCGATACGCATGTGTTCAGAGTGAGTCATCGCATCGGATTGGTGTCAGACAAATGCACCACACCTTATTCAGTGGAGAAGGAACTGGTGAAGAACATTCCAGAGGAACTGATCCCGAGGGCACACCATTGGCTGATTCTGCACGGACGGTATGTGTGCAAGAGCCAAAGACCCCAATGCAAGGATTGCGGCATCAAGGATTTCTGCAAGGAAGGAATGAAGCACTAATAAGGCTTCATGGAAAGGCTACAACGCCAGAAGGATATATAATAACAATGTGCCGTTATACAGGAATCCCTTCAGCACATAAAGCACAGTGCCATCGTCGCCCAACAATGGAAGGATGCCCGTATAATCGAGACAATTGAGAAACTGACTTGCTATGAAAAGCATCACGAAATAGTTGGGAATGGCTGCAAAGAGGGACGCATGTGCCTGTATGAAGTCACGCATGGTGGTGAAACGCCCAGAAGTGTAGCCATAGACATTGCCGATGATGATGGCGAGGCAAGCCAACAAACCGAAGAGTCCCTTAGAGAACGCAGAGTTGTGGAGGGTGCCGAATGCGCTGAGGAGCACAGGGTCAGGCAACAGCAACAACAATGAGAACAAAATCAAGACAACCACGACAGACACTCCCGTGATTTGCAGCGCACGCCGCTGTTTCAGAGAGATGTGAGAACGGAATGCTCTCAGAATGCCTGATTCCCGTAGTACACTGATTGCCATCAAGCCCAGCATCAGTTTGGCGATATGGACAGATGCAAAATTAGGTACAATGTTGACACACATCCAACGAATGCCACGCGTGGTTAGCAACCCCTGCACACCATCCACATAGACACTCAGCACCCACGAGATGAAGAGCAGGAGCACAAGAGCAATGAGCATACCCCAGAAGAGGTATTTCAGGAGTCGTTGGATATGGTCTTTGTACGTCATTCGTCGTCAGGTTCGAGATTATCGATGTCGAGGATGCGCAGTTCGATAGCCTTCGTGGCAAGACGGGTGGCATTGACAGGCTCGTGGTCTTCGCCAAAGAGACGGTTTGTGAGGTCGTTCTGACGCTTCTCAATAGACTTCACACCAAATGGCATACCTTTCAAGCCAGCAATCATGTCCTTCGTATAGCCCAATGCCAGATGACGGAGGAAACGCTCATCGTACTCATCAATGTCATAGTCGAGAAAAGCCTCCTGACGCATCGCCTCATTGAGGACTGACCTGCGGAAGCGTTGCAGAATCTTCTCCAAGATGGGCTGATTAAACACCATGCGTTTGCCGTTCAGCACACTCTGCACATCGCCCTTCGTGAGCAGTTCGCCACTCTTCAGGATGATGCCGTCAGTACCTGCATCGAGGGCATCCACCCAGAGCTTCTCATTCATGATTTCGCCCGTGAAGATGAGCACATGCACATCGGGATAGCGACGACGCAACTGTTTGCACACATCCACACCAGCCGTTGTAGAGCCACCCAGACCGAGGTCGAGCAGCACGAGGTCGGGCTGACTGTCGCGCATCAGTCGCCAGAGTTCAGTCTCATTCATGGCAGTGCCGACAATCTCTGCCTCAGGAATCTCCGAACGGAATATTTCCACTGTGCCCTTCATTTCGAGGGCGACATCTTCAACAATAATTACTTTAAATGGATCCATTATTTTTAGTATTTAAGTTATTTCTACACCATTGGAAGGGTAAAGACGAAGCTCGACCCGTCCCCATTGTTCTCCACATAGATGCGGCATCCCCGACGTGAGGAGTAGGCATCGTGCTCCCTGACTATCTGGCGACAAATCATGTACTGCGCTCCAGAGAGCGTGTCACTCTTCGCGTCATACTTCACATTATCTATATAGAAGAGCTGCGGAATGTCCTCTTCTGCATATCGATACTTCGTGTCCGTGAATGCAAATTTAGCAAAACCGTCCGAAACATCAAAATCCAACAGCAAATCTCCACCAGATTCATGCTCAAAATAGAGGGAGATGATGTTGTCGAGAAGGGTTTGGATGAAAATCTTATCACCCTGTATCGCCTGTCCTGATGCCTCCGACACCTTCAGGGATGTCCTGCTCTGCGCCTTCTTCTGCTGCTTCTTGAACGAGCGCTTTGCCATCTCGCCAATATCATGGGCAGAAATCATCGTGCGCTTGAACAGCACCTTCTCCACCTGCTTGCCAGCACAAGTGCTCAGGATGTTGAACACCTCTTTATAATACGAAAGCAATTCATCAACATCATTGATGGTGGCATCATCGACAGAAGCATCAACATCAGCCAGTGCCACATCCACAATCTGCTTGATGCGGTTCGGGTAGTACATCGTCTCATGTTTCAGGGTCGAGAGGCAGTTGTCCATAATCTGATTCCTCACATACACCTTCTGCTGCTCGTTGTCGATGCGCAGACGTTCATCCTGTTTCAGTTCCAGCAGCTCCTTCATCTCATCCACCTTGTAAGAGGAGAAATAGGCATGGATGCTCATGAACTGAGCCACCAGATTGATGATGAGCGACTCTTCGTCCTGCAACTTTCCATCAACGAAATGCACACCCATCACACCCGTCACCTGGTCGTCTGTACCTGGCACGAACATGGGATAAGCACGGAAACGTCCATTGTTGCTGATCACCTCCTTCTGCTGACGATAGGCCGATTCCATCATGCTCTCATACACATTCCGTTCAGCCACAACGCCTGTGAAGAAGTACTGGCTCTTGCTCGACGAGTCTTTCGGAGGCACCATCATGCCTACCGTGTCCGCCATCTTGATGTCGCTGAGGTTTTGATGCAGCACATCGGGCAACGTCTGTTCTGTTGCTGTGAAGACGTTGTTGTTCAGCTGAATGAACTGCCTCAGATTGAAGATGAACAGCTGCGTGTTGCGATAGTGCAGGAAGAAATAAGTAGCCAGCACCAGGAACAGCAGTACGCCCAACAGGATTGCCGTTGTCTTCTTGTTGCGGTTCGCCATCTTGATGTCGTTGCAATAATTCTCCAACGTTGGGTCTGTGCTCGTCAATTTATACAGCCTTGTGAACACCTCATTATTATAATGATAGAGGCTATTCCTGTTCAATGACAGGGCCGCAATCGCCACCTCGTTTCTGATGCCGATGATCAGTTCATAATCTGTGTCCATGCCTGACATCCACCACTCCACTTCCGCCATCTCAGGACCTTCCAGCGTCATCAGATGCTTACCCTTCGGCACCTGCTCCAGATAGTATCGGTTGAAGCACTCAATGGCAGAATCAGCATACAGTATCGCCTGTTCGTAATTGCCCATCACATTGGCTGTGAAGATGCTGTCGGCATACACTTCCGCATCAGGTAGATGCACTTCTGCTTTCATCACCAGACACTGCATCAGCAAAACCACACACATCGCCAGCTTCAGCACGCCCTTCGGCAATCGGAAGAAGAAACGGCTTCCTTTCCCTATCTCGCTCTCCACTCCAAACTCGCACACATGGAACACAGCGTTGGTCTTCTTATACTTTCCGATGATGCCTTTGCAGTTCATCAAACCGAATCCGAAGCCCTTGTTCTGCTGGATGTCCGACGCATTCGCACCCTCCGTTCCTATCTTGCTCGAATCATACACCTTCGCATTGTTCAGCGTATCAACATCCTCTGCCGACATACCATGACCCGTGTCTGTCACCGATACCTCCACATAGTCATCCTTTTCCTCTGCCGACAATTTCACCTGTCCACCTGCTGGTGTATATTTTCGTGCATTGTCCAAGAGCGTGTTCATCATAAAGAGTGTCAGCGACTTGTCTGCCTTCACCACAGCCTCCGTCTCATCCACCTTCAAGGCAACGCCCTTGATGTCGAAACTCTTCGTGCCATGACGCAAGGTGTCGAACAACGGCTTCAGGGCAAAGTTCTCGATGTTCAGCGTCACCATACCCTGACGTATCTTCACCCAATGACCCAACACATCGTTATAGTCGTTGATTTTGTCAATCAGTTCGCTGAGATATTGGAATCGCTCACGCACCATCTCTGGCGTGGCATTCTTGTCCGTCTTCAGCTTGTTGATTTCATGCAAAGCTCTATCAAGGAAAGGGGTAATACCATTCACAATCGACATCGAGGTCAATTTCTCGATATACTGACGCTTGTTCTCCTCCAGACGCTTCTCAAACACAAAGGTCTCACTCTCCAACCGCTGTTCCTCTTCTGAGAACTGAATATACTGCAAGCCCTTCTGCTTCATCCAGTCGTAGAACACCAGCAGCACATGGAACAGTTCCTTGTCCAGCCCCTTCATCGTCTGGTAATCCACCTTCGTCCAGTCCTGACCCTTCACTTGTGGGAACAGACGTTCCACATCCGCATCAGCTATCCTATGCAGTGCCTCTTCCAAATCCTCCTCATCCTCTATCTCCTCCGACAAAGCAGACGACAGGTGTTTGCACACCTCTATCACCTTGCTCAGCATCCTCACCTTCTTCCGATACTCTTCACGGCTTCGCTTGTTATACACATACAACAACCAAGCCAGCACCACAATGGCGACACCAAACACCCACAACAAGAGGTTCAGCGTGTGCTCTTCCTGCTTCAGATGCCCTTCCTCTTGCACCACACGCAGATCCTGACGGGTGGCATCCAGAATATCAAAGTAAATGTTATGGTTGTAGTCAGATTCTGCCTTCAAACCCATTGCACCAAAGACCACGCTCAACTGCTCCCTCACCATCGACATCCATTCAGGCACAGCCACCACATCAGGATTCATAATCCAGCGCATCTCTGTCGATATCGTGTCTTCCGCATTGGTGGTATAAACATACAGTCTCTCCTGATCAGCACCTTCAGTTGATTGGCTATTTCGTGCCATCTTCTGATGATGCTTGTTGATCAGTTCCAGCGCATCTTCCATCTGCACAATCGCCAAACTGTCCTCCCCATTCCTCAAGTAATAATCGGAAAGCGTGACCTGCACTGTTGTCTGCACAAAGTCATTACCATACATCTGTGCCAATCTCAACGCCCTGTTGGCTAACCTATATTCCAAAGGCAAAAAGCCGAACTCGCCAATCAGTTCCTCAATGAACACCCAACGTGAAGGTTTCAGTTCGCCACTCGTCATGATGGACTTCGCCAGACCGTTCAGCGCTGAAATCTCAAAATAGACATTTCCGTTCTGACGGCTCATCGACAGCAAACGTATCAGGTTGCGTTGCATCTCATCCGCAGCATCAGCCGATTTTTCGTCAGTGAAGTTATAGATGGACTTCAAAAACAGGTATGTAGATTGCTTGGTCGAATCATTCGCAAACAAATCCTGATGCGTTTCAAGCCAGTCATACTCCTCTTTCACACCCTCGTCCTGACGCATCTTGATGAAATAATTCATCGACACGAAGTGATACTCCGTCTGCACCCCGTTCCACACCACCTTCTGATGCTCTGTCATGTCCTCACACTCCTCTTCCACATTCGCCATGCGCTCCTGGGCATCACTTCGATAGTCATAGAACTCCTTGCTCATCGACAGCATCAGACAGACTGACATCATGTCCACATCCGCCATGCTACATATCAGGTCGTTGTTCGACTCCTCCAGCACCTGTTGATAGCACACCTGTGCCGAATCATAGTCCATCCGCATGCCATACACATCGCCCTTGTTCAGCAATGCCTCGTGCAAACCGTCGCGATAGGTGGATGTGGCATGTCCATCCAGCACCTCATTCACATAGTCCGAAGCCTCGTCCAGCGAACGGTACTTCGCATAATACGCCAGCATATTCAGCGAATCCATCTCGCTCTGCTGCACATCAACAGTCGCCTCTCCACATGCCACAAGGCAGAGGAGAACAGCCTGTACGATGATGATGGATAATATGCGGGCTTTAAGTCGCATGGATGCAGGTTTTAGGTATCATGAGTCATATAATCAGTGCAAAGATACAAAAAACTCCCAACTCCTAACTCCAAACTCCCAACTTTTCTTTACCTTTGTAACAAATTATAACAAAAGTATGACATATCAAGAGACAATCAACTATCTGTTCACGTCGGCCCCCCTGTTCCAAAATGTCGGAGGCGATGCCTACAAAGAGGGACTTTATAACACCCATCAGCTCGATGAACACTTCGGGCATCCCCATCAGCACTACAAGACCATCCATGTAGCTGGCACCAACGGAAAGGGCTCCTGCTCGCACACATTGGCAGCCATTCTGCAAGCATCAGGACTCAGGGTCGGACTCTTCACCTCGCCCCATCTGGTGGACTTTCGTGAGCGCATCCGAGTGAATGGTGAGATGGTCAGTGAACAATATGTCATCGGCTTTGTCGAGCAGCACCGTTCCTTCTTCGAACCCCTCCACCCTTCTTTCTTCGAACTCACCACAGCGATGGCATTCAAATACTTTGCCGAACAGCAGGTGGATGTGGCAGTCGTCGAAGTGGGTCTGGGCGGTCGTCTGGACTGCACCAACATCATCTCACCAGAAGTGTGCGTCATCACCAACATCAGCTTCGACCACATTATGTTCCTGGGCAACACCTTGGCTAAGATTGCCGGCGAAAAGGCGGGCATCATCAAGACTGGCATCCCTGTTGTGATTGGCGAGGTGGTCAAGGAAACACGTCCCGTTTTCGAGGCTAAAGCTCAGGAGATGAATGCCTCCATTTACTTGGCAGAAGAAGAGAAGGAGGTCATCAAGCATCGGTTTAGCACAAAAGGAGGAATCAACTACGACACAAGAAATTACGGAAGAGTCTATGGAGAACTTGGAGGCTATTGTCAACAGAAGAACGCCAGCACCATTCTCTGTGCCATCAGCCGACTGAAGGAACGTGGTTTCCGCATCTCCGACGAGGACATCAAGGAAGGCTTTGCCCATGTCTGCGAGATGACTGGACTGATGGGCAGATGGCAGACCTTGCAGCGAGCCCCACGGGTGGTTTGCGACACAGGTCACAACGTAGGCGGTTTCCGATGGATCACCAAACAACTAAAGAAGGTACACGCACCTATGCGCATCGTGTTCGGCATGGTCAACGACAAGGATATTAGTGGCGTACTCGCCATGATGCCCCAACATGCCACCTACTACTTCTGTCAAGCCAGCGTGAAACGTGCCCTGCCTCATGAGGAAATCCGAAAGAAAGCCAAAGCCTACGGACTCAAAGGCAAAAGCTACTCCACCGTCCTTCAGGCTTACCAAGCCGCCCTCGCCGATGCTCAACCCGACGACTTCATCTACGTAGGCGGCAGCAGCTTCGTGGTGGCTGACCTGCTGTCCTCACTCCCCCTCCATTAAATCTCGCTTGATTCGTGCAGACGTCGGTATTGACGCTGCAAAGTTACGGACTATATCATGTACATGCAAATCCGTTTCCAAACTATCTGCTTTTTTGGAAACCGTTTCCAATCTTTTTAATTTTTTGGAAACGCATGGGCATCCGACACCCACAAAGGCTCGCAATGTCAGCAGACATCCCCCCGATCTGTCAGCAGACAAAGCCCCACTCACTGACTATAGTCATGCGAATCTCACGCAACCAAAAAGGTTAAAAGGTTAATTGGTTAATTGGTTAATTTTTCATTTTTGAGCCGTGAGTGTACCTTATTATATATATATTATATATTAGGTATATATTATATATATAATATATAATATATACCTAAAAGGACAGAACCCCCATCTTCCCCCAATTGAAAAACAAAAAATTAACCTTTTAACCAATTAACCTTTTAACCTTCTCAAACAAAACAGTGCTTATTTAATAGTATATCAACAAGTTACAAAACAATCCCAACTTGATAAGAACAGCAAGGAAGGTGCTCTTTTCCTTCTCCACCCCCTCTTTTTGCGCCTTTAGATAGCCAAAAACACACCCTTTGACAGTGAATTTGAGGGGATACACCCCCAAAAACGACCCAATTCCAAGCACTGAGGACAAGAAAAAACCTTATGTTTCAGGAGCCTTCTTCGCCAGACAATGAAGTCCAAAAAAATGCGATTTTTTTCAAAAAACAACACAAAAAACAAGAAAATCCCCATTTTGCCATCTCCACTTTACACTCCTGCTTGTTTAACAACCTCCATTCCAAGCCAGTAAAAAGGTTATTTTGTTATTTGTTATTTTGTTATTTTTTGTTTTTTTTAGGGTTAAAAGGTTAATTGGTTAAAAGGTTAATTTTTTGTTTTTGAGCAACAGATATAGAAGTGAATCTTTTTGACAAAATGTCAGTCATGCGGGTGGCTGGCATTTTTTTTGCTCTTCGATTACGAAGACAAATTCTAAAAGAAACAAGATAATGGCACAACAAGGTAACATCGGGGTTACGACTGAGAACATCTTCCCCGTCATCAAAAAGTTTCTCTATAGCGATCATGACATTTTCATCCGCGAGATTGTGAGCAATGCCGTGGATGCAACCCAAAAGCTGAAGACGCTGGCTTCGAAGGGTGAACTGAAAGAGGAGGCAGGCGACCTGACAGTGCGCGTGAGCATCAACAAAGATGCCGGCACGCTGACGGTGAGTGACCGAGGTATCGGCATGACTGAGGAGGAAATCGACAAGTACATCAACCAGATTGCCTTCTCTGGCGCCAACGACTTCCTGGACAAGTATAAGGAGGATGCGAACGCAATCATCGGCCATTTCGGCCTGGGCTTCTACTCGGCCTTCATGGTAAGCAAGAAGGTGGAAATCATCACGAAGAGCTGGCAGGAGGGTTCGAAGGCTGTGAAATGGTCATGCGACGGCAGTCCAGAGTTCACCATAGAGGATACGGAGAAAGCAGACCGCGGTACGGACATCGTGATGTACATCGACGACGACTGCAAGGACTTCCTCGAGAAGTACAAGATTAGTGAACTGCTGAACAAGTACTGCAAGTTCCTGCCTGTGCCCGTGGCTTTCGGCAAGAAGACGAAGTGGGACGACAAGGAGAAGAAGAGCGTGGAAACAGACGAGGATGATGTCATCAACGACACCACCCCACTCTGGACCCGCAAGCCCAGCGAACTGAAGGACGAGGACTACAAGGAGTTCTACAAGAAGCTCTACCCAATGAGCGACGAACCGCTGTTCTGGATCCACTTGAATGTGGACTACCCCTTCAACTTGACGGGTATCCTCTACTTCCCGAAGGTGAAGACGAACCTCGACATCCAGAAGAACAAGATCAACCTGTACTGCAATCAGGTGTTCGTGACTGACAATGTGGAGGGCATCGTGCCTGACTTTATGACACTCCTGCATGGTGTGATTGACTCGCCAGACATCCCATTGAATGTGAGCCGCAGCTATTTGCAGAGTGACTCGAACGTGAAGAAGATCTCAACCTACATCTCGAAGAAGGTGAGCGACAGACTGTCATCCATCTTCAAGAGCGACAGAAAGCAGTTCGAGGAGAAGTGGGACGACATCAAGATCTTCATCAACTACGGCATGCTCAGCGAGAGCGACTTCTACGACAAGGCAAAGGCTTTCGCCCTGCTGAAGGATACGGAGGGCAAGATGTACACCTTCGAGGAGTACCAGACCCTCATCAAGGGCGAGCAAACCGACAAGGACGGCAACCTCATCTACCTCTACGCCAACAACAAGGACGACCAGTACAGCTACATCGACGCTGCCAACGCGAAGGGCTACAATGTGCTGCTGATGGACGGACAGCTCGACCCAGCCATGTGCAATCTCTTTGAGGAGAAGTTCGAAAAGAGCAGATTCACCCGCGTGGATTCTGATGTGGTCGATAAACTCATCGTGAAGACAGACGAGAAGAAGGAAGAACTGCCAGAGGATGACAAAAAGGCACTCACGGAGACGTTCAAGAACGCGCTGCCAAAGCTGGACAAGATTGAGTTCAATGTGGAGCCACAGGCTCTTGGCGAGACTGCTGCACCAGTAGTGATGACCCAAAGCGAGTACATGCGTCGCATGAAGGACATGTCACGTCTGCAGCCAGGTATGGCATTCTATGGCGATATGCCAACGATGCTCAACCTCGTGCTCAACACAGACCATCCGCTCATCAAGGCAAACATCAAGGATGCAAAAGCTGAAGTGGTGAGCCAACTCATTGACTTGGCACTGTTACAGAACGGACTGCTGAGAGGCGAGGCTCTGAACAAGTTTGTGAAGAGAAGCATCGAACTGATCTAACCAGCCAGCCATACGCAAAGAAGCGGCTGTCAGCTATTCACGGAAATCAAACATGCAATCAAAAGAGGGCTCTTAGCAAATGCTAAAAGCCCTCTTACATTATTTATATATATGTCCGTATATTATTTCTTCTTCTCTTCCTTCTTGGGAGCATCCTTGCTGTAACGCTTGTTGAGCGCCTTCACCACCTCGTCAGTCACATCATACGCCTCATTGGCATAAAGGACATTGTCGATGCCCGAAGACTTGCAGAGGATGAAGTCGTAACCCTTCTCCTTGGCGTAAGACTTAGTGAAGTTCTGAATGGTGTCAGTCAGCGCCTGGAACTCTTTCTGGTATTCCTCCTGAAGCGAGTTGCTCAGACGTGCCTCGAGGTCTTGCAAATCCTGCTGCAACTTCTGCAGACGAGCCTGTTCAGCCTCAAACTGCTGCTGCGTGAACTGGTTGCTCTGGTACTTGCGGTTGAAATCCTGCAACTGCGCTGTGAAATTCTTCCCCTTTGCATTGATGGTGGATTCAGCATTCGCACGCTTCTTCGTGAACTCTTCCTCCAGATCCTTGCACTTTTGATACTGAGAAGTGAGGGTGTCAATCAGCACATAGGCAATCTTGTAGTTGGGTGCATCTTTTGACGTAGCCTTCGCTGGAGTTTTCTCTGCGGCATCTTCATTGTTGGCATTGTTACAAGAAATGATGGTTGCAACGACAGCACCCATCAGAAGTCCCTGAAGGACAAGTGTAGTAATTTTCTTCATATTCTTTGTTTAGTAGTTATTTCTCACTCTTTGACTGCATAAGGTGATTTGTGTCGCATGGCGAAGTCCTGACTCTGCACGCAAGTGATGCCCCTGTCACGCATTGCCTTCGATTGACCCACATGTGTCTTCACAAAACGACCATTCTTCTTGAATATCAAACGGACACTCAAGAAAAGCATGGCTATGCCTATTAAAATAACACAAATGATGAATAAAGTGATGAACGTTTTGAACATTATTTGTATCTTTGCATTCGAAAAGTGATACAAAGATAGGTGTTATAACGTTTGCCGACACACGTCTGGCTCGTTTTTTAACCTTATTTATGATAAAAAGCCATGTTTCATGAATAAAACTCATTCTACAATGACTTTTCCCGTTCATATCAGCGTGGAAAACAAGCGTGACGACACAAGTGCCATCGACCTGCTGAAACGTTTCGTGGAAGAAGCCAACAAAAAGTTCGATTTAACCATCGTGGAAACACTATCGGGCAATGCACAAAAGGCAGAGGTGGTGATTGCTGTACCATTTGCCGACAGAGAGAACATTCGTGTGGACTTCAACATCTTTGCCAGCGAAGTGGAAGACATACACGGAACTGGACTCTATTTCCACATGGAGAGTGCTTTCTGAGGGAGAAAAACAAAAAGTGAAAACCAAAAATGAAAAAAACTCCCCACTCCTATCTCCTAACTCCTAACTTTTTACTACCTTTGCACAAAATATAACCTACCAACGTTCTAAACAGTTAGAAAAAACATGAGTGAAGTAAGACCTTTCAAGGTATTTTCAGGTACAAAAACAAGGTACTTGGCAGAGCGCATCTGCCAGAGTTTGGGTTGTCCTCTTGGCAATATGGTGATTTCACACTTTGCCGACGGAGAATTTGCAGTGTCGTTTGAGGAGTCCATTCGTGGCCATGATGTGTTCCTTGTACAATCGACCTTCCCTAACAGCGACAATCTGATGGAGTTGCTGCTGATGATTGATGCCGCCAAGCGTGCCAGCGCCCGTAGCATCGTGGCTGTCATTCCATATTTCGGATGGGCTCGTCAGGATCGCAAGGACAAACCTCGTGTCAGCATCGGTGCCAAACTTGTAGCAGACTTGCTCAGCGTGGCAGGCATCGACCGTCTCATCACGATGGACTTGCATGCCGACCAGATTCAGGGTTTCTTCGATGTACCTGTCGATCACTTGTATGGCTCACTCGTGGAAGTTCCCTACGTGGAGAATCTACATCTGTCCGACCTTGTCATCGCTACACCAGATGTGGGTGGTGCTAAGCGTGCACGTCTGTTTGCCAAGAAGTTGAATGCTCCATTGGTACTCTGCAACAAAGTACGTTTGCAGGCAAACGTGGTGGATTCCATCCAGATTATTGGTGATGTGAAAGGTAAGGACGTTGTGATTGTTGATGACATGGTGGACACCGCTGGTACAATTACACGTGCTGCTGATGAGATGATGAAGGCTGGTGCCAAGAGTGTGCGCGCTGTGGCAAGCCACTGCGTGATGAGCGACCCAGCCAGTGACCGCGTACAACAGTCTGCATTGGAAGAAATCGTATTCACAGACTCCATTCCATATGCACAGAAGTGCCCGAAGGTGACCCAGCTCTCCATTGCTGACATGTTTGCCCGCGCCATCCGTGCCGTGTCGGAGCAGAAGAGCGTCAGCGAAGAGTTCAGTTTCTGATGAAGTTCGCGATTCTTGCTGCAGGAGAAGGGTCACGATTGGCGCAGGAAGGCGTGGAACTGCCCAAGCCGATGGTCAAGGTGAACGGTGAGGCAATGATTGACCGATTGATTCGTATCTTCAACAATTGTCGTGCGGAAGAGATCTACATCATCACCAACAACCTGACGGAACTGACGCAAGGGCATCTTCGTCAACTGCAAGAGAAAGACAAGAAGATTCATCTGATTGTCAAGACCACACCCTCGTCCATGCACAGTTTCTACGAACTCAGGCAGGTGATGGGAAATGGGAAATTCTGTCTCACGACAGTGGACACCATCTTTCGAGAGGACGAATTCAGACAATACATCCAGACGTGGGAACATGCTGTAGAGGATGGCTTGATGGCTGTGACAGACTACATCGATGACGAAAAGCCGCTGTACATCGCAACAGACGAGCAACTCAACATCACCGCCTTTCTGGACAAAGAGCCTCAACGCTACATCTCAGGAGGCATCTATGGATTGAGTGACACGAGTTTCCCCGTCATTGACAAATGCATCGAAGAGGGACAATCAAGGATGCGGAACTTCCAAAGGCAACTGGTGAAGGACGGACTCCATTTGAAAGCCTACCCTTTCAGCAAGATTCTTGACGTTGACCATGCCAGCGACATCGAAAAAGCCGAGGATTTCCTCAATGAAAAGGAATAAGAATATATACTAATTACTAATAATAAAATCAACCCTTATGCGAAACTACTTTTTATTAACCACAACGCTATGCACATTGTTTGCAATGCCTCTCTTCGCAAACAACAGCGGCATGCAGGATTCAACAGAAAATCCAGACAAGATGGTGGCTTACCTGTTCACCTACTTCAACAGCAATGCTCCTGAGGATGAACAGATTTGCTATGCGATTAGTGACGATGGCTACAACTTCACACCATTGAATAACGGCGAGCCTGTCATCTCTTCAGACACCATCGCTTTCACCCAATGCGTGCGTGACCCACACATCTTGCGTGGAGAAGACGGCAAAACCTTCTACATGGTGGTGACAGACATGAAGTCAAGCCTCGGATGGTCAAGCAACCGTGGTATGGTGCTGCTGAAATCAACAGACCTCATTCATTGGCAGCACTCCGTCATCAACTTCCCCACCCGTTACACGAAAGAATGGAAAAATGTCATTCGCGTATGGGCTCCTGAGACGATCTACGACAGACAAGCAGGGAAGTACATGGTGTTCTATTCATTGCGCACCAGCGATGAAGGCTCGTTTGACAAAATCTACTATCAGTATGCCAACGAAGACTTCACAGACCTCGAAGGTGAACCCAAATGGCTTTTCGATGCTGGCAATGCTACGATTGATGGCGACATCGTCTATAACGAAGCGGATCAGCTCTATCACCTCTTCTATAAGCAAGAATCAGGAAGAGGTATTTATCAGGCAGTGGCCAAGAATTTGACAGACAGATGGCAGAAGCTTGATGGTCATGTCGAGCAAACAAAGGAAGCCGTAGAAGGCGTAGGTGTATGCAAGAGCCTTGATGGAAAATCCTGGATCATCATGTACGACTGCTATGCGAACGGACACTACCAGTTCTGTAAGTCATACGATCTCAAGACCTTTGAATTTGTTCAAAATACAGAAACGAAAGGAAAGTTCACGCCACGTCATGGCACCATCATTCCTATCACACAGGCGGAAAAGGATCGTCTTCTGAAAGAATTTGGAAATTTTAATCAGCCCATCCTGACAGGTTTCCATGCTGACCCTGAGATCATGTACTCCAACAAGACCAAGAAGTACTACATCTACAGCACTACAGACGGAACACCAGGATGGGGAGGTCATGACTTCAGCGTCTTCTCTTCCGATGACCTCGTCAGTTGGAAAGACGAAGGGAAAATGCTTGATGTGAAAGGTGACCAAGTGAAATGGGCAACAGGCAACGCATGGGCACCCTGTATCATTGAACGTAAGCAAAAGGATGGCTCATACAAGTACTACTTCTATTTCTCTGCACACAATCCCCAAAGTAATCGTAAAGAGATTGGTGTAGCGGTGAGCGATAATCCTACAGGTCCTTTCGTGGCGACAGAATCACCTATCGTAACGGATAATGACCGTCCAAAGGAAGCGCGTGGTGGACAAGCCATTGATGTCGATGTCTTCCAAGATCCCAAATCTGGCAAGTATTACCTTTATTGGGGTAATGGGTTTATGGCAGGTGCAGAACTCAACGATGACATGCTGTCCATCAAGAAGGAAACCGTCAAGCACATGACTCCACAGGGAGGTAATCTGCAAACATGGGCTTATCGTGAAGCTCCTTATGTGTTCTATCGCAAGGGAACTTATTATTTCCTTTGGTCGGTGGATGATACAGGTTCTCCTAATTATCATGTGTGCTATGGTACCAGCAAGACTCCATTAGGCGACATTCAGATTGACGAGCAGAACTACCGTGTTATTGAGCAAGTGCCAGAAGAGAAAATCTACGGCACAGCCCACAACTCCATCCTGCAGATTCCAGGCAAGGACGAGTGGTACATTGTCTATCACCGTATCAACAAGAACTTTGTGAAAAGAGAGCCAGGCATACATCGTGAGGTGTGTATCGACAAGATGACCTTTGACAAAAAGGGTAAGATCATTCCTGTCAAACCCACCCAAAACGGTCCTGAGCCACTTAAACCGGCAAAGAAGGGATCTCAGACATTAGACATAGATTTTTGATATTCTATCATCATGTTTTTTCCTGCAGAATGGCATCAGCAAGCATTTGTGCAACTC
>JAEEGG010002877.1_pt1 | contig 43909 bp, 34 predicted proteins | sample 9134161 | NCBI WGS metagenome assembly JAEEGG01 (sample SAMN16246543, study PRJNA631951) | gut metagenome | biome: gut microbiome; feature: rumen; material: CR-attached | host: Bos | place: Iran: Karaj | collected 2018-10 | reverse complement strand
TTCGAGTTCTATTTCGTGGGTGATCTCAACGTGGATTCCGTTGCTCCCCTTATTACCAAGTATCTGGGTGCTCTGCCCGTAGCGAAAGGTCACGAGAAGTACAAGAAGATCGACAATGTGCTGCAGGATGGCGAGAAGACCTGCATTTTCGACAAGGAGCAGGATACTCCCAACTCCATTACCGTCTTCACCTATCATTGCCCCATGAAGTACAACCTCCGCAACTCCATCATGGTCAGCATGCTCCAGCAGGCTATGTCCATGCTTTATACGGAGACGGTTCGCGAGGACGAGGGTGGCGCGTACGGTGTGCCCACTCGTGGCAGTCTGACGGATTATCCCCAGTCTATTGCCGTCATGACCATCCAGTTGCCTACAGCTCCTGAAAAGCTGGATCGCATGATGCAGGTGGTATATGACGGAGTGGATAAGGTTTGCGCGGAAGGCCCCTCTGCTGATTATCTGCAGAAAATCAAGGAATACATGATCCGCAGTCATGCCGAGGACCTGAAGTCCAACGGCTATTGGATGAACCAGCTCTACAACAAGACGCGTTCTGGCTACGAGATGGTGAAGGATTACGATAAGATTGTAGAGTCCATCACGACCGAGGATCTCCGCAAGCTTGCCCAGAAGATTTTCCGTAGCGGCAACCGCTTGGTGGTGGGAATGAAGAGTCCTACTGAGTAAGTCTGAGAAAGATATCGTTTCAAAAAGAAGCTATCCGCAATGCCCCTACGCAGGTGTTGCGGATAACTTTTTCTGTTCCATCGTTAAATAGTGCAAAAAAAGTAGATTAGGATTATACATTTTCGTTGGATGCAGTAATATATAGATAGAGTGCGACATAAGAATGGAAGCAAAGAAAAGCAGTATGACACCAATTTCACAGGATGAGGCACAGCTTATAAAATGCATCCTTGATGGGCGCAAAGAGTTGTTTCGCCAACTGGTTGTCCGCTATGCCGACCGTGTGTTTCGAATGGTGGTGCGTCTGATTCCTTCACACGAAGATGCGGAAGAGATTGTTCAAGACATTCTGTTGGCAGCTTTCCAGAATCTTAGTCGATATGATGCGCAACAAGCCAGTTTCAACACATGGCTATCCGCGATAACCTATCGTACAACGATGAAACACATCCGGAGGCAGCAGACGGTATGTTTCGTGGAAACGGATCGGGCGTGGCTCGAATCCATTCCTGATAACGAGACAGATTTGTTGCTGAATGACACCTCTCACGAGCGGCTTCTGCAGCTTGACCATGCAGTGGAACAACTGAAGACCGATGATCAGATGCTGCTCAGCCTCTATTATTACGATGATTATTCCATCAGGGACATCTCCTATATTACAGGTCGTGACGAGGGATATCTTCGTTCGCGATTGCAATGGATACGTAAACGAATGGCACTTACCATTAAAACATTTGAGAAACAATGAAAAAGGATGAAAGATACCACGACTCAGCTCTGCGCTATGTGATGCGGCACAGGGCAGAAACCTCTGAAGAAAAGAAACTTCCTGAAGGCTTCGCTGATCGCCTTATGCAACAAATACAAGAATCAGGAACGACATCACACTCTCCAAGTCGAAGAGCATGGCTTTATGTGATTCCTGCTGTCGCAGCTGTTCTCTTTCTCTTTTTTTTGCTGTGGCCTAATCCTGTCGATGAGACACCTCCATTGCCTCCCAAGGATGTGGCTGTGGAAGAGAAGAACGAAATGCCAGCTCAGTCTTTTCGCAAGGAACGGAAGCCATTGGTGGCTGTAGCGAAAGTGGAAAGGAAGGGACAGCCAACCAGCAAGGGGAATCATCTAAAATTCATCTCATCTGTGGATAAGGAAAACGCTTCCAGACTTGATTGTGTTGCAGAAGCAGCTTCATCCAAGAAGAAAGATGACGAAAAGTCAGGTGTCATTACACCAATAGAACACAAAGAGCAAGAGCAAACGCTGGAAGCTGCTCGCCCCATACCTGACGAGGAAGAAAACGTCATACCACCTGATAAGCAAGCCCTCGCGGATATCTTCCTTGCAGAAGAGGTATTGCAAGTGGCTTATGAACTGCAGGAACAGACGGAGGCTTTGCGTGCATATACTACCCGTTTAAAAGGAGAAGAAACATCCAACCCCATCATTGCATTCTAACCATTAAAAACCTTATACGATTATGAAAATGATACAGAAAAGTTTGATTACGTTGAGCTTGTTGCTCGTCACCCTGACCACCTCAGCACAAAAAGTCATTGTTCAGGATTTGGAGTCCTGGATGAACAGTCTCATCTCTAAAGCCATCGATAATAAAGTGGAGGTCAGCAAAAGTTTCGGTCAGGAGCGTGATATTCAGAAAGAAGGCACTCCCTTAAAATGGCGCTGCGACATCATGACTTTCATGCTTCCTAAAAAGCAACGTTCTTTGCTGGACGAGATGATTAAGGCTTTCGAGGAGAACGGTCACGCCAATCCTAACTGCTATGGCATCAACACTCTGACAACGGGCAGTGTGCAGAACGAAGGGAAACGCAACCTGATAATTGGTGACGACGTGAACCGCTATGTCACAATTGGTGAGAAATACGGAAACTATGTGAACGTGAACATTCTCGATGTTGCTGACAGCACCAAGACACATCGCTATGCCTACGCTCTCGAGTGGAAAGAGGACCACAAGGGTAATGTCTTTGCCCGCTATATCGTCACCTATGCCAAGATACCGCAAACTTACACAGCCACCATGCAGCCACGGTCAAACATGCCTAAAATCAATCCTTGGATTATAGATAGCATTAAAGAACGTCTTGACTCCGTTCATATCTCATATCCAGATTTGAAATCATTCAATATCTATGACATGTTGTTGCCGCGCGACTCAGTTTCGCTCATCAACGAGACAATGAATGATGCCAGTTTCCTTCTCAATTTCTACAACCTCAGCCGTCATTATTGGAACAAAAAGACCTCAGTCCTTACTGCTATTTCTATCTATCAGCTTTGCAAACTGGGTCGCGAGAATGGAGTCTTCAAAAATCCAGACTCTACCGAGGAATGGGAACGGGTAATGGAAGAAATCGACAAATTGATTGAGGAGGCAAAAAACGAAACAGATCGTAAATATTTCCAGATGGCACGAGAGCAACTCGAAAAGGCTCGCGTAAAGTAGGTCTATAATTAAAGGAAAACTTTTTTTTGACACTATCATTGTAATAAGAAGTAATTTTTCTCAATCAGCCTCGCTGCGTCGTGAGATGAAGCGAGGTATTTCTTTTATTGCCTGTCTAAATTATGTTGGCCCTGCGAGAGCACTCTTCTGCATGATAGGGAATTCCTATGAAAGAAATAGGGAATCCCCTTTTGCGGGTTTTGAAAAAAGCCTACCTTTGCAGTCAAATAATGGTTCTTAAAACAACGACTATGAAACAGATGCTTTTCTTACGCAAGGTTTCCTTGCTGGCAGTAATGATTGCTTGGGGCATGATGGGTTATGCTCAGCGCTATGAGAAGGATCGTGGCAAGGTTTATTTCGGTAATGAACTTGTGATGTATGCCGATGCACGTAGTTTTGTGGATCTGGGATGCGGCTATGCGAAAGACCGCAATAATGTATACATGAATGGGCGTGTGCTTGAGAATGTGGACCCTTCGACGTTTCGTCTTAAGGAGCGCGGCGCATGGCGTCATCATGGGAAGGATGAAATGGATCCTCCCACGCACAGAGGCTATTTCAAGACAAACATGAACGTGTACTACGGTGACCGTAAACTGGATGCTATGGCCAGCTCGTTCGAGGAACTGGGCGGTGGCTATGCCAAGGATGCCTTCAATGTATACTATTGCGGCGAAAAGATGAAGGGTGTGATGGCTTCATCCTTCAAATATATGGGCAACGGTTATGGACAAGACACTTTTGATGCTTATTACAGAGGCAAGAAAATAGAATAGAGTTTCTTACATACGCCTCACAGGAGAGCAGATACTTTCCTGTGAGGTTTTTTAAGTTTTCTTTCTATTCTGTGGTCTTCGGGTGTTTGGCCAGGAACTGTGGACTCTTGACATAATGGTTGTTGGCAGCATCGTAGCTGCAGTAGCCACGTTGTACCCACTTGCGCAGAAGGCATGTTGCGTCGCCTTTCATCCCTTGTGCACGACGTACCGTGTTGAGGTCATCGAGGGTGAAGGTGTCTTGCAGGAACTCCATCAGGTTTCGTCGTCCAGGCGTCATTACTGCCTTGTCCAGTTCCATCGCCTTGCGCATCTTTTCGCCGAAAATCCACATCTTGCACCACATGTCGTAGCGGAACGACCAGCGCACGAATTCCTCAATCTCGCGGCTCCACTTCATTCCGTTGAGGATGTAGAGCACCAAGCCGCGCTTGAAGGCTGAGAGGTTGGCACGATAGGAGAGGTCACGGTAGACATCGTCGTCGGCCAGAGCTGAGAAAAGTCGGTTTTCCTCTATCATCTTCGATGCCAGTTGTGAAGCCTTCTTGCATAGAACTAGTCCTTTCGCCTCGCGGAGCTGCCCGATGAATGTCTGCACTTCCTTCGTGAACTTGTCATCGTAGAGGTCATAGACAGGCATGCGGTCATCATCGGTGCAGATGGTGCTGAAGGTGATGCGGGAGAGGGTTCCATCGAGCATGGAGTCAGCGAAGAAGCGGCGACATCTGCCAGGAGTGGTCGAGGCGTTCCAGTTCCAGCGAATCTCCACGCATTCCGACACGGACTTTGTTCCTACACGCTCCTGACCGTATTCGCCACAGTCGTAAGCCAGTCTCAGAATCTCTGTGACGTTGTTCCCTTTTCCGTTGGTCTTCAGCTGGTTGAGCATCCCTATCTCATCCATGCGTGTGTAGAGAAAGCGTCCTCTGGCATCCGCCATGAGTTGCACGAAGGCAGCTGGAGTCATGTCCGACTTCACCCATTGGATGGCTACACCCTTGGGGCGCTCAGGCTTCTGCTGGTCAGAGGGGCAGGTGTCGTACTCCTCTTTGTAATCCGCCATGAGTTTGCGGTTCTTGGCATCTTGTTCCTTGATGTCGGCCATAATGGCATTGATGGGCTCGTTGACGCAGGATTTGCCGCTCGACATCTCTGCCACGAGGATGTTCATGAAGGTAGGTTCCACGAGGGAGTTGTCGTTGTAGCGGAACTTCAGGCCGTGGCAATGTGCACCTAAAGCTGGGAACACACCCATGGCAACTGCTGGCTTCAGATGCTCAGGCACTTTGCTGGTGATGATGCGCAGGAACTTGGGCAGTCGCTGGGGGAACTGTGGCGGCACGGGAGAGTCGAGACCTGAACTTTGGCGAGCCTCGATGATTTGCTGCTGCTTGCGTGCCAGTTCCAGAGCTCGACTGATGGCTTTGGGTGTACTCTGGGTTTGCGGACGGCTGCAGGCTGAGCGAACGGTGCTCAGGTATTTGGCTTCATCCTCTCCGTAGCGGGGCAGCACCTGCGATATCCACTGAGGGTCGTCGTTGCAGACGTAGCGTAGCTGGCAAGCCATCGTGAAGATGAAATTGTTGCGGGCACCCTGCGCAGGCACACCACCCAGTTGCTCTTCCAGATGGCCCACGATGAGCGGGTAGGGGATACCCTCGAAGGAGTCGGAAAAAAATGGGCTGTCTTTTGTCCCAATTGTCACGCTTCTCTCATGAGCCTCCTCAGGGATGCTGACCTCGCGCTCTGCAAACAGGGCTTCCTCATCGTAGTAAAGCACGTAGTCGCGACATACCACAAACGAGCATCGCGCCATATCCTTCACGCTCCCGTCGTAGCTTTCGTCGCCCAACTGCTGAGCCATCCATTGCTGCGCTTCAGCCAGCGACATCCCCTTCGGCATGACGAATACCAGACGGATACCCTCGCCGCTGGGAGAGACGTGAGCCATACAGATGCCCAACTCCTTCTCGCGCCCTGCTACCTTGTCGAGATAGTAGACGCGAGGGTCGGCAGTGAGGTGATCCACATCGTAGATGGAGAGTCCGCTGGGTACGGCTGATTGGTTGTGGCGGTAGCCGTCGGAGAATGAGGCGTGGAAGCATACCACAGGCAGGTTCTCGGCTTTCAGCTGCGTCTTCCGTGTCTCGAAAGCCTCGCGCGTGAGCGTACCTTTCTTTACTTCTGCCAGCAGGCGGGCAATCTCGCGGCAGGTGTCGTTGACTTGCTGGCTGTCGAGCGCAGCGTTCAGAAGCTCAGGGGTGCAGGGCTGCATCTGAGCGGGTGTCTTGATTGATTTTGAAATCGAAAAATTTGATGTCATATTCCTAGAATTTATCTATTATACAATTGGTTAACTCCGTCATCGGCCGAATGACAACACAAAGGTACATACATATAAATAAGGTAGCAAGCACGGAAGAAGCCGTCGGAAAGTCCATCGGAACCTTCGAACGTCATTGGAATGTTTCCGTTGGAAAGTCGGCCTCAAAAAGCGATGCAGGAGTCCCTCCAAAACAAAGAAAATGGGAATGGGATTTTTTTTTTCTGCAAAACATTATTGCAATCGGAGAAAAATGTGTATTTTTGAGCCTGCATTTGCAAAAGAGTGCAAGACAAAAGCTCGATAGCCGCACAATCACCACCGTACATGCTATGAGCGAACATAGAATATTGGAGCTGCCTCTTTACATATTTATGTTTATAAAAATTTAAGGTTATGAAGAAATTGGTTTGTTGTGCAATGTTGTTTCTTGCTCTGTTTACCTCATGTGCAACAGAGAAGGATTACTATCAAGTTTATGAAGTACAATCACAAGATGTCACTCAAAAAGAGAACGTACTAAGCTATGAGAATGCTGACTGTCAAATAACCTACAACCTCTGGTCAGAAGGAGGCAATCTCAGCTTCCTGATTCACAACAAGGCAGACAAGAATCTGTATATTGTAATGCCTCAATCATTCTTTATATTAAATGGTGTTGCTAATGACTATTATTCAGAGTCATCCTATAGCCAATCTGTTACTAAATCATCTGCGTTGGCGGCTTCTAATCAATTGTCGGTAAGTAGGTTCTTAACAAATGGCTACTATTGGTATCCATCTAGGTTATCTCGCCAATTTGGGGCTTCGGTAGGAATGTCAACAACAGAAACCATAGAAACGAAAGAGGCAGCTTTTGTTTGTATTCCTCCTAAATCAGCTAAGTTCATAAGAGGTTTTAACCTTTCTGACCATATTTATAAAGATTGTGATAATAGTGCACAGAATTATCCGAAGAAAACATCCTCAATCGTAAGTTATACAAAAGAGGATACTCCGCTGTCTTTTAGGAATCGTATAGCTTATACATTCAATGACCAATCTTCCGATGTAAATTACGTTGAGCATGAATTTTGGCTTTCATCGCTTCAGAACTATTCTGGGAAGGCTGCTATTATGAAACAGAAAATTGAAGAATGCGAAACAAAAGTAAAAAAAGTTCAGCGTAATTTTACAATGTATTCTCCCAATAAATTCTATAATCGGTATCTTATGAATCCTGCAGTCAAGAAAGGCAAGAACGAGACTTTCGAATTGGGTAAAAAGGGGGACGATATATATTAAGGCACTACGCCTATTGCACAAAAAACGCACTTTTTTATGCAGTACAGCGTATTTATTGCACAAAACGGGTGATTGTTTGCAGTTACTGTATGATGGACTTGCCCGCTTTCACCGGTTTTGTTTTAATGCATTCTGCTATGGGGGTAAAAAAAAATGGGCTGTCTTTTGTCCCAATTGTCACGCTTTTGCCTCCTTTATGGCATCTTCTGAATCCTGCAGTCAAGGACAGGCAAGAACGGGAACTTTCGAGTTTATGAACCCAATGGGGGAACGAATCGTTCCTCCATCTCTGTTGTAGGGTGAAAAAAAAATGGGGTGTCTTTTGTCCCAATTGTCACGCTTTACTTCCAGCCGACCCTCTGCCTGAGAATCCCCCGCAGCTCGGTGGCGGCCAGAACCTGGCGCTTGTGGGCCGTGCCGCTGCCTCGCCATGAGACAAAGGAGCGGGTGGCGTATTCGGAGTATTTGCTCAGGCTCTCGTAGTCGCAGGGGACTGGGTAGTCGCTGCCCTTGCCGAAGCCCCATTCGTCCATGAGGGCGCAGAACTCGGTCATCACCTGTGGCAGGCCGTATTCCCAGGAGAGGATGCACATGATGGCTGCCCACTGGTTCTTCTGCGAGATGATGAGGTTCTCTCGCGCGTCCCTCTTCTTCAGCAGTTCCCTCAGGCACGCCCTGATGCCCTCTTCGCGGTCGTTCTCGTTGGAGGGAGCGCAGATGCCCTCAATCCGTCGGATAGGCTCCCTGTCGCCCTCGCGCCCCCATCGCAGGATGCTGACGCGCCCTTTCAGGATCATGAGCAGGATGCCCGAGAGCAGGGGAAAGAGGTGGCGGCGAGGCACGTGGTGGTAGTAGACCTCGCGAAGGAAATCCACAGGGTCGGTGAGGAACTTGTCATAGAGATGGAAGGGGAAGGCACGCAACTGAGCCTCCAGCTCATCGAGGCGGTTGTCGTAGGTGTAGTGATAGTTCTCCAGGCCCTGCTGGCGCAGCTTCTCTGGCAGTTCCACAAACAGGTAGCGGGCCACCTTATCGCGGCTCTCGTGGCACATGAGCAATCCCTTGTACCAACGCAGTTTCGTGGCATACGCCTCCAGGACACTGTCTCCGCTCTCGGCCAGCAAGCGCTCCAGTCGATAGCGGGCGCGGGTCATTTCGCGGCTCACATCGTAGAAATGCGACTCCAGCAACTCTTTCAGCGGCTCCACGAGGGACACTCCCTTACTGCCCTCCAGCTCCTCAATCAAGTCAACGGTCAGGTCGCCGAGCTGCTCCAGACGCCTGGGCATCAGCGGCAGTCCGTCGTAGTGCCAGCCCGCATAGACGCTGTCATCGAAAGGCTCATACTCCCAGGCTATCCGCTCCACCTCCACTTCCACGCAGAGCACCGAAGGCTCCGCCACAACCCCCAGCACCGCACTGGGTTCGGTATGCCCCTGCAAACGCTCCACTACCACGCCACGCAGACGCTGCAAGCCCGAACCTGCCAAAGCCTGATAGACCACATCCAGATCAGGCACAGCCACATACCCCACGTGCAGCCTTCCCTCGCGAACACGGACGGCATAAGGGTCTGCTACATTCTCCGGCTGAGGCTGCAACACAAAACGGTGTCCCACGGCCTCCTCGGCATATTCCTTCCAGCGGGAGCGCACATCGCTATGCGACAATCCCACCACATCGATTCTGAATTTTTCCATCGAGGATACAAAGATACAAAAACTTTGCGTGACAATTGGGACAATTGGGACAATTATTTTTATGCACCAAACTCCCTGAAACCGAGGGTCAGGAGAATGAGTCAATTAGTCTATATTATTAATAATCAATTAGTTAGATGATACTCTACTATGATTGCTCTCTTGTTTACAGCCTAAAAAAGCCTCATTTTTGCCTTATTTTCCTGCATTTTTCCTTCAAAAATCAGCATTTTTGCCTGAAAAACTATCGGTTTACCCTCTTTTTATGTCTTACTTTCAGCAAAAACATCACTTAACTATTTAACTACTACAAATAATATATATATAAGGTATATATATGATATTGATAATATTATTATAGAATTATTATTATTGATTATTATTATATGATAATAAATATCGTTATAAGTATATATATAATACATTATATATATAAACATATATATATTAGTTGGTTATATTACCGTTACAACTAATTCTTTAGCAGACACATTCCCCCCTCCGCGAGCTTCAGAAGGGGAAAAAAAATGGGGTGTCTTTTGTCCCAATTGTCACGCTTTGCCCCTCTCGTTTCACTACTTCCCTGATAATCAGTCACTTACAAAAACCTGCTCCCCTGAGGCGGCAGTTTCAACGTGTCGAAAAAGGCCAGCCAAGACATCAAAAACACCCCAAAAACGCGTTAAAACACCCAAAATAAGGCATCAAACCGCCCCAAAGAACGCGTTTTTGCCCCTGAATGGCTGTTCTCGGAAAGCAAGCACAATATTATTGGCACTTCCTACAGTTTTTCTTCCCCTTTCTCTTCCCCTTTTAAATATAATTCTGTATATTTGTCCCGTATTGGGGACAATCCCGAGATGCCCGAGGACATCTGGTAGAGTTGTCTCCCCCAAAACATAAACAACCGAAACTTAAGATAGTAGGTATGGAGTCGCTGAGGATTTATCTCAAAAAAACACTGGCTTTCCTGAATAAGGTTGGTCATGGCATATCGTATGTTTGGTTCCTTTTCCCCGTCATTTTCTACTATGGGTTGAGAGGGACGTGGCATAATATGGAGACTTCTCCCAAGGTGACTGATTCCTACTTGGACATCCTCTTCTGGACGTTTCTGTTCTTTATCATTGCTCTGGTATTTCTGTTTCGCAGACACAAACCCGTTCAGCTCTGCCTTGCTGTTCCTGTGGGAGTCCTGATGTTCTTTGCCGTAATCGCCACGGGAATGGCTTTGGCGTCTGCTCCGACAAGCTTTGCGGAGGATCATCCGATTCCCCAAGGCCTGGCCTACCACATGCCGAAAATCGAGGGCGAAGACTTGAGGGAAGGGGTCAATCCTTCGGATACCACAACCTTCCTACAGTTGCGACGCAGCTACCAAGGTGGCATCTACGAGTATTCGTTCTTCTATCCCAGCCTTCCCGAAGGAACCATTTGGCTGCAATGCTACGAGGTGACGGAAAACTTGCCCCTGTCGAAATCCAAGATAAAAAAGAAATCAAGTCAGGAGGTGGAGGGCACAGACCACTTTGCGTGCCTTGTGGATGCCAGACAGTTCACAATCTACGAGGGAGACTGGGGCGACTGCTATGCCGCACGGATTGAGGTCTGGTTCAGGGACAAGCAGGGGAAGAAGCGGAAACTTGCGGAGAAAATCTATGGCGTCGAGGGATGGATGCGCTGAGTGAAAGCGTTCTCTTTTCTGGAATCGGAACATTCTTCCTGCCAAATTTTTGTGGGATGAGGAAAAAGTTGTAACTTAGTGCCCAGAAAGAACAATCTTCAGTTAAGGACAGATGAAACGACAGCTTACCTTCCTTCTTGCCATCCTGCATATCAGCATAGCCTTTTCGGGCGTGTTTGTCTACCCCAGCCAGGAAGTCGGACCCATCAAGGCGATGAATGGCGTGAACAATGGGCCAGCAGGACCTTACGGCTTGGGAGACAGCCAGACGCGCGACAACTTTGCCGACTATCGGGCAGCCAAGTTCCCTTTCGCTCGTACCCACGATGCTGCCTTCAGCGAGTCCTACGGATCAGAACATACGGTGGACATTACTTCCATCTTTCCCGACTTCTCGAAGAAGGCGGATGACCCCAGCGCCTATGACTTTGCCATTACGGACTGGTACCTGAAACGCATCCGCGACATGGGCACGGAGGTCTTCTTCCGATTGGGACAGAAGATTGAGCATCACGTGAAGAAATATGGCATACTTCCTCCCGCTGATTTCAAGAAATGGGCACAGATTTGCGAGCACATCATCCGACACTACAACGAAGGATGGGCCGATGGGCATGAATGGAACATCCGATACTGGGAAATATGGAACGAGGCGGACTTGGATGCCAAGACTTGGAACACGAATCCCCGCACATGGGGCGGCACGGAGCAACAGTTCTTTGACCTCTACACGACTACTGCCAAGCACCTGAAGAAATGCTTCCCACACCTGCTGATTGGCGGTCCTGCCTTGGCTGGGCAAGAACAATGGGCGGATCGCTTCCTGGCTCACATGGCGAAGAATAATGTGCCGATAGATTTCTTTTCGTGGCACATCTACGGCACCGACCCCAGGAAGATTGCAGAGAAAGCCGGGCGCATGCGCAAACTGGTTGATTCGCATGGCTACGACAAGGCGGAAACCATCCTGAACGAATGGAATTACATACGAGGCTGGACAGAGGATTACCCTTATAGCCTGGCGACTGTCCATAGAGTGAAAGGAGCTGCCTTCACGGCTGCCACGATGGCTGCCTGCCAGAATGCGCCTGTGGATATCCTGATGTATTACGATGCTCGACCTGAGACTCCCTATAATGGCTTGTTCGACTTCTACTCCTTCCAGCCCCTTCCCTCCTACTATAGCTTCTATGCATGGAGTCGTCTGGCAAGCCTGGGAAAGCAGGTTAAGGCGGAGGCTCAGGAGGATGACTTGTATGCCGTGGCTGCCAAGGGAGACGGCATTGTGCGAACCCTGGTGGCACGATATAACGAGAATGACAACATCAACCGCAGCCGGACGGTGGAAATCCATATCGAGGGTGCAAAGGATGGCGAGGCTATCGGCCATGTGGTGAGTCCGTCAAAGTTGTATTCAGAGACCCTTCTGGATATCCGAAACGGCATCCTGACCATCAAACTTGAACCCAATTCAGTCCTCGTGATTGAGACGAGACTCTAGCATCGGGCAGACAGGGGCAAATCAACGTGTTGTGTCATGCAAATCAACGTGTTGTCTCGGGCAAATCAACGTGTTGAGTCGGGCAAATCAACGTGTTGTGTTTTTCTTCTTGACTGAGCGGTAGAGAACAACGCAATTGGCGGGGATGGTTTCCGAAAGTTTCCCCTTGCGGCTCGCCACCAGATCTTGGTCGGCCTGTATCATGTCGTCATCAGCAGGCAGGTGTCCTTCGCGATAGAGGTATCGCTCAAACTTTCCGCTGACTTTATCTTTGGAGTTTCTCAGGCAGAGGTTTAACGGGAGGTCCTCTTCCATGTTGGCAACCACGTAGATCCAGCTTCCGTCCTCGTTCTGCGCAGCTAAGGCTGCATTCCTTGCCAGCTGTTTGGCTGTCGAGTCGCTGCTCAAGGGATAGACTTTCGCTCCAGGGCGGATGAATCGTGTCAGCAGCGAGTAGGCATAGTATTGGGGACGAGGCTGGTAATCGTAGGCAATCTGGTCGAAGTAATCCTCTGTGGCATAATCTGCCTTCACACTTTTCCACATACCCAGCTGCTGCATCTGAGCATAATTGTCACCCTTGGAATAGTATTCATCGAAGAGTTGCCAGTAGCTGATGCCTGTGGCTCCAGCTCCCAGCAGAGCAATGGCGTTGCGCACGACGAGCACGCCCCGCTTGTACCAGTCGATGTCGGTCTGGCGGGAAGAACCTTTTGTCAGGTTGCTTCCGAACTCACCCACGAAATGCGGGATTCCTTTGGCGTAATGGATGTTGTTGGCTTCCCATTCAGAAACCGTCTCTGTGGTGGTCTCATATCCAAAGATATAGGTGTGGCTTACTGCCACGTCGGCTATGCCTTGCAGGCCTGTGGCGCAACCATCGATGAAATCAAAACTCCCCCCTCGGTCCGTGTTGTCGATCAGCGCCAGTTTGAATTTTCCCAGGATGCCTTCGCTTTCCAGTCGGCTCTGGAGTGCCTTGCAGAGGTCGATGTAACGGGATGGACTGATGCCCCATCCGTCAGGCTCATTGCCAGGAGTGAGCTCGTCGATGCAAGTGTATCCTTTCTTTTCCGTGAGATGTTTCATCAGAGCCGTGATGTTCTCTGCATACTCGTCAAGATATCTGGGGACAGTGACCCATCCGGGAGGTCCTGGGGCAAGAAAACTTCCACAACGGGCACCCCAAGGCACCAGGGTGACTTTCACTCCCATTTCCTTTGCCAGATCCAGCACCTTGTATAACCCTTGCATTTCTGGGGATTCGAAGGTGAGCGCATCCCAGTTGATGTGTGTCGGATCATCGTCATCATTCTGTGGTTCATACCACTCAGGCATTACCATGCAACGGAAACTTTGTGGCATCATCTTCTTGATGCGAGGCACAATCACGTTCTCCCAATCCTGGACCTTTGCTCCTGCGCTGCGAGGAACGTGCTGAGCATGGAAATGAGGATCCAACTCCACTCCGATGGAGCGAAGTGTTGTCCCCAGGGCGTTGTCCTCAAGCGTGTATCGGATTCCCTTGACGGCTTGTTGTCCGCTTGCGGAAAGAGAGAAGACCACCCCCACGAGGAGAGTGGCAATCATTTTGTTAATCAGGCGTGTATGGGGTTTATTCGTTTCCTCTCTCATCCTTGAATTTGTAATCAGAGAATTTTGATTTGGGGAATTCGAAAATGGATTCGTCAGCGATGCCTTTCTTGAAGTTTGCCACATCGATGGTTGCCCAGAAGAAGAGGACCTTCAGGCGAAGCTTCACTGGAGCGTATGTCTTGCGGTCGATGGTGACAAGAGCGTGCTTGATGGTGCTGGTCCCCCTGCTTTTCATATCCATCGAGATGATGTAGTTGTCTCCTTCCGTTTCCACGCTGTAATTGAAATCCTCTGCGTTGAATTTGAATTTGCTGGAGTATTTGTCGCGTTTGGGCGAATTGGGCTTATGGATCTCCACGATCTTGTTCTTCTGGTCGACCTTGTAGAAAATGTGTTCATTGGTCCATCCCAGATAACGTTTCTCTATGAAGCGCTGTTTCTTCCCTTTCGTCCACATGGTGCCAGCATTCTTGTAGATGCCAATCAGGTTCACTTTGTACGAGAAAGTACACCCCTCAGGACCCGTATATTGCTTGTAAGCCTTCTGGAAGATTTCTTCGGCTTGCTTTTGGCTGGATGTCTCAGCATGGATGAGGCTGAAGGGGAGAGCCAGAAGCAAGAGTACCAACGAAAAGGTCAGTACTCTTGCAGAAGGTTTAAGCAATGGTTTGTCTATGTGATTCATCTTTTTTTAGCCCATATCCATGGGAGAGATTTCTTAGAAACTCAGCGAAACTCCGCCCATGAAAGTTGCCTTTGGCATGGGGTAGCCTGCATTGATCTCAAACTTCTGGCCAAGGAGGTTCTCGCCTTTCGCCCAAAGGCGCAACCAATCGAGTGCCTGATAGCCTACGGTGGCATTGAGGAGAGTGAAATCTTCCTGCTTCCCATTTTGGCCTACAGCCGTGTAGAGACCACATACCTGTTGCAATCCAGCATTCACACTCCATTTGCCATAACTCATTTGGGCACCTAAATAACCTTTGTAGGTGGGAGCGGCAACAACAGGATTCTCCATGTGGAGGTAGCTGTGGTTGGTGTTGAGTGCCCAATGTCTGTTTATGTACCAGGTTGCTTCAATCTCGAAACCCTTGTTCTTCAGCTCGCCTGTGTTTTGATTGATCATTGGAGGAGGTCCAGCAGGGTTGGGGACTGTCTGGATGATGTTGTCTGCATCGATAAGGAAGAGGTTGACTCCATAGGTGAGACGATTGTCGAGCAGTCGCTGGCGCCAGGAGATCTCGTAATTCATCAGTCGCTCAGGCGCAAGGTTTGTGTTGGAAGGAGGATAGAGATACATCTCGCGCATGGTAGGATTGCGGAAGCCCTTGCTGACCATTGCCTTGAACTCTCCCGTCTGGATGGGACGGACCACGAGACCGCCCTGAGGAATCCACTCGCCGCCTGTGATGGTGTGATTGTCGTAGCGGACACCAGCATCCAGAGTAAGCCAGGAAGCAATGTCCTGACGGAAATCCACATAACCTGCCACCTCATTGTTGTGAACGTGTCCTGATTGCTTGTTGGGCGTATCCAGTACCTCGCCTGTCTTTCGGCTGGTGTAGTAGGCACGTCCATAGATGTGCTGGTAGTCAACCCCTATAGTGATGCGGTTGCCTGTCCAGAAGTTGGCACTCTGATACCAGCTGACACCTGCGAGAGCATCTTTTGAGCGGAAGAACCGTTCCTGTGGAGTGCCTCCATTGGCGGCATAGCCATCGTTGATCTTATGGCGGCCGAAGTTGTCATAAATGCTGAGGCGTCCGCTTGTGCGCTCATAGTGGTTCTCCACCCCAAGAGTCGCGATGGCACGGGTGATCCATTGGTCAGCCTCGAGCATAGGGCTGGAGACTGCGCCTGGCTGGGATGCGTTGAAGTGGGTGATGTCTCCGTCGGCAAACACATTCCAGTTGTCGTTGATGTCATAATTGAGTTTCAGGTAGCCGCCATATTGCTCGAATCCCATGTTGGGACGATGGTTGTCGCTTCGTCCATACTGTAATGCGACGGTGCTCGAGAATTTGCCAGCCCGAACCTGATTGGAGGCTTCACCTTGGATAGTGCCATAACTGCCTGCTCCCAAATTCACGTTGGTGCGAACCCCATCTTGCTGCATGCCTCGAGTCACAATATTCACGACACCTCCCATCGCGTTGGATCCGTAGAGGAGAGAGGCAGGACCACGCAGGACTTCTACCCGCTCCGCCATCATCGTCTGGTAACTATCGGCTATACTATGCCCGTAAATGCCTTGATATTGAGGATGTCCATCGATGAGGACAAGAAGTTGTCCACTCCCGGAAGAAATGCCTCGAAGCATCATGCCGCCTGAGCCTCCAGTGCTCACACCGTATCCCATCACGCCACGACTCGTCAGCATGAGGCCAGGAACCTGTTCCATCAGGGTAGGCAACACGTTGACCCGTTCGTTGGCAACCAGTTGCTCGTGATTGACGATAGAGATGGTCATGGGGAGGTGACGAATGTCGGTTTGGTTTCGCGTGCCTGTCACGGTTACTTCATGCAGGGTTTGCGAGAGGGTGTCCATGGGTTCTGTGCCCTCGTTTGCGGCAAAACTTTGTGAGGCTGCTGCGATAGATAAGAGAAATGCAATTCTTTTCATCAGAAAGAGTAATCTTTAATAAAAAATATGTAAAACGTCTGCAAATATAAGGAAAAAACTGTAAATTTGGCACGTCATATACAAAAAACAGGCGCAAAAAGAGTACAAACCAAAGAAAAGAAACGTATGAACAGATTGATAGCAATCGTGCTGATACTTGCTGGCATGCTGCCAGCAGAGGCAAATGAACCTGTTGATTTGAATCTCCTCAATCATCTGTCATTGGGTGCAAATGCTGGGACGACAGGTTTCGGAGCAGACCTTGCGTTTCCCGTGACTCGTTTCCTGCAGTTCCAAGCCGGCTTCTCTGCCATGCCTCAATTCACGAGTAACCATAATCTGGGCTTGAATGCCAGCGATTACCGTAGCGCGGAGGGAACCAGAGTTTATATTCCTGCAGACAAAATAGCATTGCAGGGAAAATTGCACATGATGAACGGGAAGGTTCTGGTAAATTTCTATCCTATTCCTGTCAGCGGATTCCATCTGACGGTGGGCGCATTCTTTGGCAAGAGTGAAGTGATTGATGTCTATAATAGAGAATCTGGCGCATTGATGTATATCACGGAGGCAAACCAAGAGATTGAAAGAGCCAATGCTATCCTGTCTGCTCAAGGTTATGAAGAGCAAGACTATCTGGGCGTGACACTTGGTGACTATCTGCTGGTTCCCAATGAGAGCGGCGATGTGAAAGCGACTTTCAAGACGAAAGGTACACGTTTGTATGTGGGGTTAGGAACAGGTCGTGCTGTGCCCAAGCGCCGCGTGGGAGTGAAGTTTGATATTGGCTGTATGCTGTGGGGAAAGCCAGAGATCACCTGCAACGACATCGTCCTGCACGATGGAGATTGGGATGGGAAAGGTGCCAAAGTGCTTCGAATCATGAGCAAGATGAGTGTGTATCCTTGCCTGAATCTGAGATTGTGTGGCAGAATCTTTTAATCGTTGCTTAAGCGACTGAACTAAGTTCTGTTATTCTCTTTCCTTAGTTTCGGCATTCTTGACTTTTCGGAAGAGGTCGGAAGCAAAGATGAAAGAGTTGAGCCGCTCGTTGGGCGAGGTCATGATCTGGTCTTTATTGCCTTGCCACTCGAGGTTGCCATCGCAGATGAATATGATGTTCTCGCCAATACCCATCACGGAATTCATGTCGTGAGTGTTAATGATGGTAGTCATGTTGTATTCGTGGGTAATGCTATGAACCAGTTCATCAATCACAAGACTTGTTTTTGGATCCAATCCGGAATTGGGCTCGTCGCAGAAGAGATACTTTGGATTGAGCGCAATGGCTCGAGCAATGGCCACTCGTTTCTGCATTCCTCCAGAAATCTCACCTGGCATTTTCTCCTCTGCTCCTTGCAGGTTGACACGTTCCAAGCAGAACTTTGCCCTGCGGATACGGTCGGTTTGATTCATGTCGGAAAACATGTCCAAAGGAAACATGACATTCTCCAGGACAGTCATGCTGTCGAAGAGGGCTGCCGATTGGAAGATCATACCCATCTCTCGACGCAGCATCACTCTCTCTCGCTTGGACATCTGAACAAAGTCACGGTTGTCGTAAAGAATCTCTCCTTTTGTGGGGGCAAACAGTCCAACGATATTCTTCATCAGTACCGTCTTGCCACTACCGCTTTGACCAATGATCAAATTGGTTATCCCTTCCTCGAAGACGGCATTGATGTCCTTCAGAACATCCTTGTCCTCGAATGATTTATACAGATGGCGGATTTCTATCATGAGAGCAAGGGCGTTAGGAAGATGTCAGCAAAAAGGATGAGCATACTGCTGCTTACTACGGCATCTGTACTGGATTTGCCAACATCGAAAGAACCGCCTTCAACCGTGTAACCATAAAAAGAGCTGACACTGGCAATGATAAAGGCAAAGATAAAACTCTTGATGATAGACATCCAGATGAACCACTGGTTGAAGGAGTGGAGAAGACCTAATGTGAGGTCGTCCACCGTGATAACTCCCGCAATCGCTGTTGCATAGGCTCCAACGAATCCTGCGGCAATGCTGAACACAACCAGGAAAGGAATGGTGGTCATCATGCCGGCAATCTTGGGCAATATCAGGAAGGAAGCCGAATTGACACCCATTATTTCCAATGCATCAATCTGTTGGGTGACACGCATCGTGCCAAGCTCGGACGCAATGTTGGACCCCACCTTTCCGGATAGAATGAGACACATGATACTGCTGGAGAACTCCAAGACCATGATCTCACGAGTTGTATAACCTGTAGTAAAGGCTGGCATCCAAGGACTTTGGATGTTGATTTTTATCTGGATGCAGATAACAGCACCAATAAAAAAACTGATCAGCAGGACGATGCCGATGGAGTCCACACCCAGTTGTGCCATCTCCTTGACATATTGTTTGATGAACATGCGCCATCGTTCGGGCCAGCTGAAAACTTTGCCCATCAGTTCTAGATATCGGCCAAAGGAGGCCAGACCTTTCGTAATGAACATAGATGCCTATTTCTACGTTTGTGAGTGCAAAAATACTCATTTTCTCCTAAAAAACGTTATAGGCAGCACGCTTTTTACCTTTTTTTCGTACTTTTGCAGCCAAATGGAACAACGTCAGTCATATATCCCTACAGAAAACATGGAATCGACCCTGAATCTGGAAACAGTTCAGAAGGATGTCCAGCTCGAGATTCAAGAATTAGAGAATGTCGAGGTCAACAATCAATCAGAAGAAGACGAGCCTCAGGAATCCCTGCCTCTCGAATTGAGAAGTGAGGGACTCGTGAAAATTTATGGCAAACGAACGGTGGTCAACAATGTGACCTTCAATGTCCGCCAAGGAGAGATTGTCGGTTTGTTGGGCCCCAATGGCGCAGGCAAGACCACCTCGTTTTACATGACCACAGGCTTGGTGATCCCCAATGCCGGTCATATTTTCATAGGCAATGAGGAAATTACGAAACTGCCTGTCTATCAGCGTGCTCGAAGAGGCATCGGATATTTGGCCCAGGAGGCCAGCGTGTTCCGCAAGATGAGTGTGGAGGACAACATATCCAGTGTGCTCGAGATGACAGGAAAGCCTCGTGATTATCAGAAGGAGAAGCTGGAGAGTCTGATTGCCGAGTTCCATTTGGAGAAGGTGCGCAAGAATTTGGGAGATCAGTTAAGTGGCGGTGAGCGGCGTAGAACAGAGATTGCCCGCTGCTTAGCCATTGATCCCAAGTTTATCATGCTCGATGAACCTTTTGCTGGAGTGGATCCTATTGCGGTGGAAGATATACAGTACATCGTGTGGAAACTGAAACAGCGCAACATTGGTGTCCTTATTACTGACCATAATGTGGAAGAAACACTATGTATCACAGACCGTGCCTATCTTCTTTTTGAAGGGCAGATACTTTTTCATGGTACGCCTCATGAATTGAGTGTCAATCCTGTTGTGCTGGATAAGTACTTGACCAATAGTTTTGTTTTGAGGATGAAGGACTTCCAAAAGATGGACGCAGAACGTTCTGCACAAGAAGTGTAAACTTTCAATGTCTAAATTTTGTGGGATAAACTTTTTTTCGTACCTTTGCGCGCATTTTAAAGCAAACCGTGCATAAATTATAGTTTAGAATAACAAAAATCATATAAGTCAAGATGAATATTTCACTGGAAAACGTAGACAAGGTAAACGCATTGCTTACCATCAAGTTGGAAAAGACAGATTACGAAGAGAAAGTCAATACGGCCCTGAAGGATTTCCGTAAGAAAGCAAACATTCCTGGATTCCGTCCTGGTCAAGTGCCTATGGGCTTGCTGAAGAAACGCTTCGGCAGTGAGGTGTTGGCAGAACAAATCAATAAGATCTTGAGTGAGGAAGTTTACAAGTATATCCGCGAACAAAAGATAAACATTTTGGGCGAGCCTCTGCCCAACGAAGAAAAGACTCCCAAAATGGATTTCGAAACCCAAGAGGAGTTCACCTTTGCTTTTGACGTTGCTTTAGCTCCCGAGTTTGATGGAAAGATCAGTAAAAAGGACAAACTGACTTATTACACCATCAAGGTAGACGATGCAATGATTGACCAGCAGGTACAGGCTTATGCCCAACGTGGAGGTCAGTACAACAAGGTGGAGGAATATCAGGATAATGATATGGTAAAGGGCCTTTTGGCAGAACTGGACGAGAATGGCAACGTGCTGGAAGGTGGTGTGCAGGTAGAAAATGCTGTGATGCTGCCCAATTACATGAAGAATGACGATGAGAAAGCTAAGTTCCAAGGTGCAAAGGTCAATGATGTGATTGTCTTTAATCCTGCTAATGCATATAATAACAGCGAGGTGGAATTAGCTTCCCTGCTGAAGTTGGATAAGAGTGTTGCTGCAGAGAAAAAGGGTGACTTCAGCTTCCAGGTTGAGGAGATTACTCGTTACGAACCTGCTCCCGTTAACCAAGAATTGTTTGACAGGATGCTTGGCGAAGGCGTAGTAAAGAGCGAGGAGGAGTTCCGTGAGTACATTAAGAAAAACATGGAAACTCAGTTTGTCGCCGATAGCGAATACAAGTTCATGCTTGACTTGCGTGCTTACATGACCGATCGCATTGGCGAGGTAGAGTTTCCTGAGGCAATCCTGAAGCGTATCATGAAGCTCAACAAACCTGATGACGAAGAGTATGTGGAAAAGAATTTTGAAGGAAGCTTGAAGGAACTGTTGTGGCATCTGATTAAAGAGCAGTTGAGCGATCAGTTGCAAATCAAGGTGGAACAGGCTGACGTGATGGAAGCTGCCAAGGAAGCTACCCGCATGCAGTTCGCTCAGTATGGTATGATGAATATTCCTGATGAGTCTCTGGAGCAGTATGCTACAGAGATGCTTAAAAACAAAGAACAGGCAGAAGGATTGGTATCTCGCACCGTAGAGAACAAGATTGCCAAAGCAGCTCAGGACGTGTTGACCCTCAAGAAGAAAGAAGTAAGTCTGGAGGAGTTCAATAATTTGTTCCAAAGCGAGAAGACTGCCTAGAAGAAATCCAGGAAGAATTCGTGGCACAAGATAAGAATTCAGCAACGATTACCTGTGCACGTACATACATTATATAATATATAGAAGGGACGTTCCCCCGCAAACGGAGGTTCGTCCCTCCTTAATCCAAATCTAAACAAAACCAAACGTATGAACAACGATTTTAAAAAGTATGCTACCCGCCACTTGGGTATAAACAGCATGGTTCTGGATGATGTGATAAGTACGCAGAACCAGTATCTGAATCCATATATTCTGGAAGAGCGTCAGTTGAATGTTACTCAGATGGATGTGTTCAGTCGTTTAATGATGGACCGTATCATTTTCTTGGGGACACAAATCGATGATTATACAGCGAATACTCTCCAGGCTCAACTCTTGTACCTGGACAGCGCAGATCCAGGAAAGGATATCAGTATCTACATCAACAGTCCTGGGGGAAGTGTGCATGCTGGACTTGGCATTTATGATACGATGCAGTTCATCAGTAGTGACGTGGCAACTATCTGCACAGGTATGGCAGCCAGCATGGCCGCTGTACTTCTGGTGTCTGGTACTGAAGGCAAACGCAGTGCTTTGACTCATAGCCGCGTGATGATTCATCAGCCGATGGGCGGCGCTCAAGGTCAGGCTAGCGATATCGAGATTACCGCTCGCGAAATTCAGAAACTAAAGAAAGAACTGTACAATATTATTGCAGAGCATAGTCATACCCCATTCGATAAGGTTTGGGCCGATAGTGATCGTGATTATTGGATGACTGCAGAGGAAGCCAAGGAATATGGCATGATTGATCAGGTTCTGAATCGCAAGAAATAACAGATAAGACAAGGAGAAGGAATGCCAAGCAAAAGATATAACACATGCTCTTTTTGCGGACGCTCCGAGCGTGAGGTGTCTGTCTTGCTTACAGGCCTGAATGGCTATATCTGTAATGATTGTGCGGAACAGGCTTGGAACATCATACAGCAGAATCTCTATGGGCGAGAGTCAGGGTCACAATCCATAACGGAAGCCGACCTGAAGCATCTGCCCAAACCTCATGAGATAAAAGACTATTTGGATCAATATGTTATTGGTCAAGATGATGCCAAGAGATACTTGGCAGTGAGCGTTTACAATCATTATAAGCGTTTGGCCCAAAAGAAGGATGATGATGGAGTCGAGATAGAGAAGAGCAACATCATTATGGTGGGAAGTACAGGTACGGGCAAAACTTTGTTGGCACGCACCATTGCTCATTTGCTGAAGGTTCCTTTTACCATCGTGGATGCTACTGTCTTCACTGAAGCTGGTTATGTGGGTGAGGACGTAGAGAGCATCTTGAGTCGTTTGCTCCAAGTCGCTGATTATGATGTAAAGGCAGCTCAGCGAGGCATTGTCTTTATCGATGAGATCGACAAGATAGCTCGCAAAAGTGACAATCCCAGTATCACGCGTGACGTTAGTGGAGAGGGGGTTCAGCAGGGATTGCTGAAACTGCTTGAAGGAAGTATCGTCAACGTGCCTCCAAAGGGTGGGCGCAAGCATCCTGACCAAGACTACATTCATGTGGATACCCATGATATCCTGTTCATTTGTGGAGGTGCTTTTGATGGTATTGAGAAGAAGATAGCACAGCGCCTGAACACTCATGTGGTGGGATACCGCAGTGTGCAGAACCTTCAGAAGATCGATTCCAAGGATCTGATGAAATATATTTTGCCTCAGGATTTGAAGTCTTATGGCTTGATTCCTGAGATCATTGGACGTCTGCCAGTGCTGACATATCTCAATCCTTTGGATCGTGATGCTTTGCGACGTATACTGACGGAACCTAAGAACTCGTTGGTGAAGCAGCAGATAAAACTTTTCCAAATGGATGGTATCAAACTGACCTTTGCGCCTGAAGTGCTGGATTACATCGTTGACAAGGCTGTCGAGTACAAGTTGGGAGCTCGTGGTTTACGTAGTATCATGGAGAGTATTATGATAGATGCCCAGTTTGACGCGCCTTCATCGCGCAAATCCAAATTGGAGATTTCCCTTGACTATGCGAAACGCCAAGTGGAAGCACATCAACGTCTAGGATAGGTCCTTTGGAAGGGTTTTGTTATTAAAGAGAGAGAAAAGTGCAGCGATAAGTTGCACTTTTTTTGTTTCTTGGAGGAAAAACTGTAGAAATGTTTGCGGAATTCAAATGTTTTTTATATCTTTGTAAAGAAGTTATCTTTAAACGTAGGCCGATGAGTGACATAAACCTGACCGAGCAGCTTAAAAAGTACTTTGGTTACGATACTTTCAAAGGAGACCAGGAAGCAGTTATCCGCAACATGCTTGCTGGGCGTGATACCTTTGTGCTGATGCCTACAGGTGGAGGGAAGTCACTCTGTTATCAGTTGCCGGCACTTTTAATGGAAGGTACGGCTATCGTTATTTCTCCATTGATTGCCTTGATGAAGAATCAAGTGGATGCCATACGTCAGGTAAGTGAAGATGATGGCATTGCCCACTTTATGAATTCCTCGTTGACAAAGGGCCAGATAGATGAGGTGAAGGCTGATATCCAAAAAGGACATACAAAGTTGCTTTACGTGGCTCCAGAGAGTTTGACAAAAGATGAGAATGTGGAATTCTTGAACCATGTCAAAATCAGTTTCTATGCGGTTGATGAGGCTCATTGTATCAGCGAATGGGGTCATGATTTCCGTCCGGAATATCGTCGCATTCGTCCCATTATAAACCAGATAGGCAGAGCACCAGTGATAGCTTTGACAGCTACGGCTACCGACAAGGTTCGTACGGATATTAAGAAGAACCTTGGCATGCCAGATGCCGATGAATTCAAAAGCAGCTTCAACCGTCCTAATCTCTATTACGAGATTCGTCCAAAGACAAAGGATGTGGATAAGGATATTATCAAGTTCATCAAGCAGCATCCGGGCAAGAGTGGAATTATCTATTGCCTTAGTCGAAAGAAGGTGGAGGAACTGGCAGAAGTGCTGCGGGCCAATGAAATCAGTGCCCGTGCTTACCATGCCGGTATGGATAGTCCCACTCGTAATGAGACGCAGGATGACTTTGTGATGGATCGCATCGACGTGATTGTTGCCACAATTGCTTTCGGAATGGGTATCGACAAGCCAGATGTGCGTTTCGTCATTCATTACGATATTCCCAAAAGTTTGGAAGGATATTATCAGGAGACAGGTCGTGCAGGACGTGATGGAGGTGAAGGTATCTGTTTGACGTTCTATTCTCCCAAGGATCTTCAGAAATTGGAGAAATTCATGGAAGGGAAACCTTTGGCTGAACAGGAGATTGGACGCCAATTGTTGTCGGAAACGGCTTCCTATGCTGAGTCCAGTGTCTGCCGCCGAAAAATTCTTCTTCACTATTTCGGAGAGGAATACCCAGAGGACAATTGCCATAATTGCGACAACTGCTTGCATCCCAAGATGAAAGTTGAGGCTAAAGACTCCCTGATGAAGGCTCTGGAAGTTGTGGATGCTGTGAAGGAAAACTTCAAGATTGACTATATCATTGATGTCTTGACAGGTCGGGAATCAGAGGAAATCATTGCTCACCGACACGATGATCTTTCTTGTTTCGGTTGCGGAGATGATCATGAGGCCATATATTGGAATGCAGTCCTTCGTCAGGCTCAGATAGAGAAATATCTGATGAAAGAAGTCGAGAACTATGGCTTGTTGAAGATTACCGAGAAAGGTCGCCAGTTCATGAAGGATCCCGTCTCCTTCGAGATTAGCGAAGACAATGAGTTTGACGAGTACGAAGAGCCTGTTAGCGCAGGTCCTGCAGCCTTGGATGACACGCTGTTGTCCATGCTCCGTGATTTGCGTAAAAAGACATCAGAGCGATTGGATTTGCCTCCTTATGTCATTTTCCAAGACATTTCTCTGACAGAAATGGCCACTGTTTATCCTCGCACGGAGGAGGAGTTGGCTTGCATTACAGGAGTAGGTCAAGGAAAGGCAAAACGGTATGGCGCAGAATTCTGTCAGTTGATTTCGCGTTATTGTGAGGAGAATGAAATCGAGTGTGTCGAGGATGTGCGAGTCAAGACGGTCCCCAACAAGAGCAAGAACAAGGTAAGTATTATTCAGGGCATTGACCGCAAGGTGGCACTCGACGATTTGGCAAGAGCCAAAGGAATCGAGTTCGACGAGTTGCTCGATGAGATAGAAGCCATCGTGTATAGTGGAACCAAGTTGAACATTGATTATTACATCGAGGAAGTGATGGATGAGGACCATATGCTCGATATCTATGACTACTTCCACGATGAGTCAGAAACCGATGATTTGGACGAGGCTCTCGACGAGTTGGGCGACGAGTATAGCGAGGATGAAGTGCGTTTGGTTCGCATCAAGTTCCTCTCAGAATTGGCTAATTAAGAAAAATTGGCACTTAATCGTATTGTTTAAGCAGATTTTTTTGTACCTTTGCACGCAATAAATATAAAGGCATTATGGCATCATTTATTGCAGACAGGATTGTTATGGATGGACTCACTTTCGATGATGTCCTATTGGTTCCAGCTTATTCGGAAGTGTTGCCCCGTATGGTGGAACTGGGTACTAAGTTTTCCCGCAACATAGATTTGAAGATTCCCTTTGTCACAGCGGCTATGGATACGGTGACGGAATCCACGATGGCGATAGCGATTGCTCGTGAAGGAGGTATTGGTGTTATCCACAAGAATATGAGCATCGAGGAACAGGCTCGTCAGGTGGCCATCGTGAAACGTGCCGAGAATGGTATGATCTATGATCCCGTCACAATCCAGCGCGGTCGTCGTGTTGCTGATGCGTTGGCTTTGATGTCAGAGTATCACATCGGAGGTATTCCTGTGGTAGACGATGAGCGTCATCTGGTAGGCATTGTCACGAATCGCGATTTGCGCTTCGAGCGCAATGTTGATCGTTTGATTGACGAAGTGATGACGAAAGAGAATCTGGTGACTACCCATGTTCAGACGGATTTGATGGCAGCCTCAGAGATATTGCAGGAAAACAAGATTGAGAAGCTCCCTGTGGTTGATGAGGAGAACAAACTGATAGGCCTGATTACGTACAAGGACATTACCAAAGCTAAAGATAAGCCTATGGCTTGCAAGGACAGCAAAGGCCGTTTGCGTGTTGCTGCCGGAGTGGGAGTTACCGCTGATACGTTGGATCGCATAAAGGCTCTGGTGGATGCCGATGTGGATGCAATCGTTATCGATACGGCACATGGTCACAGCAAGTCTGTGATTGAGAAACTGAAGGAAGCTAAAAAGGCGTTCCCAACCGTTGATTTTGTCGTGGGCAATGTGGCTACAGGTGAAGCCGCCCGTATGTTGGTTGAGGCTGGAGCTGATGCTATCAAGGTGGGTATCGGACCTGGCAGTATCTGTACCACGCGTGTGGTGGCAGGTGTAGGCGTTCCTCAGTTGAGTGCTGTCTATGATGTGGCAGATGCTTTGGCAGGCACAGGTGTTCCCCTGATTGCCGATGGAGGTCTTCGTTATAGTGGAGATGTTGTGAAAGCATTGGCAGCAGGCGGATATAGCGTAATGATTGGTTCTCTGGTGGCTGGAACGGAAGAGAGTCCTGGAGACACGATCATTTACAATGGCCGCAAGTTCAAGTCTTATCGTGGAATGGGATCCTTGGAGGCAATGGAGTGTGGCTCCAAAGACCGCTATTTCCAGGGTAATGTGAAGGATGTCAAGAAGTTGGTTCCAGAAGGAATTGCCGGACGTGTTCCTTATAAGGGCAGTGTTCAGGAAGTCATATATCAGTTGATAGGTGGTTTGCGCAGTGGTATGGGCTATTGTGGTGCGAACACTATCGAAGCACTTCACAAAGCCAAGTTCGTGCGTATTACCAATGCAGGAGTTCAAGAGAGCCATCCCCACGATGTCACTATTACAAGTGAGGCTCCCAACTACAGTCGTCCCCAATAAAGAATCTCTCTGAGAAAGAGTCTCAGGTTCTGGGTTCCAAAAGAAAAGATTAAGGAAAAAAGATAATAATTCACAAATCGATGAATCATAACAAGAAGTTTTTGTCTGCCGTAGGATTGCTCCTGCTTTCCACCTTTGGAATGGCTCAGGATGCAGATCCTATCGTAATGCATATCAATGGTAGTCCTGTACTTCGTAGCGAGTTTGAATACAACTACAACAAGAATAATTCGGACGGAGTTGTTGACAAGAAGTCTGTCAAGGAGTACACGGAACTGTTTGTCAACTACAAGCTGAAAGTGCTGGCAGCGATGGATGCCAAGTATGACACCTTAACCAGTTTCAACGAAGAGTTTCGCACCTATCGGGATCAGCAGATACGTCCCATGCTGGTTCCTGAGACTCAAATGGAGAATGAGTGTCTGAAGTATTACCAGAAAATGCAGGAGAGCCTGAATGGCCACGATTTGATTCAGCCAGCCCATATCTTCCTTCGCGTCCAGCAGTCGGCTTCCGTCGAAGAACAGAATAAGGCAAAAGAGCGTATTGATTCTGCCTACAATGCCTTGAAGGGTGGGGCAGACTTTGCTGCATTGGCCAAAGAAATTTCTCAGGATCCTCAGTCAGCTGTTCGTGGCGGTACGCTTCCCTGGTTGGGACCCAATCAGACGGTGAAGGAGTTCGAAGACGTAGCTTATGGGCTTCAGAAGGGCGAGATGAGTGAGCCTTTCCTTTCCCCCGTAGGGTATCATATTGTGAAGATGCTGGATCGCAAGCCGCTTGAGAGCTACGCTGAGTTGCAGCCGAATATCCTCAAATTCCTTGAGAGTCAGGGCATGAAGGATCGCTTGGCTACCCAGTTGCTTGATAGCATCTCCCAGAAGTCTGACCCTCAGAAAAGTGTGGAGGAGATTCTTGATGAAGAGACAGAGCGCCTGTGCCAGCAGGATGAGGAGTTGAAATATCTCATCCAGGAATATCACGATGGCTTGTTGCTTTTTGAAATCTGCAATCGTGAAGTGTGGGAGCCTGCCAGCAAGGACACGCTTGGCCTGAAGAATTATTTCAATGAGCATAAGCAGCAATATGCTTGGAGCGAGCCTCATTTCAATGGCATGATTTACTATTGCCGTGAGAAAGCCGACGTGAAGGCTGTCAAGAAGGCACTCAAGAAGGTTCCTGAGGAGAAGTGGACATCTACTGTACGCGAGCAGTTCAACAAGGATAGTGTGACGGTTCGTATGGAGAAGCGTATCTTCAAGCAGGGCGACAATGTCAATGTTGATGCGTTGGCTCTGAAGGTGAAAGATGCTAAAACAGTGGAAAACAAGGACTTCCCTTATATGGGCGTCTTAGGGGAGAAACTGAAGAAAGGTCCCAAGAAGTGGACAGACGTGAGCAGTCAGGTCGTTACGGATTATCAGCGCAAGAAAGAGGATGAATTCGTGGCTGAGCTGCGCAAGAAATATACCGTTGATATTCATCAGGATGTGCTTGATACGGTAAACAATCATTAGACTTCAACTATGATTTTTTGCAGGAAAAGTATTCTTTTGATAAGCGCCTTGCTTTTGGCTCTCGCTTCTTTCGCACAGAAGAGTAATGTGATTGACGAGGTTGTTTGGGTGGTCGGTGATGAGGCCATTCTTCGCTCCGATGTGGAGAAGGTCCGCATGGAGTATGGCAACCAGGTCAAAGGCAACCCTTATTGTGTGATTCCAGAAGAATTGGCTGTGCAAAAACTCTTTCTCCATCAGGCTGTTATCGACAGTATCGAAGTGACGGATGCCGACGTGAACAATTATGTGGAGCAAGACATCAATCAGAAAGTGTTGTACGCTGGTTCCAAGGAGAAGCTCGAGGAATACATGCGTATGACGATGACTCAGATTCGGGAGGAACTCTTTGACATGTACAAGAATCAGCTTACTGTGCGTGAGGTTCGAAAGAGATTGACTTCCGATATCAAAGTGACTCCTGCTGAGGTACGCCGCTATTTCAAGGACCTTCCAGAGGATAGCCTTCCTTTGATTCCTACTCAGGTGGAGGTGCAGATCCTGGTGCAGCAACCCAAGATTCCTCAGGAAGAGATTGATCGTGTGAAAGACAAGTTGCGGGATTATACGGAACGTGTCAATAATGGGACAACCTCCTTCAATGCTCTGGCGCGCCTCTATTCCGAGGATCCTGGCTCTGCCCGTCAAGGCGGCGAGATGGATTATATGGGGCGAGGTGAGTTGGATGCGGCCTTTGCTAACGTGGCTTTCGGCTTGACGGAGCCAGGCAAAGTCAGCAAGATTGTGCAAAGTGAGTTCGGCTATCATATCATTCAGTTGATCGACAAGCGGGGAGATAAGGTGAAATGCCGTCACATCCTTTTGCGTCCTCAGGTGGCCGAAGAGGATATCAATGCTTGCCTGGCTCGTCTCGACTCTATTGCCGACGATATCCGCACGGAGAAGTTCTCTTTCGAGGAAGGTGCTTCTGTCATCTCTGAGGACAAGGACACGCGCAACAATCATGGTATTCTTTCCAACGAGGTGGAGCAGGGCGATCACATGGAGCACACTACCCGTTTCGAGATGGGGCAGCTGTCCGCCATTTATCCTGAGTTGGCTCGTGTGGTTGATGGATTGGAAATCGGCGAAATCTCAAAACCTTTCTCGATGGTGAACAAGAAGGGTGCAACGGTGTGCGCCATCGCTAAACTGAAAAGCCGCATCAAGTCCCATCGTGCCAGCATGAGTGAGGATTTCCAGATCTTGAGAAACATTGTGAAGCAGAAGCGTAGTGACGAGCTCATCGAGGATTGGATAAAGGAGAAACAGCAGAACACATACGTTCGCATTAACGAGGATTGGCGTGATTGTGAATTCCGCTATCCAGGTTGGGTTAAGTGATGAATCGCAGATTCCTGGGTATATGTCTCCTAGCCTTGTTTGGTTTGTATGTCGTGTTTGCTATGCCGCCAGCCAAGCAACGGAAATCTTCCCCCAGACGGCCGTCTGACAGCAGGGTTCACCTGCTTCATGCCGACAAGCTTTATTTCGACCAGTATGTCAATAGCGCGGCCCAGTTTCTGGTAGGCAACGTCAAGTTCCAGCACGAAGGAACCCTGATGTATTGCGATAGCGCTCTTTTCTACGAATCCACGAATTCGTTTGATGCTTTCGGCAATGTGCGCATGTTGCAGGGCGATACGCTTTCCCTGACGGGCGACGTGCTTTACTATAACGGTTTGGATCAGTTGGCCCGTGTGCGTCACAATGTGGTTCTGAAGCATCTCAAAACGGAGCTTTACACGGATAGCCTCGACTACGACCGCCTCTACAATCTGGGATATTTCTTCGAAGGAGGCAAACTGCTCGATCAAGGGAACCAGTTGACCAGCGATTGGGGAGAGTATAACCCAGCTACCCGCGAGGCTGTCTTCAACTACAATGTCAAGTTGCTTAATCCTGCACCCCCTGCTGAAACCAAGACCACTCTCGTCTCTGATACGTTGCATTACAACACTCAATCTGGAGTCGCTCGTATCTTTGGCCCCTCCAATATAGAACACGGTGAGAGCCATATCTATTCGGAATCCGGTTACTACGACACCCAAACCGACAATTCCTATCTCCTGGATCGCAGCATCCTCTCCGACAATGGGAAGAAGTTGGTTGGCGACAGTGTCGTGTGGGATGGTGAGTTGAAGGTGGGGAAGGCTTTTGGGAACGCAGAGTTCGTGGATGTGGTCAACAAGAACATGTTTTCCGGCAATTATGCCTATTATGATGATGCGAACGGGTATGCCGAGGCTGCCGATAGCGCCGTGCTGATGGATTTCTCCCAAGGTCCTGATACGATGTATGTCCATGCGGATTCCTTCAAGGTCTACACCTATTTCATCGACACCGACAGCATGTATCGCACCATGCATGGCATTCGTCACGTGCGGGCGTATCGGTCGGACCTTCAGGCGGTATGCGATTCTCTGGTTTACAACAGCAAGGATTCGTGCATGGTGATGTACTACGATCCCATCCTTTGGCAGGTGGGACAGCAGTTGGTGGGCGAGGAGATACGCGCTTTCCTCAACGACAGTACGGTGGACAGCGTCCAGGTGCTGCGTCAGGCTCTTTCGGTGGAGCGCATCGACAGCGTTCACTACAATCAGGCGACAGGCAATGAGATGCATTCCTATTTCCGCGACGGGGAGATCTATCTGACCACGTTGGACGGGAACGTGCTTGTCAAGTATTATCCTTTCGATGACGACAGCCTGATGATAGGCATGAATCATGTGGAAACGACTGAGCTTAAGCTATATATGGACAACCGTAAGGTGCAGAAAATATGGATGCCGGAAGCCACGGGAACCATCTATCCCATCCCTTTGATTCCGCCAGAGCAGCTCTATCTGGAGAACTTCGCATGGTTCGACTATATCCGCCCCTCTGACAAGGATGACATCTTCAATTGGCGGACCAAGAGGGCAGGAAGCGAGCTCAAGGAGAGTGTTCGCCGCGAGGCTCCCAAGCAGCGCCTGAACGAGATTTCCAAGAAAAAGAAGAAGAAGGCTGCCGCAGAGCCTGAGGATGACCAGCAGGACAAGCAACAGAGTGAGCAGGCTCCAGCTGAAGCGGCATCCGGGAATGAAGAGCCTCAAGTCGAAAAGACTGAGAATGTTGAACAGAAAGAAAAATAGACTACTATGGGAATGTTTACCACCAGACAACCTCGCAAGTTCCGCAGGGTGAGCATCTATACGGATGAACGGCGGGACAAACTGGAGAAATTGGTCAACGACGTGAAACGCGAGAAGGGAGAATTGCCTCCTGAGCCTTACGATCCCACGAAGTTCAAAGGGACTTTCAGCGAGTATACCCCCCGTGCCAAGCGGCATTCGCAGAAGGGAACACGTCTGTCTTGGCCCATTGCCATCGTTATCGTCATCCTGCTTCTGATCGTTTGGCATTACCTGCTCACGGGCACCTTCAGATTCTGAGGATTCATAATGCGTAACTGAATGGATATCATACATCTTTTGCCTGATAGCGTAGCCAACCAGATTGCTGCTGGAGAGGTTATCCAACGCCCTGCATCCGTCATCAAGGAACTGATGGAGAATGCCGTCGATGCTGGCGCTATGAACGTGGACGTGCTGGTGGTGGATGCTGGCCGTACGTCCATCCAGGTGATAGATGATGGCAAGGGAATGAGCGAGACGGATGCCCGATTGGCTTTCGAGCGCCACGCTACTTCCAAGATACTCAAGGCGGACGATCTTTTCAGCCTTCATACGATGGGCTTTCGCGGTGAGGCTCTCCCTTCGATTGCTGCCGTTGCCCAGGTTCGTCTGCTGACGCGCACCATCGATCACGAGTTGGGTACGGAGCTTTCCATCGAGGGCTCTCGTGTCGTGTCGCAGGAACCCTGCTCCTGTCCTGTGGGAGCCAATTTCGAGGTGCGGAATCTATTTTTCAATGTGCCTGCCCGTAGGAAGTTCCTCAAATCCAATCAGACGGAACTCAACAATATCATCCAGGAGTTCGAGCGTATCGTGCTGGTCAACCCTTCCGTGTCCTTCACGCTGAGCCACAATGGAGTGCTTGTCACGAAATTGCCCGCCAGCAGCTTGCGTCAGCGTATCACCAATGTGTTTGGCAAGCGCATCAATGAGCAGCTGCTTTCCGTGGATGTGGAAACCAGCCTTGTGCATCTGTATGGGTACGTGGGGAAACCTGACTCTGCCCGAAAGAAGACGAGTTACCAGTATCTTTTCGTCAACGGGCGCTACATGCGTCATCCCTATTTCCACAAGGCGGTCATGGAGGCTTACGAGCAGCTCATCCCTGCAGGCGACCAGATTCCTTATTTCCTCTATTTCCAGGTGAATCCTGCCTGCATCGATGTCAACATTCATCCTACCAAGACGGAGATCAAGTTCGAGAACGAGGCTGCCATCTGGCAGATCGTCATCGCAGCCATCCGCGAGGCGTTGGGACGCTTCAATGCGGTGCCCACCATTGATTTCGATGTCGAGGGACGGCCTGAGATTCCTGCTTTCGACAGGCAGCCGGCTTTCTCTGGCACTTCGGCTCCTCGCGTCGAGGTGGACACTTCCTTCAATCCCTTTACCCGCAATGCCGAGTCGGGTTCCTACAACCGCGCTCCTGTGGATTGGGACAAGCTCTATGCCGGAGTCTCGAAGGCTGGGCAAGGGGTGGGGCAGGACGCTGAGGAGGCGGATGAGTTCCTTAAGGTTGCTCCCCAGCCTTCCCACCAGGACCTTTACGAGGGGCAGATTGACCAGAAGATAGAGACCAGTGGCGAGTATTTCCAGCTGAAGGGACAGTATATCCTGGCAAGTGCCGTATCGGGCATCATGGTCATTGAGCAGCATCGTGCCCACATGCGTGTCCTCTACGACCGTTATCGCTCGCAGATGGAGGGCAAGCCTGTTTCCTGCCAGGGGCTCCTTTTCCCTGAAGTGCTTCAGTTCAGCATCGCGGACGCCATGTTGCTCGAGGAGATGACCGACGAGCTGCACGCGCTGGGCTTCGACGTCACTCCTTTGGGGCAAGGCAGCTTCTCGCTCAACGGCGTTCCGATTGGGTTGGACGGATTGGACCCCAAGCAGGTGCTTTCCAACATGGTGGAGTCTGCCAAGGAGACACCCTCAGGCATCGAGAATGAAATCCAGCACCGACTGGCACTCACGTTGGCGCGCAGCACCAGTATCCCCGTGGGGCAGGTGCTTTCCCAGCAGGAGATGTCGGACCTCCTGCAGTCGCTCTTTGCCTGCCAGGAGTCTGTCTGCGGGCCCGACGGCAAGACCATCATCGCCGTCTTGAAGCAGGACGTGCTCGACAAACTCTTCAGTTGACATACGTTCATCAGACACATAAAAAAAACGAATAGATACAAGCAATGGAAACGAAAGAAAAAGTTATTCTGACGGGTGACCGTCCCACAGGTCGCCTTCATATCGGACACTACGTGGGTTCTCTGCGCCGTCGTGTGGAACTCCAGAATTCAGGTCTCTACGACAAGATCTTCATCTTCGAGGCCGATGCGCAGGCACTTACCGACAACATCGAGAACCCTGAGAAGGTTCGCCAGAATGTCATCGAGGTGGCACTCGACTATCTGGCAGCAGGCCTTGATCCCCAGAAGAGCACGCTCTTCATCCAGAGCCAGATACCAGAGCTTTGCGAGCTCAGCTTCTACTTCATGGATTTGGTCAGCGTAAGCCGTCTGCAGCGCAATCCTACCGTCAAGACGGAGATACAGATGCGTGGCTTCAGCGGCGACAGCATCCCCGTGGGCTTCTTCACCTATCCCATCAGCCAGGCAGCCGACATCACGCTCTTCAAGGCTACCACCGTGCCTGCCGGCGAGGACCAGGAACCCATGCTGGAACAGTGTCGCGAGATTGTGCGCCGATTCAATTACATCTATGGCGACACCCTCGTCGAGCCCAACATCCTCCTGCCTGAGAATGCGGCATGCCTGCGTCTGCCTGGCACCGACGGCAAGGCCAAGATGAGCAAGTCGCTGGGGAACTGCATCTATCTGAGCGATTCTGCCGACGAGGTGAACAAGAAGGTGAAGGGCATGTATACTGACCCTACGCATCTCCAGGTCAGCGATCCGGGACATCTCGAGGGCAACACCGTCTTCACCTATCTCGATGCTTTCGCTACCGACGAGCAGGTGGCGCGCTTCACTACCGATTACCAGACACTCCAGGAGATGAAGGACCACTATACGCGTGGAGGCCTGGGCGACATGAAGTGCAAGAAACTCCTCATGGCTGTCCTGCAGGAAACCCTCGAGCCTATCCGCCAGCGTCGAGCAGAGTTCGAGAAGGATATCCCTGCCGTATACGACATCCTGAAGAAAGGGTGCGAGAAAGCTCGTGAGACTGCCGTTGAGACAATGGACAGCGTTCGACGCGCCATGAAGATCAATTATTTCGAGGATGAAGCCCTGATTCAGGAGCAATCCAAGCGTTTTGCCAAATAATTTGACAAATTTCTGCAGAAAAATTTTGCCTTTCCGAGGAATTGTTGTACCTTTGCACCGCAATTCAGCGGAATGGCACCCTTTTAGGGGCGTTTAGCTCAGCTGGTTCAGAGCATCTGCCTTACAAGCAGAGGGTCGGCGGTTCGAATCCGTCAACGCCCACATTCTTTTTCATAGATTTTTTAGAGTTAGTGTTTCTTTTGAAGTCGGTACCTGTTTGATTATGGTAACGGCTTTTTTTATTTCCTCTTCCTTCAACACGTTCTTCCCCCTCCTTCATCGTGTTCTTTTGTCAAGATTAACGTGTTCTTTTGCCCCTCGCGACACGTCAAAAACTCCCGATTTCATCGAGGCGACTTTTCCAAAAACGCCCATTTCATCGAGGTTTTGCACATTTTGCCTAATGTAAAGATTTTTTCGTTTAAGTAGTTTTGCGACGATGACGAAGACCGAATGTTGTTTCCGATTACTCGGATTACTCCGATTACTCGGATTACTCGGATAACTCGGATAACTCGGATAACTCAGAATTCTCCGCTAACCTCTAACCCGCTAACCTCTAACCCGCTAACCAGGCAAGGCTACCGGCACACTCGTGGGTGGCAACCTCTGCACTTTCGCACCCAACCTCGGCACCCAAGCCGATGCTACGATGGGCAAAGACCTCATCCTCTTCGTGGAGGAGGTGGAGGAGTCGATGCACAACATCGACCGCCAGATGCGCATCCTCCAGATGAACGGCGTGCTCGATCGCTGCAAGGGCATTATTCTTGGCGAGTTCACCGACTGCGGCAACGAGTTCACCTACGAGAGTGTAGAGGCCATGTTCAACAAGATGCTGAAGGCGTACAACATCCCTGTGCTCTGCGGCTTCCCTGGCGGTCATGGCGACGTGAACCTGCCCCTCGTGATGGGCTCCAACGTCACCATCGATGTACGCACCGATGGAGCCACCCTGCAGTTCAACATCGACGGCAACCAACAGCAAGTGAATACTGCCGACATCACCGCTCCCGCATCGCCCGCCACCGTCCGCATGCGCCTGGCAGGAAAGATAGAATAAAACGAAACATACAAATAAAGAGGAAAAACGGTAGTCGGCAGTGATTACCGTTCATCTTGTATGAAACCAATACAGGATAAATGTTTTTTATTTCATAAATTTCCATAATTTGTTTCTCTGTTTGGCAAAAAAGCAGTATCTTTGCACCCTGTTTTATTAGGTAACACTTTATAAGCATTTTATGGAACTGGATTTGTTGACAGCTATATCCCCTATTGATGGTCGTTATCACGGCAAGACGGAGCCTTTATCCTTGTATTTCTCGGAGTATGCGCTCATCCGTTATCGCGTTCGTGTGGAGATTGAATATTTCATCGCCCTGTGCGAGTTGCCCTTGCCTCAGCTGGAGACTTTCCCCACGGAACTGTTTCCTCGTTTGAGAGCCATCTATCAGAACTTCTCGGAAGAGGATGCCCAGCGGGTGAAGGATATAGAAATGGTGACAAACCACGACGTGAAGGCTGTGGAGTATTTCCTGAAGGAACAGTTCGATGCCCTGGGAGGCTTGGAGCAGTACAAGGAATTCATCCATTTCGGATTGACGAGCCAGGACATCAACAACACGAGCGTGCCCCTGAGCATCAAGGAAGCGCTTGTGGATGTGTACTATCCGCAGATAGAGGAGCTGATAGGGCAGCTGGAGGATTACGCTGAGGAGTGGAAGGACGTGCCCATGCTGGCAAAGACGCACGGACAGCCTGCAAGCCCTACGCGTCTGGGAAAGGAAGTGATGGTCTTCGTGTACCGTCTGAAGCGTCAGATGGCGATGCTGAAGGCTTGTCCCATAGCTGCGAAGTTTGGTGGCGCTACGGGCAACTACAACGCTCACCATGTGGCTTATCCTCAGTATGACTGGCGCCAGTTCGGCAACCGTTTCGTTGACGAGAAGCTGGGCTTGGAGCGTGAGGAATACACCACGCAGATAAGCAACTATGACTGCATGGGTGCCCTCTTTGATGCGATGAAGCGTATCAACACGGTGATCATCGACCTGAACCGCGACTTCTGGCAGTACGTCTCGATGGAATATTTCCGTCAGAAGATCAAGGCTGGCGAGGTAGGGTCGAGCGCGATGCCCCATAAGGTGAATCCCATCGACTTCGAGAACAGCGAGGGCAATCTGGGCGTAGCGAATGCAATCCTGGTTCATCTGAGCCAGAAATTGCCGATAAGCCGCCTGCAGCGCGACTTGACGGACAGCACGGTGTTGCGCAACGTTGGAGTGCCCATCGGCCACATGGTGATCAGCATACAAAGCACGTTGAAGGGGCTCCGCAAGCTGGTGCTGAACCAGGAGGCCATCAATCGCGATCTGGATAACTGCTGGGCAGTGGTTGCCGAAGCTATCCAAACCATCCTGCGCCGCGAAGCCTATCCTCATCCTTACGAGGCGCTGAAAGCCCTTACGCGAACAGGAAAAGGCATTGACGAACAGACAATCAAGGATTTTATCGAGGGGCTGAACGTAACAGAGTCCGTGAAGGATGAGTTGCGTGCCATCACTCCTCATAATTATACAGGTATTTAAAACATTAATTTTTTTTCAATTTCCAAATTATGAGTATTGAAGACGAAAGCTGGAGAGAGAATTTCAACTCAGACAGCAACAGCGAGGGAAGCAGCCGAGAGGGCTATCGTCCCTACAACAGAGAAAACACAAATGGTAATGAACGTATTGGCTCGAATGGCCGCACTTTGCGTCCCCGTATAAACCGTTCGACATACGGAGGCAGTTCAGATGGTCAAGGTGGTCGTCCCTATCGTCCCCAGCAGGAGCGTCAGGGCGGTTATCAACCCCGTCCCCGCTACAATGCGGAAGGCGGTCAGGGTGGCTATCCATCCCGTCGCCCCAATGGAGGTTACGGGCAGCGTCGCCCAGGCGGCTACGGTCAGCAACACGAGGGTGGCTACGGCCAGCAGCGCGAAGGTGGTTACCAGCCCCGTCCCCGCTACAATGCGGAAGGCGGTCAGGGAGGTTACGGCCAGCAGCGTCCTCGCTATAACAACGGTCCCAGAGATGGCTATCAGAAGGACAACTACCAGCATCGTGGCGGTTACGGCCAGCAGCGTCCTCGCAGGCAATCTGGTGCCGGCTACAATCCCAATGCGAAATACAGCATGAAGAAGCAGATAGAGTACAAGGAGACTCATGTCGATCCCGATGAACCTATCCGCTTGAACAAATATCTGGCAAATGCTGGTGTATGCAGCCGCAGAGAGGCAGACGACTTTATCGCAGCTGGCGTAGTCAGCGTGAACGGTCAGGTCGTGACAGAATTGGGCACCAAGGTGAAACGCTCCGATACGGTGCTGTTCCATGACCAGTTGGTCTCTTTGGAGAAGAAAGTGTATGTGCTGCTCAATAAGCCCAAGGATTACGTGACCACCAGTGATGATCCTCAGAACCGCAAGACGGTGATGGATCTGGTGAAGGGCGCTTGCCGCGAACGCATCTATCCCGTGGGTCGTCTGGATCGCAACACAACGGGTGTCCTCTTGCTCACCAACGATGGAGAATTGGCCAGCAAGCTGACACATCCTCAATATCTCAAGAAGAAGATCTATCATGTCTTCCTGGACAAGAACGTTACTGCAGCAGACATGCGTCTGATAGCAGACGGCGTGACATTGGAGGATGGCGAGATTCATGCTGATGCCATCGAGTATGCCAGCGAGACGGACAAGAAGCAAGTGGGAATCGAGATTCATTCAGGCCGCAATCGTGTCGTACGTCGCATTTTCGAGAGCCTGGGTTATCGTGTCCTGAAACTGGATCGTGTATACTTCGCAGGTTTGACAAAAAAGAATGTGCGTCGCGGCGATTGGCGTTTCCTGACAGAGCAAGAGGTCAACATGCTGCACATGGGTGCATTTGAATAAATAATTTAAGTATTTGAAGTAGTCAGTAGTTCAGTAGTTAAGTAGTTAAGCCGATAGTTTTGTCTGGGTGTAAACGCTTTGCAAATAGTATTGGCTTAACTACTGTCCGGAGGACGAGCGAAGCGATATCTACTTAACTACTTAACTACAAAAGAAGAACAAGCGAAACTTCAGTAAATAACATTTACGATGAAAAGGACAAAAGTAATAGACGCTCTGAAGCGTACGGATTACGGCGCTGATATTTGCGTGAAAGGTTGGGTACGTTCCAAGCGTGGGAGCAAAGGCATTTTCTTTATTGCTCTGAACGATGGTTCCACGATCAAGAATGTGCAGATTGTGGGGGATGATGCCAATTTCAGTGAAGAGGTGCTGAAGCAAATCACCACAGGTGCATGCCTCAGCGTGGAAGGAAAACTTGTGGAGAGTCCTGCTGCAGGTCAGGCAAGTGAGGTTCAGGCGCAGAAGATAGAAGTCCTGGGAGCATGCGGAAGCGACTATCCCATGCAGAAGAAAGGCCAGACTTTTGAATACATGCGCCAGCATGCTCACATGCGTCTCCGTACCAATACCTTTGGTGCCGTGATGCGTATCCGTCACAATATGGCGATGGCTATCCATACTTATTTCCATGAGCATGGATACTTCTATTTCCATACCCCTCTCATCACTGCCAGTGATTGCGAAGGCGCTGGCCAGATGTTCCAGGTGACAACCAAGAACCTGTATGACCTGAAGAAGGATGAGAATGGCAGTATCATATACTCGGATGATTTCTTTGGCAAGCAGACATCGCTGACGGTGTCCGGTCAGTTGGAAGGAGAGTTGGGTGCTACAGCATTGGGTGCCATCTATACCTTCGGTCCTACGTTCCGTGCCGAGAACAGCAACACTCCTCGCCATCTGGCTGAATTCTGGATGATAGAGCCTGAGATTAGCTTCATTGACCTGCCTGAGTTGATGGACATCGAGGAGGATTTCATCAAGTATTGCGTCCGTTGGGCTCTTGACAACTGCAAGGATGATTTGGATTTCCTCAACAAGATGATCGACAAGGGCTTGATAGAGCGTCTGGAAGGCATCCTCAAGGAAGACTTTGTCCGCTTGGATTACACGAGGGGCGTGGAGATTCTGCAAGAAGCCATCAAGACGGGAAAGAAGAAGTTCGAGTTCCCATGCAATTGGGGTGACGACTTGGCCAGCGAGCATGAGCGTTACCTGGTGGAGGAGTATTTCAAGAAACCTGTCATCATGACTCACTATCCCAAGAAGATCAAGGCCTTCTACATGAAGCTTGATGAGCAGATTCCTACCTTCGAAGGTAAGCCTATGGAACAAACCGTACAAGGAACGGATGTGCTGTTCCCACAGATTGGTGAGATCATCGGAGGTTCAGTACGTGAGGAGAACTACGACAAGCTGATGAACGAGATCAACGAGCGCAATATCCCCATGAAGGATATGTGGTGGTATCTCGACACTCGTCGTTTCGGTTCTTGTCCTCATGGAGGTTTTGGACTTGGTTTCGAGCGTCTGATTCTCTTCATTACAGGTATGCAGAACATTCGCGACGTGATTCCCTTCCCCCGTACTCCCAAGAACGCTGAATTCTAACAACGAATCATACATGATAAAAGAGAGCCGGTGCAAACGTTGATGCATCGGCTCTCTTTGTTCTGCTTAAGAGGTTCTCAGCAAGGTCTCATCCTGGGAAGATTGAAAACATCTTGGATTTCCTTCATGTCCTTCTCCGTCATACCGTCAGGTTCAGAACCCATGCTGCGTGCGCACATGTAGATGTTGGCAGCCTTGCAGAGCACGTCCGTCTGATCGAATGCATCCATGATATCGGTACCTACAGACAACGTGCCATGTTTCTCCCACAGAACCACGTCGTGAGTCTTTATCTGCTCCAAAGTGGCATCAGCCAAGCTGATACTGCCAGGAAGAGCATAAGGAACGATGCCGATACCCAGAGGGGCAAAGGCTAATGTCTCAGGAATCATTGACCAAAGGACACGTGTCATCTCACCTTCCTTCAGGAAACGCTTGATGTGACTCATAGCCACGAGTTCAATCGGATGCGTGTGGAGCGTGGCTTTATAACTGCTTCCTGTTTCCAGTAGATAGTTCTGAAGTGCCAAATGACTGGGAAGCTCGGAAGTAGGAATGACGGGCTCGTCAGCGATGATCTCATAGCTCGCACAGTCTTCGCAGATACGGATGATGGAACCGTTCTGCATGGGCCAGCGAGCGAGGTCACGCATGCGCTTTCCTGTTCCCTTAACGTAGAAGAATTTTCCTTGCAGGCAAGGCAACACCTTGCCGATTTGCATTACTGGAGCAAGGGCAGGCAAGGCTCGTATCTCATCATCCACGAGTTTCGTGATGTTGACAGTGATGTTGCCTCCATTCCGCTCTGCCCATCCTTTCTGCCAAAGATAACCTGTGACTTCAGCCACCTGGTCAATCACAGCCTTCAGATTAGGCCTGTTATCCAAAACACTCATATTTAATATATTGTATTTGGTTTTACAAAGATTATCCAATCAGTTGAGGCAGGAAACTGCTGATGATCAGTACTATCAGACCTACAATCAGCACAGCAATGGTCTTCTGTGAGCAACCTTTCCATTCCTTCAGGATGATGCCCCATACGTTAGAGAAGGTTACGTTGAGTGCCATCAGGATGCAGAACGAGAAGGTCAGCATGGCAGGTGAGCTCTGCAGGAAACCTTGTCCCAAGCTGAGGCCAAAGAATTGACTGTACCATAGGGCGCCAGCCAGGATGCAGAAGAAAAGATTGTTGGCCCACACATGGGTCTTTTTGTAATCACCCCAAGTCTTGTTCTTGCTGTTCTGATAGAAGCAGTAAATGGCATTGGTGATGAATCCGCCAAGTGTCACGAGGAAGGTGGCAGGCAAACCACGGAACATGAGGTTGGTTTCCTCAAAATGAATATCTGCACCAAAGGTAAGGCCTACGTTGAAGCAACCACTCATGAAGCCTGCCAACAAGGCGATGACTATTCCCTTGGGGAAATTGAAGTCTTTCACGGCTTCTTTCTTCTCCTCCTCACTTAGGGAAGCTGATTTCATGGAACCTGCTATACCGATAATGGCGATACCGATAAGTGTGACTACAACGCCAATGATGACGGCAGCCGTCAACTTTGAGAGAGGATCTTGTTCAGGGAAGAACACATTTAGAAGTACAGGGCCCATGATTGTGCCCAATGCAGCACAGGTTCCCAATGCGATACTCTGTCCAAGGGCTACGCCTAAGTAACGCATAGAAAGACCAAAAGTCAATCCGCCTACGCCCCACAGAATGCCAAAGAAGATGGTCATCCAGACGTTGAAAGAGGGGGCACCCGTATAGAGCTCGCACAGAGTATGCCCTTCAGGCACAGCCAGCATAGCACCCAGAAGGGGCAGAACAAGCCAAGCGAAAACACCCTGCACAATCCAATAGGATTCCCAGGACCATTCCTTGATCTTGTTGATGGGAACATAGCTACTGGATTGACAGAAAGCGCCCACTGCTATGATAAGTAAACCAATAAGAATTTCCATGTTGATTCGTTGTTAGATAGGTTTGAATAAAAGTCCCCTCCCATTCTTAAGTGGGAGGGGTGTGTGGTTCGAGAATTCAGCTTATCGTTTGCTGGTTACGTCAGCAACGTATTTGTCGATTTCTGCAATGAAGTCCTGACCAACAGGTACGTTGTTGCGAACACAGAACTCGTCGTAGACAGCTTGCCAAGGCATTCCCTTTTCCTCTTCTATCAGAGTCAGTACCTTGTAGCCTTCGCCAGCCAACTCATAGTCGGAGATGGTCTTCTTAGGTTCAAGCAGAGCACGGAGCATGCACTTCTGAGCGGAACGTGAACCTATCACGTAAGCACCGATACGATTGATGCTGCCGTCGAAGAAGTCCAAACCGTAATGTACACGATCCAGAGCATCTGCGCGTACAATTTCCGTGAACAGGTCCTGCGTGGGATCATCCATGATGGTTACATGGTCGCTATCCCAACGAACTGGGCGGCTCACATGGAGCATCAGCTCAGGCAAGAAGGTCAGCAGGGCACTTACCTTGTCGCCTGGCATTTCTGTGGGATGATAATGGCCAGTATCGATGGTTTGCATCATGTGTCGAGAGGCAGCATAGCCCGTATAGAAATCATGTGAACCTACCGTGAAGCTTTCCAGGCCGATACCAAAGACCTTACCCTCGATCGTGTCTTTCATCATAGGCTGCTTTTTGGCGAAGATCTCGTCAAGAGACTCCTTCAACAGCGTACGATACAAGTAGTGGTTGGCGCTCTGGTCCTTGCATCCGTCGTGAACCCACAG